>JACCDH010244961.1_pt1 | contig 23267 bp, 19 predicted proteins | sample 7442481 | NCBI WGS metagenome assembly JACCDH01 (sample SAMN15323433, study PRJNA562643) | freshwater metagenome | isolation source: river surface water | place: USA:Blue River Watershed | collected 2017-08-15
CTCTACGCAAAACTCCAGCAACGCGCTGCCACCGGCAAGCCGGTCCGCGTCGCCCTGATCGGTGCCGGCAAGTTCGGTTCGATGTACCTGGCCCAGGTGCCCCGCACGCCGGGCGTGCACCTGGCGGCCATCGCCGACCTGTCGCCCGCCGCGGCGCGCACCAACCTGGCCCGCGTGGGCTGGAAGGACGGGCAGGCGGATGCCAAGTCCATGGACGACGCCATTGCCACCGGCCGCACCTGGCTCACGGAGGACTGGCGCGCGGTGGCCTCGAACCCGCAGATCGACGTGGTGGTGGAGTGCACCGGCAACCCGATCGCCGCGGTGGACCACTGCCTGCTGGCCTTCGAGCATGGCAAGCATGTGGTCAACGTGACCGTGGAGGCTGATGCCTTCTGCGGCCCGCTCCTCGCCCGCAAGGCGCAGGAGGCCGGCGTCGTGTATTCGATGGCCTTCGGCGACCAGCCGGCGCTGATCTGCGACCTGGTGGACTGGGCGCGCACCTGCGGCTTCCCGGTGGTGGCGGCGGGGCGTGGCCACAAGTGGCTCCCGCATTTCTCCGAGAGCACGCCCGACACGGTCTGGGACAACTGGGGCCTCACGCCCGAGCAGGCCAGGCGCGGGGGCCTGAACCCCAAGATGTTCAACAGCTTCCTCGATGGCTCCAAGCCCTCGATCGAGAGCACTGCGGTGGCCAACGCCACCGGGCTGGGCGTCCCTTCGGACGGCCTACTCTATCCGCCGGCGAGCATCGAGGACATTCCCTTCGTCACCCGTCCGCGGAGCGAGGGCGGCGTGCTGGAGCGCAAGGGGATGGTGGAAGTGATCTCCTCCCTCGAGAAGGACGGCCGCGCCATTCCCTACGAAATCCGTATGGGCGTGTGGGTGACGGTGGAGGCGGAGACGGAGTACATCAAGAACTGCTTCGAGGAATACAAGGCGCACACCGATCCGTCGGGGCGGTACTTCACGCTGTACAAGCGTTGGCACCTGATCGGGCTGGAGGTGGGCGTGTCAGTGGCGAGCGTCGCGATGCGAGGTGAGCCGACGGGCGTAGCCACGGGCTGGCATGCGGACGTAGTGGCGACCGCCAAGCGGGACCTGAAGCCGGGCGAGATGCTCGATGGCGAAGGCGGCTACACCGTTTGGGGCAAGCTGCTGCCTGCCGAGACTTCCGTGAAGATGGGCGGATTGCCGCTGGGACTGGCGCACAACGTCAAGGTGGTGCGGCCGGTGAAGAAGGGGCAGAGCCTGTCTTGGGCGGATGTGGAGATGGACACCACGACGCATGCTTGGAAAGTGAGGAATGAGATGGAGAAGCTGTTCGCTGCCTGACCGGGGCGTCCGGCCTGCGCCGTGGGACTCCAGCCCCGGGGCGCCTCGGCCGCCTTCACGACGGCACCGCGCCCGACAGAGGCTTCAAACGCCGCTGCTAGATTAACTGGTGCAGTTTCCCGAGGTTCTTCCAGGCCAGGGCGCGCGCGCCCTGCCAGACGCTGAAGTCGCTGCGGCGCAAGGCATCCCAGTCTTCCCGGCTCTTACGCATGAGGCTGCGAATGGAGCGGTTGCTGATCCCGCCCAGGCGCATCTTCACCATTACCATCGGCAGGTGGGTCGCGCGGAACGCCGGGGTACGAAACAGGCTCAGCACACTGAAGTAATCGGCGGAAATCCTGTACTTCAGGTCAAACCCGCCAATGCGCTCGTACCATTGCCGCCGCACGTACAGGGTCGGGTGCGGCGGCATCCAGCCCCATGCCAGCGCTCCCGAGGAGAAAGGCGAACTGCGCCACCGGCGGACCACCTGGGTGGTGTCTTGCTGCCTGACGTAGTCCAGGTCGCCATAGACCGCGCCGAGTTGCGGGTCGCGGTCGAACGCCTGCGCCACGGCCGCGAGGACATCCGGCCCGGCGAACACGTCATCAGAATGCAGGAAGCCCAAGACATCGCCCGTCGAGCGTGCGAGGCCCTTGTTGAGTGCGTAGTAGATGCCGCGGTCCGGCTCGCTGAGGAGCGATCCGAACTGCGCCCGGCGTGACTCCAGCAGGTCCAGTGTCCCGTCGGTGCTCGCGCCGTCGATGACGACATGCTCCGTTTCGCCGTAGGACTGGCTGGCGACGGAATCGAGGCAATCGATCACGGTGGCCCTGGAGTTCCACGTTGCGGTGATGACGGATATCTTCATCGGCGTCGTTCAATCTATGCGGGCGTGACCGCTACGAGCAGCAGCCACATCATTCCGCCTGGATCTGGATGTCATAGCCGTGCGAGCGCAGGAGCGCCTGGCGCTGGGACTCCGCCCAGTCGCTGGCCACCATCTCGGCGCACATCTCGCGGGCCGTGATCTCGGGCGTCCACCCGAGCTTTGCCTTGGCCTTCGACGGATCTCCGAGCAGGGTCTCCACTTCCGTCGGCCGGAAATAGCGCGGGTCGATGCGGACCACCACATCACCCACCTGCAGGGCCTGGGCCAGTACCCGCCCCTCGACCGGGCGAATCGCCTCGACCACTGCCACTTCATTGACGCCGCTGCCCTCGAAGCGCAGGGCGATACCCAACTCCTCGGCAGTCCAGGAAATGAATTCGCGCACGCTGTACTGCAAGCCGGTAGCGATCACGAAATCCTCCGGTACCTCCTGCTGCAGCATCAGCCACTGCATACGGACATAGTCCTTCGCATGGCCCCAGTCGCGCAGGGCGTCCAGGTTGCCCATGTAAAGGCAGCTTTCCAGGCCGTGCGCGATGTTCGCGAAACTGCGGGTAATCTTGCGCGTGACGAAGGTCTCGCCACGGCGGGGACTCTCGTGGTTGAAAAGGATCCCATTGCAGGCGTACATGCCATACGCCTCGCGATAGTTGACGGTGATCCAGTACGCGTACAGCTTGGCCACCGCGTACGGGCTTCGCGGATAGAACGGCGTGGACTCCTTCTGCGGGGTCTCCTGCACGAGTCCGTACAACTCGGACGTCGACGCCTGGTAGAAGCGGGTTTTCTTCTCCAGTCCGAGGATCCGGATGGCCTCGAGGATCCGCAGGGTTCCCAGGGCGTCGATGTTGGCGGTGTACTCCGGGCTTTCGAAGCTCACCGCAACGTGACTCATCGCGGCGAGGTTGTAGATTTCGTCTGGCTGTGTTTTCTGGATGATGTGAATCAGGTTGCCAGCGTCCGACAGGTCCCCGTAGTGCAGGTTGAAGCGCCCGTCGCCGATGTGGGGATCCTGGTACAGGTGGTCGATCCGCTGCGTGTTGAAAAGCGAGGCGCGTCGCTTGATTCCATGGACGACATAGCCCTTGGCAAGCAGGAACTCTGCGAGATAGGAGCCATCCTGGCCGGTGATGCCGGTGATGAGGGCGACCCTGTTTTTTTGAGTCATGACCGCTGCTGGTTAGGTAGTTGGGGGGTGGAGGACGGGATCACTGGGTCCGAAGGGCCCGGGACGACACGAAGTCGCTATAGGCCATTTTGAGGCCTTCCTCGAGCCCGATGCCCGGCTGCCAGCCCAGGCCCCGGATCCGCGCACTATCCATCAGCTTGCGCGGGGTGCCGTCCGGTTTGCTCGGATCGAACGCAATGGCGCCCGTGAATCCGACCGTGCCGGCGATCAGGTGCGCGAGCCAGGCGATCGTCACTTCCTCGCCCGACCCGACGTTCAGGTGGCTGGCGGCCTTGCCGGCCTGGCGGGCATAGTCAGAACGCCCTGCATTCATCACCAGGACGCAGGCTGCGGCCAGGTCGTCCACGTGTAGGAACTCTCGCAAGGGGGTGCCGGTGCCCCAGATGTCGACCTTGGCCAGCCCCTGGACCTGCGCCTCGTGGAACCGGCGGATCAATGCCGGGATCACGTGCGAGTTTTCACCGTGGTAGTTGTCGCCGGGCCCATATAGGTTCGTCGGCATGACGCTGCGGTAGTCCAGCCCGTGGCTCTCGCCGTACTGCCGGTTGTAGCTCTGGCAAAGCTTGATGCCGGCGATCTTCGCCAGCGCATACGGCTCGTTGGTGGGCTCCAGGGGCCCGGTCAGGAGGGCCTCCTCCCGGATCGGTTGCGGCGCATGCTTGGGATAGATGCAGCTCGAGCCGAGAAAGAGCAGCTTCTTGACCCCCGCGCGGAACGCGGCATCGATGACGTTCGCCTCGATCACCAGGTTCTGGTAGATGAATTCGGCCGGATAGGTGTTGTTGGCGTGAATACCCCCCACCCGTGCTGCCGCGAGGTACACCTGCTCGGGTCGTTCCGCTTGGAAAAATGCATGCACGGCCCGTTGGTCCATCAGGTCCAGCTCGTCGCGGCCGCGTGTGAGCAGCTGCGACTGCGGATGCCCGGCGCGCACAAGGTGCCGCTGGATGGCCGATCCCACCATTCCGCGGTGGCCTGCGATGTAGATTTTCATGGTCAATCCGGATGGTGCCCTGCCCTCACACGCCTGCCCTGGTTCGGCAGTAACCAGGCTTACTGCGAGCGGCCGTAAGCGTCGTCAAAACGGGTGATGTCGTCCTCGCCCAAGTAATGCCCGGACTGCACCTCAATCACCTCTAGCTCCTCGCTCCCCGGGTTGTGAAGCCTGTGGACCTCGCCCGGTGGGATGTAGGTCGACTGGTTCTCGGTCAACACCGTGGTCTCGGAGCCGCGGGTCACCTGGGCCGTCCCCTTGACGACCACCCAGTGTTCCGCCCGATGGCGATGCATCTGCAGGCTGAGCGATGCACCGGGCCGCACGCCAATGCGCTTGACCTGGAAGCGATCCCCGCGATCGAGGCTATCGTACCAACCCCAGGGCCGGGCCACCCGGCGGTGCGAGACGGCCTCCGGAGAGCCAGCTTCCTCCAGGCGGGCGACGACATCCTTGACGCCTTCGGCCGCATCGCGATGGGCAACCAGCACCGCATCGGGGGTATCGACGACCAGCAGGCCGTCCACGCCCAGCGTGACCACAGGTCGGTCGGCAGCATGCACGTAAGTGTTCGTGGACCGGAGCACCAAGGCGTTGCCCTTAACCCGGTTTCCATCTGCGTCGGCGGGCGTGAGGTCGGCCAGTGCATTCCAGCTGCCCAGGTCGCTCCAGCGACCGGAAAAGGGAACGAGTGCCACCCGCTCGTGCTTTTCCATGATGGCGTAGTCGACGCTGGTGGAGCGGCAGTTGGCAAACCGGCCGGCCTCGGGCCGCCAGAAGCGCGCCGCGCCCAGGGCGTCGGAGCTGACCGATTGCAAGGCATCCCGGCAGGCCTGCAGGATGTCCGGGGCATGCCGCTCGAAGGCCTCGAGGAGCACGGAAGCCTTCACGAGGAAGATGCCGGCATTCCACAACGCATCGCCTTGCAGGACCAGTTGGGCCGCCTTGGCCGTGTCGGGCTTCTCGATGAACCGGTCGACGGCGAACGCCTCGCCGTCCACCGGACGCCCCTGCTGCAGGTAGCCAAAGGCCGAGGACGGGAACGTCGGGGTGATCCCGAAGGTCACGATATGGCCTAGCGACGCAGCGTGGGCGCCCCGTCGCACGCAGTCGCGGAATGCCTCGGCGTCGGGAATGTGGTGGTCTGACGGGCAGAACAGCAGGAGGTGCCCGGGCGATCGCGCTTCGATCTGCGCCGCTGCCAGGGCCATGGCCGCGGCGGTGTTCCGGGGCACCGGCTCGAGCATCACCTGTCCGCTGATGTCTTCCGACGCCAGGACGTCTGCGATCAGGAAACGATGCTCCTCGGCGCCCACCACCCAGACGCCGGACTGCGAAAGCGGACGGACCCGCTCGAGGGTGTGCCCCAGGAGGCTGCGGTCGTCCGTCAGGGGAACGAACTGCTTGGGGAAGGCCTTGCGCGAAAGAGGCCACAGGCGGGTTCCGGACCCGCCACACAGCAAGACCGGAAGGATAGGCAGCGACGTTTCATTCATGGCAGATCCTTGCCTCCGACCGATCCGCGGCCGGGATACCGTAGCGAGACATCATGGCGTGACGAGCCCGGGTTGCGCCGTCGACCGCCACGCGCCCCTGAACAGGCAGGCCGCCCACGGCAACCCGACGGCCAAGCCCCAGGCGGCCACTGCGACGAAGATGCCGGTCAGGCCGAATCCGGAGCCGAGCCAAATCAGGAGAGGCGTGGCCATGGCCCCGACCAGCGACGACCACAGCATCGGCTCGTCGCCAAAGGCCCGCAGGTAGGTCGCCATGGACAGGACCATGGAATTGACGATGGTCGAAACGCCGATGGCCGCCATAGACGCGGCATCCACCAGCCTGACCGAGAAAAACGGAAAGTACAGGCTGGCGACCACGTGTCCGAGCATCAGCGAGAGGACCGCCATGCACACGCAGAAGAAACTGATGGCGGCGTGCCGGACGAACTGGTGGTTGAGGGTCGAAAAATCGCGGCGCGTGACCATCGCGACGTAGCGCGGGGAACTGGCCGAGACCACGCTCTGGGAAAGGGTCAGCACCGCGTTGAACACGGCGAGGCTGAGCCCGACCTTGCCGGCCGCCGCAGGGCCGAACTTGTTGAACACGAAGGGCGTGTAGAGCTGGAAGATCAGGTAGCCGGCGGACCAGCTCAATGCGACCTTCCACTGCAGCGGGAAGATCTCCTTCAGCCAGGAGAACGCCGCCACGCTGGTCGACCCCTGTGCGCGGGCACGACGAAAGACGGAGTCCTTCCGGAACACGTGGAAGGACGTCATCAGGCAAGACACCATCGGGATCCAAATGGCCGCATACAGGCTCTGGTGCAGCAGCAGCGTCGCCCAGAACCCCACGTGGCCGACGATGGACTGCAGCCGCCGCAGGCGGGCAATTGCAGCCACCGCGCCCGCCCCCTCCTCCAGCGCGAGCTTGAACGACAGGTAGAGATTGGCAGCCGTGAACAAGGAGGTCAGTCCCCAGGGGATCGTCCAATCGATGGCCGAGGAAGACTCCGCCCTTGCGAAGAAGAACCAGCCGGAGCCCCACGCGATGGCCAGGAACATCAGGGCCATGGCGAGGTAATACCGCTGCAGGAACATGACCATCCCGGACAAGCGCGATAAATCAGGCGCGTGGTGCTCGGCGCCTGCCCCACCGCCCGACAGGAACTGGGCGGACCGCACGACGATCACCGAGGAAAGCCCCAGTTCGAAGAAAACCTGGATCAGCAGCAGGCTTCCAAAAGTGAAGTAATAGCCCGCCACGTCCGGGCGCAGCGTGAATGGGATGAGGATGAGGGTGATTCCGCCGGCGATGATGTTCCAGGAACGCAGGAGGATCGTCTGGATGATGTGCTTGTCGAGCGCTCCGAAAGCAGAACGGACGAAATCCAGAAACATCATCGGAATCCAGCCTGGCGCATCAACTGGCGATTGCCCGCTTGAGGCCCACCAGCACGGAATTGACGGTCCGGGAAAAACCACCCAGCAAGCCCGGACGCAATGAAAACGGAATGGTTATTTTAGCTCTGCGCCATGGCGTCCCCCGGATTCTCTCGACAAACAGCGTCAGGGCCGCAGCATTGCGCTGCCCGTTGTCCGCAAGCGAATGCGCCAGTTCCGCCGGATCGAACGCCGGCGGGCGCAGGCCGCGGACCGACGCCACGTCGTCCACCACCATGAAGCCGGGAAGGACCACTTCGCAGAGGGGATCGTCGAAAGCAGGGTTCTTCACGAAAACGACCGGGCAGCCGAGGCACAGGGCCTCCAGGATCACCCGCGTCGGTTCGAAGACCACCAGCAGTTCCCCCGAGCGAAGGCACGAAAACAGGCTCCCGGCACGCTCGGGAAGCGAGTTGTCGCGGCGGGTGATGTCGACATACTCACCAAGGCTCTGGCGATCAGCCTCGGTCAGGCCGTACTTGCGCGCATAGACCAAGGTCGACGCAGGCAACTCGCAACGCTCCACCCGGTCGAACACCGTCTGGTCTGCCACGCTGTTGAGGGTTGCGAGCAGCGAACCTGGAAACCTGCGCTGGATATCGGTGGAATGGACAAACACATGGTCGGCCGCAGGGATACGCCCCGCAGGGTGCGCCATAAGGTAGGAGATCAAGTTGGCGGACCGGAGGTAGTTGTGCCGGATAACATCCGGGTACACGGCGACATGGCACCCGATGCGGCGCACGCGCGGCACATCCTCCTCGGTCAGCCACAGGCCGGGGCCATTCGCGCGGATCGCCCGGTATCGCTCGCAGGTATTGCGCAAACCGGGCTGCACTAGGTAGGCCGGCACGCCGCTTGCGCGCAGCGTGGACACCAAGAGCTTGAGGTTATCAATCCCCGCGCTGGGTGTTTCCGTGTAGGGGCAGGCAACGAAAACGCAGACGTCTATTTCTTTTTCCATAAGAAGTAGAGCCTTGCCCAGACCTGGAACTTGTAGAAAACATGGTAGCCCGCTGCAATCGACGCTTCCCTGGAAATGAAGATCGACGGAAGGAAATAGAAGGCAGTGAGTACCACGTGCTTGAAGAAAAACCAGAGCGAAGGCCGAACCCCTCGCTCGAAGAGTTCCCGGGCTTCATTGATTGAATAGCGCGTGTGCTTCTTCTCGAAATCGGCGAGGTCTCCAGAACGCTCGTGCCGCAGTACGCGCCCCTGGAAGGGTGAAACCCACGCCCGGTGCCTGCGGAATTCCCGCAGCAGCGGAAATTCATGGTGCATCTTGGATTGCGCCCAGTCCACGCGATCGAAACGGATCAGCCGCGCTTTTTCGCGCCTCAGGAGTGCGCAGAGCAGAAAGAAGGCCCGGCGATGGTGGGTGGGCTTCCCGAAGGTAAAACTCTGCCGGTACACGGAGATGGCGGAGAGGCTGGGGCTGGCCGCATTGATCATCTGCAGCAGGCGCGCGCCCAGCGGCTCGGTGAAGCACTCGCTGCAGTTCATCGGGAATACCCACTGCCCATCCAGCAGAGGCCCGCACTCCCTGCGAATCGCATCGAAGCGGCCCCGGATGTCGAACATGTCCGTCGGAACGCGAACGCACATGACCGGGAACATCCGACGAGCACGCTCGATGGTCGCATCAGTGCATCCCGGGTCAGCAAGGATGATGGCGTGGGCATACGCCCGCACGGATTCAACCACTGCCTCGATACGCGCTTCCTCGTTGAGCGCCGCGATGACGAACACGATCTTTTTTGTGCCGGCGACCCCATCGCGCCCCGGATCCGGCGCGCGCGCCGGCACAGTCGCAGGGCTGCCCTGGCCGGCCTTCAGCATGGGAGCCCCTCCCCGGGCATTTCATTCCGGACGGATACGGTGCCTGCAGACGCCGGCCGGTGGAAAGCGAGAAAGAAAAGCGCCATCTGGAAAAAGAGGAAATAGCGGTACTGGGCTGTCGGAATCAGTAGGAGCGGCATGCCCGCGATGGCCAGCCGCGAAAGAATCCTGCGGTCGGGCCGGTCGCCCGCGATGAACCGCACCACCATCATCACCAGGCACGCCAGTGCCGCGCCGCCCTGGGTCGGCAGGAACAACGCAGTGTAGGCCTGTCCTTCGGCGGCAGCCTTCAGGTCGAGGTTCGTGATGTTGCTCACCATACCGAGCAGCAGCACGCCTGCGTTGATCAGGGGCCGGAAGGCGGAAAGCCACGCATCCCCCTGCGAGGTAAGGTCGAAAACGTACTGGACGAAACCCTCGACCTCGCTCACCTGTCCGCGCCCGAAGACCTTCAGGATCTGATCCCTGAATACAAAGAACGCAACCGCCACCAGCGTGTAAGCGACAGACGCGCGCCGGATGTGCTGAAGCAGCAGCACCGAGGCCAGCACGACCACTCCCATGCCCCAGCGTGACAGCACCGCCAGGCCCACCGCGACGACAGCGTCGCGCAGACGTCCGTTCACGGCGAAGCACAAAAGGGCAACCGAACTTCCGAAAAGCCAAATTTCCTTGTTCAGGCCGACGGTGAGCGTGACTGCGAATGGGACGGCGAGGAAGAACAGGCCGGCCTTGACGATGGCCTTGTCGACCCGAAACGCCTGCCCCACGAACCACAGCGCAGCGACCGTCAGCACCGGCTGGAGCCACGAAAGCGGGACTAGCTTCTGTAGGTAGACCCCCAGGCTGGTCTCCAACGCATCTTCAAGGCTGATCTCGAAGTAGTGCGATGCATCCGGCAGGATCTTGGAATCCACCGCATGGATCTGCTCTCCGAACAGGAACAGCGTCAGGAGGCCGTAGAGCGCTACCAGCATTCCAACGGCCATCAGTGCGACCTGCAGGTTCACGCAGGCCCCTCGGCCGGCGCGAGCGCGCCGGGCCTGCGCCGGCAGGGGAACTTCACCGTCCGGATGCATGGGGCTCATCGGCGCGTCAGGACGTGAGCAAGAAGCCCTGCGATCTGCATGCGCCGCAGCAGAAGATGCACGGCCAAGCAAAGGCGCCAGCGGATACGCCGACCCCAGGGCGTCCGGGTGGGCGTCTGGTTCTTGCCGTGTCGTACAAAGAGGATGCCGACCGACCGATCGAAGAAGACGCCGTGCGCCAGCGATGCCGCCAACCCGATCCAGATGTCATGCATTGGGATGCACTGCGGGAATGGGACGACCGTCGGCACGACGCTGCGGCGAAACACCATGGTGGCACCCAGGAAGGTGTTCCTGTAGAGGTTCTTCAGGATGCCGGGGCCACTGTCCAGGACATCGAACAGCGAAGGGCGCAGGGTCGCGAGATGGCTGTCGACTTCCGTGCAGTCCTGGACAAGCAGGTCCGCGGCCGGATGCTGCGCGAAGAAGTCGCGGCAGCGGTCCAGCCGGGTGGGCATGAAGACATCGTCCTGGTCGGCCAAGACGATGATGTCTCCCTTGGCCATCTGGATTCCGCTCTCGAAGGTGCGGATCACCCCACAGTTCTCGGGGTTCCCATGGAGGACGATGCAGCCGTATTGGCTTTGCAGCCTGCGGACAACCTCGACGGTCCCGTCCGTGGACGCATCATCCAGGATGAGCAACTCGTCGTCGCCGTCCAACTGCGCGACGATCGACAGCACCTGCCGTTCGATGAGGCCGACACCTTGGTACGCCGCCATCACCACCGAGATCGTGGGCCGCGCACCGCCCGCAGGGGTTGCGGGCGCTCCGGGGCGGGCGGGGTGAGCGGCGGAACGAGAATTCATCGAAAGCCAGGCGTGGATCGGGGCGTGAGGGTGAGGCGATGCGGGCGTGCTGGCGGGCTTCCATCGACCGGCCGGGGGGACTTTCACCGCGGCACCGCGGCACATTGACGCGGGCCTCGCCGGCATATGCCGAGCTATCGGGCGGCGCGGGCAGCGACCATCCGCCCTACCCGCGTCCGCCGGATCAGCGCAGTTCCGCGAAGACCGTCAAGCCACCCGCCCACTGCTCGGACACCTGCGTGAGCGTCTTGGTGAGCATCTGGGTCATGCACCAGAACTCCAGGTGCGGGCCGTACGACTTGAGCAGGAGGACCATGCGTGGGTCCGCATGCTGGTAGGCGGACAGACACAGGATCGGCGAATAGGCCTGCTCGTTGATCAGGAGGCCAGGAACGCCGGTGAGCGCAGCGCAGACGTCCATGCCGCCAGACAGGCAAGTCTGGGCGCCCTGCAGGGGCGGGAGGGCGTGCATCTGCCGGCGTTGGGAGTCCACGTCGAACTCCTGGAAGGCCTGCGGGAAATACAAGCCGACGACCGGCCCGCGCTGGGCTGCGTTGATCAGAGCCTGGTGTCGGGAGTCCGCAGCCACCGTCACATGGTCGGCGAGCTTGGAATCGCTCTGCAGGACCGCCTTGAAATGGCTCTCCGGGAACGCTGAATTGAACGAGGCCTTCAGCCGGGGAAGAAGGACCTGCTCGAGGTGGTCGCCCAGGTCCGCAACCGAGCCCTCCTGGGGGATCACGAAGGGGACGTGAACTCCCTTGAGCAGGCCTGCGTAGTTCGAATCTGCGTTGACGACGCGCAACAGTTCACCCGAGGCGGACTTGAAGTCTTCGGCGCGAAGGTTCCCAAAAGAGGAGCCCGCCGCGACGGCATTCCGAAGGATCTGCGCATAGTCCAGCTCCGGCTGGACCAGCGTGTAGTAGTGACTGGGCGTCGAACCAAAAACGCGCATGCCTTCCCCGGGAATGCAGCGGCCGGATTCGTTGAAATAGCTCATCAAATCTTCCCTGAAATTACTTGACCGAAGGCGTCTTACCGAAGCCGTGTTCGTAGGGAACCGGGAGCAGCGGGCTGATGTCCAGGTAGTCGTTCACGGCCTGGTTATGGAAGCGGATGAAATCGTTGTGCTCGCCGATGATGCACTCGTCACGGTAGGGGCCGAGCCAGCTGTTCATCATGCCCCGCTCCAGGATCGCGCTAAGCGGCTCCTTGGTCACGTTGCCGATCGACAGGTCCATGTACGGACAGGGAATGATCTCGCCGTCGTGGTTGACGGTGTTGATGCCCTTGACGGTGATGCAGCGACCCGGCTGGCCGTAGGAAGGACTCATGTGGGTGAACACGTTGTAGCGGTTCTCCAGGAACTTCAGTTGGTCCACGTCCTTCTTTGTGCACACCCAAGTTTCCTGCTCGCGCGCGGTGCCCACAGGCTTGGCCAGCGTGACGTACAGCGGGATGTCGTTGTCCTTGCAGTACTCGCACATGCTCAGGAACTCGTCGCTGAAGACCCGGTCGCGCACGATGCAAGTCGAGATCAGGAGCTCAAGGTTGGCCTTCTTGGCCGCATCGAGCGCGCGCAGCACGCGCTTGTACGAACCCTTCTTGCCACGGAAGGAGTCATGCTCGTCCTCGATCATGCTGTCGAGGGAAATCTGTGCCTTGTAGCCGCCGAGGCCGGCGAACCAGCGCGCCTTCTCCTCGTCGAACGTCCAGCCGTTCGTGTCAAGGATGATGAGGTGCTTCATCGGGTCGAGCGCCTCGATCAGCTTGTCGAGGTTCTTGTCGAGCAGCGCCTCGCCGCCCGTGAGCACGAAACGGAACAGGCCGTACTCGTCCGCTTGGCGGGACAACTCCTTGTAGTCCTCCAGGGTCATCTGCGGGCGGGGATCCATCGCGCCGGTTCGCTTCTTCAGGTCCCGGGTCATGTAGGGCTCTTCGCAGCAATGCGCGCAATGGAAGTTGCACAGGGAGCGGTTGATCTTCAGCCGCAGGATCGGGCTGATCTGGCCGTCCAGCATGCCCTTGAAATACTGCTGGATCTTTTCGTGGACGCGCGGACGGCGCTGGCTCTGGTCGCGCCGCTTGCTTTTCTCGGTGAGAGACAGTGCTTCTTGTTCAGCAAGAATCTGCAAAGAGTGGCTCATGCGAATCTCCGGTTTTGAATCTGGATGGGTTTGATCGGTTGATCAGGAAAAATGAGGGCTGGCTTCGGCGCAAACGGAAGTCATTCTGGCAATGATCGCATCAATTGGCGTCCACTCGGCCAGCCCGGGATATTCGGTCCGCGCCCGCAGGGTGGAAGGAATGTAGGAGGGGCGCTTGAAGTTTCCGGTCTCGTCGACGGCCCCGAGCACCGACACCTCCACCGGCGGCGTCACCGCCCCGGCGATCTTGCCGGCCAGCGCGCGCATGGAAATGGAAGACTCGGACCCGACGTTGCAGATCGCGTTCTTCGGCTGGGCCAGCATCCGCAGCAACCAGGCCACCGCGTCACCGACGTACATGTAGGAACGCTCGTCCCGGCCATCCCCACGCACGACGATCGGCTCATGCCTGAGCGCGTTGCGGATGAAATTACCGAAAGCGTAGTGAAGGTCCAGCGGCAGGTACTCGCCGGCAAAGGCGAAGCACCGGGCGATCGAGAACCGGTAGCCCTTCTGCTGCGCGAAGTAACTCACGAGGTACTCGGCCACCAGCTTGCCCAGCCCGAGCGCGGCCCCCGGCGCGAGCGTGTCCGGTGCGCCCGAATCCGCCTCGGCGATGCAGCCGGTGTGCGCCCCCCCGTAGGCCACGCCGGACGAAGTGAAGAGCACCGACTCGAGGCGGGACGAGCATTGCTCCAGCACATTCCGGGTGCCCGCGTACAGGAGTTCTAGTTTGTTCAGTTGGTCCTCGCCGCCGAACGTTTCGCTGGCGTTGGTCGTCGCCATGTGAACCAGATGGGTCACGCCGGACAGGTCGGCCCGGAAGGACTTCACGTCACCCTCCACGAAGTGCATTCGCCCGCCGAAATCCAGGAAGTCGTGCTCGCGCATGAACCGCCCGGGATCGCGCGACAGAACGCCGATGTGCAGGTCGCCCCCCAGCCGCTCCTGGACGAGCGCGAGCAGGGACAGCAGCCAGACGCCGAAAAATCCGGTACCTCCGGTGACAAACACGCGCTTGTCCCGGAAAAGACTGATATCGACCCCCGACCTCTCCAGGGCCAGCTCGACAGCAGGTCGGATGTCGTAGCTAGAGCGGAGGGGTTGCATCGATGAATTTCCGGAAGGACTCATGGACACTCAGGAGGTTGTCCGGCGCCCCGTCGTGCCAGGCCCACTGCCCCTGTTCGGGCTCCTGCCCCGCGAAACGCTTCGACGCAGCGGGCTCCGAAACGGCTTCGCACAGGAAGAGCATCGAAATGAAGTGGCCGCGGACGTCCCGCTCCTTGTTGATCAGGCCGCGGACATTGATCGGCTCAGGCGCGAAACGCACCTTGCAACCCAGTTCGGTCTCGGCGACTTTGTGGATGCGGTCCTCGATCGTTTCCTTGAAGCGGATCACGCCGCCGGGGATATGCCATGCCGGCCCATAGAAGCGGTCGGCGCGCCAGGTCAGTAAGGTTTGCCCGGCCTTGTTCTTGACCAGCAAATCGACGTTGATCAGCGGGGTGAGCTGGCTGACGAAATAGAAGACCTCCTGGGGCAGGCCCTCCTTCGGCGCAGGAATGTGCTGCCGCAGCTCTTCCAGCAGTTCAGTGAGCCGGCTGTTCATGCTTGATCACCTCGACATCCTCCTCCCGGAGGATTGCGACATGGGGGATGGCGGGGAACCGCGCTGTCAGTTGGCGCGCCACTTCGTCGGAATAGCCTGCCGCCATGATAAGGACAGCCTTCGGGCCATCCTGGGCGAGTGTTTCGGGACTCTTGATCAGCAGGCGCGTGCCGGGCGTGTATTTGCCCTGCTTGAACGGGGCCGAATCCACCACGTGCGAAACCCGGCTGGCGAGGTTGGCGAGGCTCAGCACCGCCAGGGCCTGATGGCCCGCGCCCCAGACCACGACCTCCTGCGGCTCGAACTGGCCGACGAACGCATGGATGCCCGCCACGACCCGCTGCTGGACGGTATCAAATCGCGAGGTGTCCATGCGCGGCCGGCGTACTACCTCGGCGGACAGGATGTAGTCGTGCCAGACCGCGCGGATGGCCTGCACCTCGAATCCGCACAGCTCGAGCACGCGGCGCAGCGTGGCGCGGTCGAAGTAGAAGATATGGTCGGGCGTGAATTCCGAGTAGAGGCCCTTGGCGAGGACGAATTCGAAGTTCGGGACTTCCACCAGCCCACGGGCACCGGGTTGCAGCATCGTGTGCAGCCGGGCCAGCGACCCCTTCAGGTCGGGCCAGTGCTCCATGAAGCTGAAGATGGCGAATCCGTCGAAGCGATGGGGCCACGGATTGACGAATCCGGCTTCGAGATATCCCTGCGCCACATCGAGGCCCCGAGCGCGCGCGTGCCCGACGCTCGCCTCGGCGCCCTCGATGCCGGCGACCTGCGCCGCACCGGCCTGCTTCATAAGCTCGAGGTACTCGCCCCGCCCGGAACCGATTTCCAGGATCGACTTGCCCCGGAGCCCGGCGCGGTCGAGCCAGTCGCCCAGTTGCCCGACCCGGAACTCGCCCATCTCGGGCGAAAACGCAACCGCACGGATCACGTCGCGGTAATAGGAGACCGGCGCCAGCGCATGCTGCACGAGGCCACACGCCTGGCACTGGTGAATCAGCAGGTCAACATCGTCACGCGGTGCATCGCGCGAGTCGAGGAACCCCTGGGCCGACGCCGGGGACTCCGGATACCGCAGCAGGGGCTGGTCGTGGAACTCGCCTCCGCAGAACCGGCAATGCACGCTGGCGCCGAGGTCAGGCATCGATCTTCTCGGAAGCCGGGTGCAGGGGAACCAGCATCTCCCGGCGCAGCACCTCCCGGGGAAGCAGCGGCACCATGTCCTCCAGCGGCATCGAGATGATCGAGCCGTCGGGCTGGGGCATGGCCGACACCTTCGGCGCGAGCGCCACGTTCTCCTCCAGCACCACCTCGATGATCTTCAGCTGGTCATCGAAGAGGTCCGGCGTGATCTGGTCCACGTTCACGACCCGCTGGCAGCGGATACCCATCGCCTGGGCAATCGCGGTGAAATCCGGCATCCACAGGCCCGACTCCTTGCCGCTGCCGATGTAGCGCCCCTCGAAATAGTTGCGCTGGGTGTTCCGGATCGACGCATAGCCGTTGTTATTCATGATGACCAGCGTCAGCGGCAGGTTCAATTCCTTGAGCGTCGCCAGCTCCTGCAGGTTCAGCATCAGGCTGCCATCACTCTCGACGCAGACGGTCGGTTGACGGCCGGCCCCGATGCACGCACCGATGGCCGCAGGCAGCCCGTAACCCATGGAGCCCAGCCCGGAGGTCAGGAAGACGCGCTGGCCCTTCTTGTTCCGGAAAAGCATGTAGAAGACTTCCACCGCCAGGCCGGAGCTGCCGGTGACGACGAGCCGGTTCTCGCCGATCACGTCGGATAGGTGGTCCACCAACTGGAAGTGGCCGATCGGCTCGCCCGGCTTGACCTCCCGGCCTTCCAAGGCGGTGTAGCGCGTCTTCCAGTCGAGGCACCGTTCGCGCCACTCGCGCGTATCGCGCACCGACGGGAGGCGCCTGGACCAGGCCTGCAGGAACTCCCGCGCATCACAGCAGACGCTCACGTCGATCGGCATCGGGTGGCGTGCCAGCTCGTGGGGATCCACATCCACGACTACCTTGGTCGCGGACCGCGCGAAATCCTTCGGGCTGTAGGCGGTGATGATGTTGTCGAGGCGGCAGCCAATGCTGATCAGGCAGTCGCTGTTCTGGATGGCGAAGTTCGGCGCGCGGGCCGCCACCACGCCGGGTCGGCCCACATAGAGCGGATGTCCCCATTCCAAGATGTCTGCCGCGTTCCAGGTGAAGGTACAGGGGATGCCGAGTTGCTCGGCGATGCGGCGGAAGTCGTCCACCGCACCGGACACCCGCAGGCCGTGGCCGATCAGGAAGACCGGGCGGCTCGCCTTCTCGACCAGGCGGTTGATCTGGTCGATCCACTGGCCCATGGTGGACGCCGTCGTGGCCGCGTCCGGCGCCACGAAACCTTCGAGTTCATCCGGACGCACGATCGCCGCCTGGACGTCCAGCGGCACCTCGACCCACACCGGGCCGCGCCGACCGGTGCGCATGTGCCACAGCGCCTCCTCGAGGCACTTGCGCACCTGCGCCGGATCATTGATCGTGACCGCATGCTTGGTCACCGGCCGGACCATCGAGACGACGTCGACCTCCTGCACCCCGCCCTGGCGGATCGGCCGGCCATTGAGCGCATCGGGACGCTTGACCTGGCCGGAAATGACCAGCAGCGGCAGGGATTCGATCCAGGCGCCAGCGACCGGCGTCAGCACGTTGGTCGAGCCGGGCCCCGTCGTGACCACCGCGACGCCGAAACCGGCGCCGTGGGTCCGGCCGTAGGCCTCGGCCGCGATCCCGCAGGCCTGCTCGTGATGGCAAAGCACCGCCGTGAGGCGCGACTCGCGTGCAATCGCATCGTTGAGATGCATGGCGCCGCCACCGGGCAGCAGGAACACATCCTTGACGCCCTCTTCGGCCAGGCGCGCCATGATGTAGTCGGAAACACGCGTTTCGAGCTTCGTCGTGGCCATCAGCCCATCCAATAAGTCAGCAGGGTTTTCCGGTTCTTGTTCTGGGCAATGGCCGGGTCTGTGTAGAACGAGTCGTCCTTAAAGTGGGTGGAGGAGATCTCCTCGATCACGCAGCCGGTCTGGGTGTCGAAGGCGTGGCGCACACCAGGCTCGACGTTGATCACGTCGCCGGGGCCGCACACCCGCTTTTCCCCGTTCAGGTAGATGTTGACCTGCCCATGGAGGACGTGGAAGGTCTCTTCCTTCTGCTTGTGATACTGCTCCGGGTGGTGCTGCCCGGGCAGGGACACCAGCAGCTTCTTGCAGTAGCCCCGGTTGACGATGGTCAACATGGTGAGGCCGACCTCGTCGAACTGCTCCAGCCCGTAGTGGTGCGAGATTTCTAAGTCGATGCCGCCTGGCACGGTGATCTTGCTTTCCTCGATGAGGTTCTTGACGCGCTGGGCGATCTGCCAGACCTTCTCGCGGGTGTCCTGGCAGGCCGCGTTGGCGCGCGAGAGTGCCTGGTCAGGGCCGATGGAAGTTGTCGTGCGGAATTGCGAATACTTCGACCACTCGTTGGCCGTGAACTGGCCATCTTCCGGGGGAAACGCAAAGTACACGTCGTCGCGCGTCACCAGGTGGCCGGCGGGTACCTCGCGGCGAAGGAACACGCCGCGGCGCAGCGAGCGCAGGCCGGCGCGCTCGGCCTCGTTGACCGGCAGCCGCTCGTCACCGACCCCGCACACCTTGAGCGCGTAGCGGGCCGCCTCCAGCCAGGCCTTGATCTGGGCCGGGCTAGCGGAATAAGCGTTAAGAGGGTACTTGTCGGTCGGCACGCCCACGTGCTTCTCGAAAATCTGCGCCCCTTTGGCGATGGCCATCTTGATGATGTCGACGTTGCCCGGGTCTTCGTGGGTAGAAAAACCGATGCGCACGCCGGGGTAGCGGCGCTGGAGGAAATCGATCTGGCTGACGTGGAGTTTCTCGTCGGCCGTGGGGTACTCGCCGACGCAATGCATGATGGCGAACTCCTTGCCGCGGTGGGACAGGAAGCTCACGACGCGGTCGATGTCCTGCAGGTCCGCACCGGCTGTGGAGGCCACGATCGGCAGGTCGGTCTTCACCACGTCTTCCAGCAAGGCCCAGTCAGTGAACGAGCAACTGGCGATCTTCAGGATGTCGAGCTTCTGGTCGACGATGGTCGCGATGGATGCGTTGTCAAAGGGCGTGGACATGGCCAGGAAGCCCTCCTCGCGGATCTTGGCTACGAGGTCATCGAAGTTCTGCCGGGTCAGGCGGGTTTCGGAAAACCGCTTGATGTACTTGATGTCGTCCCGGCCCCTCATTGAGGGGTGAATGAACGTGTCGAGGTCGCGGTACTGGAGCTTGAACGCGAACTTGAATTCCGGAAACTCGCGGCAGACTTTCCCGAACTCGGAAATGACCTTGAAGCCATGGGCCATGTCGCCCATGTGGTTGTTGGCCATTTCCAGCACAAAAAGATGTTTCGGAAGCAACTTCATTCTCCTAAAAGCTCACGCCCAGGTACGTTTCGATACGGCTGGCCGCGTAATCAAGCATCGACTCGGACAGGGCGGGATGCACCCCGATCCAGAAGGTGTTTTTCATGACCTCGTCCGAGCGGGTCAATGCACCGGACACCCGGTAATTGCGCCCGATCATGTAAGGCTGCCGCGTGAGGTTGCCGGCAAACAGCAGGCGGGTCCCGACCTTTTCCTGGTCGAGGTAGCCGAGCAGGTCGACCCGCAGGACGGGGGCGTTGTCACGCAGGGTGATCGGGAAACCGAACCACGAAGGCTCCGACCCGGGCGTCGCTTCCGGCAGGATGAGGAATTCCTCGCAGGCCGCCAAGCGGTCCCGGAGAAAGTTGAAGTTCCTCTTGCGGGCCTCGATGAAGTCGGGCAGGCGGTCCAGCTGCGCCAGGCCGCATGCGGCCTGCATGTCCGTGATCTTGAGGTTGTAGCCCAGGTGGCTGTAGGTGTACTTGTGGTCGTACCCTTCGGGCAGGTCCCCCAGCTTCCAGCAGAAACGCTTGCCACAGGTATTGTCCTTGCCCGGCGGGCAATAGCAGTCCCGCCCCCAATCCCGGAAGCTCTCGGCGATCTGACGCAGTTCGGGATTGTTGGTGAACACCGCACCGCCCTCCCCCATCGTGATGTGGTGGGCAGGATAGAAGCTCAGCGTGCCGATGTCACCGAACGTGCCGACCTTCTGGCCGCGGTAGGTGGAGCCCAGGGCATCGCAGCAGTCCTCGATCAGCCACAGGTTGTGCTTGCGACAAAGGGCGGCGACGACATCCAGGTTGAACGGGTTGCCCAGTGTGTGGGCCAACATGATCGCCTTGGTCTTGGGCCCGATAGCCTGCTCGATCGCAGCGGCGTCGATGTTGTAGGTGCCGATCTCGACATCCACGAACACGGGCACCGCGCCGAACTGGAGGATCGGGTTGACAGTTGTCGGGAAACCCGCGGCGACGCCGATGACCTCGTCGCCGGGCCGGATGGCACGGTCCCCGAGCCGCGGCGAAGTGAGGGTATTGAAGGCTACCAGGTTGGCCGAAGACCCCGAGTTCACCGTGATGAGGTGCTTGACGCCAATGAACTGCGCCAAGCGGCTTTCGAATTGGTCGTTGAAGCGGCCGGTCGTGAGCCAGCCGTCCAAAGCGGCTTCGACCATGAACTGCACTTCGCGGACGCCAATCACCTTCCCGGAAGGCGGAACCAAGGTTTGCCCAGGAACAAAAGGTTTTTGAGAAAAGGCGTCGCCGGCATATTGCTCAACGAGGGAGGATATTTGCTCCCGGAGGTTGTTCTGTCGGGTCATTTTGATGGCGAGGAAGTGTATTCGATGATCTGCTGGAGGACCTGATCGCGGCAATCCGCGCCCTCCAGCCATGCCTTGTGCCAATGGACGGTCGCCTCCAGTGCGCGCTCCAGGCACCAACGCGGTTTCCAGCCCAGTTCGAGGGCAGCCTTGGATACGTCCAGTTTGAGGGCATGCGCCTCATGGAGCGACGGGGCCGGGCCGACTGCCGACCACGCGGCAGCGCCCCCCCACGCCTGGCACACCCGCTCGACCACCCAGGACACGGGGCGGACGTCCAAGTCATGCGGACCGAAATTCCAGCCGCCTGCGAAGCGCTGCGGATCGGTCCACAGCGACTCGGCGAGGGCAAGGTAGCCGCCGAGCGGCTCGAGCACGTGCTGCCACGGCCGGGTGGCGCGGGGATTGCGGATTTCGACGGTCCGGCCGGCAGCGATGGCACGCAGGATGTCGGGCAGCAGGCGGTCGGCGGCCCAGTCGCCGCCGCCGATCACGTTGCCGGCGCGGCCGGTGGCCAGGGCGATGCCGGCCTCCTGGAAGAACGAACGCCGGTAGGCCGACGTCACCAACTCGGCGCAACCCTTGCTGCTGCTGTAGGGGTCATGGCCGCCCATGGCTTCGTTCTCCCGATATCCCCAGGCCCACTCGCGGTTCTCGTAGCACTTGTCGGACGTGACATTCACGACCACGCAGGCCGTGCCGACCTGCCGCACGGCCTCGAGCACATGGACCGTGCCCATGACATTGGTGGCATAGGTCTCAACCGGATGCACGTACGAATGGCGCACCAGCGGCTGCGCCGCCATGTGAATCACGATCTCGGGTCGAAAATCGGCGACGGCCTTTGTAACGGCATCGGCATCGCGAATATTGCCGATCACCGACCGCATCCCGGACGACACGCGAGCCAGGTCGAAAAGGTTCGGGTCGGTCGGAGGCGCCAGCGCGAACCCCTGGAGCTCAGCCCCCAGGGACTGCAGCCAGACGGAGAGCCAACTGCCCTTGAAACCGGTATGGCCGGTCAACAGGACACGCTTACCTTGCCAGAAAGTGCGGCTAGGCCCGGGAAAGTCCACCTGTTTCATCACCATTGCTTCCAGGGCGCTCGTCCCGCGGACCAGAGCTCCTCGAGGTGGTTCTTGTCCCGGAGCGTGTCCATCGCCTGCCAGAAACCACGGTGCATGAACGCTTCGAGTTCCCCGGATTCCGCAAGGGACTGCAGCGGATCACGCTCCCACACCGACTGGTCCCCGTCGATGAGGTCCAACACGGCGGGCTTGAGAACGAAGAAACCGCCATTGATGTAGGCGCCGTCCCCTTGCGGCTTTTCCTCAAAGGTCTGGACCTTGGAGCCCTCCAGCTTGAGAGATCCGTAGCGGCCGGGCGGTTGTACCGCAGTCACCGTCGCATGCCGGCCATGGCGGCGATGGAAGGCCATCAGGGCAGTGATGTCCACGTCGCTGACGCCATCCCCGTAGGTCATGCAGAAATCCTCGCCTTCGAGGTACTGCCGCACCCGCCGCAGGCGGCCACCGGTCATGGTGTGCTCGCCCGTGTCGACCAGAGTCACCCGCCAAGGCTCCGCAAACTTCTCGTGGATCTGCATCTGGTTGTTGCCGACATCAAAGGTGACGTCGGACATATGCAGGAAGTAGTTCGCGAAGTACTCCTTGATCATGTACCCCTTGTATCCGCAGCAGACGATGAAGTCGTTCACGCCATGTGCCGAATAGAGCTTCATGATGTGCCAAAGGATGGGCTTTCCGCCAATCTCGATCATCGGCTTGGGCCGCGTGGCCGACTCTTCAGCGATCCGCGTCCCCAGACCACCGGCCAATATGACTGCTTTCATGCTTTTCGAAGATTTGAGTTTTTATGTTTTCGCGGCAGCCTGGACATCAGGCAGTCAGGCATCGCGCCTGCGTGGGCTTCGGTACGGTAACGGAATGCAACGAAGCCCAACACCCCATTCGCAGAAACAGCTTATTTTGAGCCATTTGGTCGACGGCCGATCATTCGAGGGAGGTTATTTCGAGCAGTTGACAGACCAGCACACGGCCCGCAGCGGACCTTCGGGCAACCCCGGGTGGAGAATCCGGGAAAACCCGTAGAATTCTACCGAGGAGGCAACGGTTTCGAACCCGAGAACAGGGTTTGGCGAGGCCTGTCCTGCATGACCTTGCGCGCAACGGCGCCGTGAGACGAGAAGGATCGGTGGCCGTGATGGCCTATAGCTGAACTACAGGCAGCCAGCGGTAAATCGTGCCGGTGGCTAAAGGCAAAGTAAATGGTGGAGCTGGCGGGATTTGAACCCGCGTCCGCAAGCCTTTTTCGAACAGTTCTACATGTTTAGCGTTCTGGTTTGGATCTCGCCGCCGATGTCGCGCAGACGCACGCTACACAAGCCGCCAGTGCCCTTGGATCTCGACCTCACCCAAGGCACCCGGGTCAGGTCCAGCCGATGTGAATAACCTCGATGCTAGGAGCTTGCGCTCTTCGCCCAGCCCATCGGCGTGCTGGTTCGAGGTGCATTAGGCGTTAGCCGCTTGCAGGTAAGTACTGTCGTTGGCAGTTACTTGGTTTTCAGCGGTTTTACGAGGTGACTGAACCTCGACATGCCCTGCTGCGAGTCCGAACCCACGTCGAAACCAATGC
>JACCDH010036322.1_pt1 | contig 23266 bp, 23 predicted proteins | sample 7442481 | NCBI WGS metagenome assembly JACCDH01 (sample SAMN15323433, study PRJNA562643) | freshwater metagenome | isolation source: river surface water | place: USA:Blue River Watershed | collected 2017-08-15
GAACTCGAATTTTTATCGATAATTTCGATATGGCCTCTGAAAAAAACCTTCCGCTGCCCAGTGACGCCGACTTGCGCCGGCTGATCCATTTCTCCGCTGGTGACGGCCGTATCTGGCTGGCGGGCCACAGGATGGTGCTGCTGCATCTGGGCGGTCTGGCGAACCTGCGCAAGGAATTGATCCAGACCATCGGCATCGAGCAGACGCGGCGCGTGCTCAAGCGCGCCGGCTACGAGTCCGGCGTGCGCGACGCGACGCTGGCGCGGCAGGTGCGCCCGAATGCCAGCCCTTTCGAGCAGTTCGCGGTCGGGCCGCAGCTGCACATGCTGGAGGGGGCGGTGCAGGTGACGCCCGAGTACTGCGATTTCAATCTCGAAGAGGGCAACCATCACGGCATCTTCCGCTGGGACCATTCGTGGGAGGTCGAATCGCACATGCGCGATTTCGGTCCGCAGACCGAGCCGGTGTGCTGGATGCTGATCGGTTACGCGTCTGGCTTCACCACTGCGTTCTTTGGCAAGGAGTTCCTGTACAAGGAAGTACAGTGCGCGGCCTGCGGACATGAGCATTGCCGCATCGAGGGCCGGCCGCTGGAAGATTGGCCCGACGGCGAGCAACTGATGGAGGATTACCGCGCCGATTCGCTGCTGGTGCGCATCGAGGACCTGCAGGCCGACCTCGAGAGCCTGCGCGTGTCGCTGTCGCCGTCAGACGACCTCGGCGAACTGATCGGCCGTTCGAAGGCGTTTGAAAAATCCATCGAGCTGCTGCGCAAGGCAGCCGGCACGCAGGTGACGGTGCTGCTGACCGGCGAGACCGGCGTCGGCAAGGAGCGCTTCGCTCGCACGCTGCACGCGATGAGCCCTCGTGCGAAAAAGCCGTTCATCGCGGTCAACTGCGCGGCGCTGCCGCACGAGCTGATCGAGAGCGAATTGTTCGGCGCAGAGAAGGGGGCGTTCACCGGCGCCGGCGCGGCGCGTCCCGGACGCTTCGAGCGTGCCGACGGCGGCACGCTGTTCCTGGACGAACTCGGCGAACTGCCGCCTTCGGCGCAGGCGAAGCTGTTGCGCGTGTTGCAGACCGGCGAGGTCGAGCGGCTCGGCGCGACCGCCGTGCGCAAGGTCGACGTGCGCGTGGTTGCCGCGACCAACGTCGACCTCGAGGCGGCGGTGGCCGCAGGGCGCTTCCGGCGCGACCTGATGTACCGCCTGAACGTGTACCCGATCGCGATTCCGCCCTTGCGCGACCGCTCCGAGGACATCGAGCCGCTCGCCAACCACATGCTGCACAAGTTCATGGCGCTGCATAACAAGCGCGTGGCCGGCATCTCCGACCGTGCGCTGGACGCGATGCGAAATTACCCGTGGCCCGGCAATGTACGCGAGCTCGAGAACCTGATCGAGCGCGGACTGATCATCTCGCCGCCGGGGCAGATGGTCGACGTCGACGACCTGTTCGCAGTCGCTCCGGTGGCGCCGCCGGTGACATTGTCCGAGAGCGGCGAGCTGAAGCAGGCAGTTCCTGCCGACCTCGACACGCTGTTCGACGAATTGCAGAAGCGCGGCCTGTCGCTCGAGGCGCTCGAGGACGCGCTCATACAGCAGGCCGTCGACCGCGCCGGCGGCAACCTGTCGGCGGCCGCGCGCGCGCTTGGCCTGACCCGGCCGCAGCTGTCATACCGGCTACAGCGCATCAGAGAACGCTAGAAAACCTTTCGGAATCATTCAAGTGGCGAAGAAATCTTTCATCAACCTGGTCGCAGACGGACACGAGGCCGCGGGCTATCGCACGCTGATCGAGCGCACTTATGGACAGCTGCGAGAGGACATCCTCGACGGCAAGCTCGTCCCCGGCGAGAAGCTGCTGGTGGAGCACCTGAAGTCGCGCTATGACGTCGGGGCCGGCACGGTGCGCGAGGCGCTGTCGCGTCTCGTCAGCGAGGCGATGGTGGTGGCCGAAGGGCAGCGCGGATTCACGGTGGCGCCGGTCAGCCTCGATGATTTCCTCGACGTGACCAATGTTCGCGTGGCCGTCGAGACCGACGCGCTGCGCGCATCGGTGCGCAATGGCGACGACTTCTGGCGCAACCGGCTGCGCATCGCTTTCGAAAGACTGACTGAAGTCGAGGTACCGCTCAAGGCCGAGAACATTCGCCTGTGGGAGCAGGCGAACATGGCGTTTCATGGCGCCTTGCTGTCAGCCTGCGGTTCACCCTGGGCCTTGCGCGTGGTGCATCAGCTGACCCAGCACGCGGAGCGTTACCGTCGCTTCTCCATCGGTCTGCACAGCGAACGCAATGTACACAACGAGCATCAGCAGATCTTTGACGCGGCCATGGCCGGGCAGGATGCGCGCGCCGCGCTCGCGCTCGAGGCACACATTCGGGCCACGCCGGAAATGATCGTCAATGCGATCCGCAACGGACAGCAAGTATTTCCCTCTAGTTGAAAGGCAAGCATGAGCACCACCTCCGCATCGCCCGAGATCGGGCGCAGCATCGATGCCGGCGGCATCAACGTCAACTATCACGACAATGGCAGCGGATTCCCGGTGCTGCTGATCCACGGCTCGGGCCCGGGCGTGTCCGCGTTCGCGAACTGGCGGCTGGTGATGCCGGAACTCGCCAGACAGCGCCGAGTGATCGCGCCGGACATGGTCGGATTCGGCTTCACCGAGCGCCCGGCTGGCTACCAGTACACGATGGACAACTGGGTCCAGCAGGCGATCGACCTGCTGGACGCGCTGGGGCTGGAGCAGGTCGACCTGGTCGGCAACTCGTTCGGCGGCGCGCTGTCGCTGGCGCTGACGATCCGGCATCCGCAGCGCGTGCGCCGGCTGGTGCTGATGGGGGCGGCCGGCGTGTCCTTCCCGATCACCGATGCGCTCGACGCGGTGTGGGGCTACGAGCCTTCATTCGAGAACATGCGCCGCATCATGGACGTGTTTGCTTATGACCGCGGACTGGTGAACGACGACCTTGCGCGCTTGCGCTACGAGGCCAGCGCCCGCGCCGGCGTGCAGGAGAGCTATGCGCAAATGTTCCCGGCGCCGAGACAGCGCTGGGTCGATGCGCTGGCCAGTCCCGAGGCGGACATCGCGAAGATCGACAAGGAGACGCTGATCGTGCACGGCCGCGACGACCTGGTGATACCGGTGCAGAATTCGATACGCTTGTCGCAACTGATCTCGCGCTCGCAACTGCATGTGTATGGCCGTTGCGGACACTGGACGCAGATCGAGCACGCGGCGCGCTTTGCTCAGCTGGTGGGCAACTTCCTTGCGGAAGCGGACTGAAGACAAAGTCGCGGGATCCCGGCATTCGCCCGGATCCCGTCGGCGATGATGTCGGCTGCATCAGCGGGCAGAACTTGCTGATCGAGGGCGGGACGTATCCGGGCGTGTTCTGAAGGGAGCTGCGTGGCCGGTGCTCAGGCGATGCGGAAGATGCGCCATCCCTCGCGGGTCTTGCGCAGCGAGAATTTGCATGCGCCGCCCTGGCGGCGCGCGAACTGTATTGCGGCCACGCGCGCGCTTTCCGCGCGCCTGAAGTCATTGATCAGGATGCTGTCGCCGACGTACATATCGCGGAAAGGATAGGACACACGCTCGGCTGGCCGTCGCTCTTCCGATGCCTTGTCGATCACGAACATGGTTTTTCTCCTCTGCGCCTCATGCGCGAAGAATCGGCAACGGCGCGGCAAACTTTAGCCGCCGTGCGGCCTGCTTGCCTGATCGGCAACGCTATCCTTACTTTTTCCAGCGCTTGAAGGCTTGCTCGCCGATCGGCGTGTATTTCTGCCGCGAGCCCATGCCGATCACTTTCGGGTAGACCGGCACGAAGCTCCAGTCTTCGCCCTGCGCGAAAAAGCCGTCGGCCCATGCGCCGCAGACCACGCCGTCCTCGCGCAGGTAGGGCTCGCGCTGCTCGATCTGCTCGCGGAACTGCTTCAGCAGCGCCGAGCGTCCCTGTTCGGCTTCGCGCAGTGCCGCCGCCCGGTCGCCCTCCCGCTCTCGTACGTATACCTCGGTGAAGATGCCCACGCCGAGTCTGAATTCCTTCGCCAGCCTGGCGTCTTCGGTCAGGGTCTCGGCGAACACGCTGAAGATCGCCGAGCAGTGCAAGGCCTGCTTCGCCAGACGAGACTCCGGCTCTGCGCTGGCGGCCTGCGCCGAGAGAATAAGCAGCGCGAGCGTGGCTGCGATGGGACTTTTTTTCATGCGTCGATTTTCTGTGTGATACCCGTCGTGACGCCGGCCGCAGCTGCGCGGCGGTCCCGGCGCCGCCAGCTGCCATGGTAAACGATGTCCTCAGCGAAGGCGCACGGCATGCCGTGCGCCTTTTTTACTGCGCCAGCGGATTGGTGGTCTGCATCTCCCGCTCCAGTCGCTCGCGCTGGCAGCCGAGGTCGATGTACCACTCGCAGATGCCGCCCGGCTTGAACGGTTGGTAGAAGCAGGCGTCGCGTCCGGACGCGACGATCAGCCCGACGTCGCGATCGAGTGCGTGCCGCATCACCGATGCCACCGTGCTGTGCTGGATGTTCGTGCAATGCGGCACTGCCCAGTAGGGCGCGCCCGGCGTCCAGTACACGAGTGCCGGCGGCGGCGAGGACTGTGGCGCGGCCTGCGCCTGCTGCACCTTGCGCTGGTAATCCTGCTTCGACTGCTCGCGCAAGGCCTGGTCGATCGCATTCTGCAGCTGCACGCTGAACGTATTGTTGATCACGTTCTCGTTGCGCACGACGACGTTCGACGTGGCCTGGCTGCTGTTGGCGTTCGTGCTGCCGGTGGCCGGGGCAGGGGTGGTGCCGGTGCCGGCGGCCGGCGGGATGATCACCGGCGGCGACGTGGTTCCGGTAGTGGTCGTCGTGTTGGCGTTGGTCGAGCTGCTCGTCGACGACGACGTATTCGTGTTGTTGTTCACGTTCGTGCCGACATTGGTGTTCGTGTTCGTGCTGTTGCCGGAGTCGGTCGTCGATGGCGGCGTCGGCAGCGTAGGCGGCGGCGGTGGCTCAGTCGGCGTCGTGGTGGTCGTGGTGGTGGTCGTTGCGCTGCTGCCCGGGGGGACGGTGGTGGTCGTGGTCGCTGTGTTGCCTGTCGTGTCCGTCGTTCCTGCGGTTCCCGTTGTGTCGATCGTGCCTGTCGTGGCTGTCGCGCTTGTCGGTGGCGCGGCGTCGGTCGGTGCGGCAACCGTGGTCACGGGTGTGGCAGTGCCTGTGGTTGTCGCCGTGTCGGTGGGCGGCGGCACGGTTGGCGTCTCCTGCGCGGTAGCGAGTAAAGGTAGCGCGACGGCGATTGCAGTCGCAATATGGCTGACGGAATGCATGGCTCTCTCCTTCTGGCGGATGGAGTCTGCTTAGTCCGTTGATTCCAATCGAAGTTGGACGAAGCGCGAGCGGTCTGTTTGCGCCTGCGCAGACGGATTGCGCAATTGAGCGAACGAAAAATCGCGCCCAGCATCCGTGAGCGTCGAAATCTCGCTGATAGCGCGCGGCTTTTTCGGGCGGAACGCCTACAGCAGATAGCTCCCGGCCAGCGTCAATACCTTTCCGCCGGTACTGATCTTGAAGCGTGCGATGCCGGCGCTGCGCACCGTGTTCACGCCGCCCAGGTCGAGCTGCCGTATGCCGCGTGCTTTCAGTTCCTCAATGCCTTTCCACAGGATCAGGTTGTGTGCGTGCAGGTCACGCCCTTTGTCGCTGGTCCAGCCAATGTGATAGGTCGCGCTATGCCCGTGGATGAGGAACATCATCGCGGCAATGCGGTCGCGGCCGGCGTCGGCGCGCAGCGTCAGCATGGTGCTCGCAGCCTGCGGCCGGGCCAGCCCATAGCGTTCGAAGAACGCGGGCGGCAGGCCGTCGAGGCCCTTGTGGCCACGCTGCGCCATCTCGGCCTCGAGCAGCCAGCGGAACTGGTTCGGGTTGGTGCCGACCCGCTGTATGGCCAGGCCCGCCGCCTCGCTGGTCACGAGGCGGTGCCGCCAGCGACGCTCGAGGTTCGCGCGCAGCTCGTCCATCGTCGGCGTCAGGTCGAGCATCACCGTGGACATGCCGGTCATCACGCGCCGCATCGGCGACAGGCCGTTGGGCTCTCCGGCAGGCTGCTCGGGCGTGATCAGCATGAAGCGCAGGCCGGGCAGGGGCAGCGATCGTCTCAGCGCCTTGTACATGAGCGCCTTGTCGGCGGCAGGCACAGCCTGCAGCCATACCGGCCCGCGCGAGCACAGCGCGACCGATGCGACGTGGCCGAAGCGGCGCACGATGAACTGTGCATAGGCCACAGGTATGCCGTCGCGCTCCACGCGCGCGCGCAGCACCGGTACGCCCAGCGACAGCATCGCGCTGCCATAGCCCCAGTCCTGTTGCAGCGAACCGAGCGCAGCCGCATGCGCCGCATCCCAGGCCGCCAGTTCGTGGCCGCCCCAGTGCACCTGCAATCGATTAGAATCGGTCGCCATCAATCACCCCGGAGCGCAGCATGTCCGAAGGCCTGCCCGCCAGAGCGAGCAAACGATCCGAACAGTCCGTGATGGGCCACCGGCTGCCCGAGGCGCGCCTGACGCCATGGGCCGCATTCTGGGCCGTCGTGTATCTGGGTTTGCCGGTGCTGGCGCTGGGCCTGCTGATGGATGTGCTGGTTCAATGGTTCACAGGCCGCTGCGTCGGCCTCTGGTGTTATTTTTAGTCCGGATTCTAACCTCCGCTGACCGGCGGCCAAAAAAAACGGCCCGCAGCGCGGGCCGTGAAGCGGGAGGGAAGCGGCTCCCTGCTGCTGGACGCGGTTCAGCGCGTCACTTCTTCTTCGCCACCTCGAAAGGCATCGGCTCCGGCGTATTCGGGCCCGACGGCGGCAGCTGCGGCAGGCGGAACGCCGGTGCGTCGCCGGTCAGCGTCTTCAGGAACGCGACGATGTCTTCATTCTCGGCCTTGGTGTAGGTGCGGCCGAGCTGGATCTCGCCCATGATCGCGACGGCCTGCTCAAGTGTCTTCGCTTCTCCGTCGTGGAAGTACGGGTAGGTCAGCTCGACGTTGCGCAGCGTCGGCACCTTGAACTTGAAGCGGTCGGCTTCCTTGTGCGTGACTGCGGCGCGGCCTTCGACCGAGTTGTCGCCCTTGTACTTCTTCATCAGCCCGAGCTTCTGGAACGAGGTGCCGCCGGCAGCCGGGCCATTGTGACAGGCGACGCAGCCGCTGCTCTTGAACAGCTTCCAGCCGCGCAGTTCCTGCGCATTGATGGCGTTGTCATCGCCCCTGAGCCAGCGGTCGAAACGGGCGTTTGGTGTGACCAGCGTTTCCTCGAAGGCGGCGATGGCCTTCGTCACCTGGTCGAGCGTGATGGTATCGCTGCAGAAGACGCGGGTGAACGCTTCGCGATAGCCAGGGATGGTCTCCAGCGTTTTGATCGCCAGCTCATGCTTCATGCCCATTTCCTGCGGGTTCGCGATCGGGCCGGCGGCCTGCTCCTGCAGAGTCTCGGCGCGGCCGTCCCAGAACTGCGCGATCGCGAGGCTGGAGTTCAGCACGGTCGGCGAATTCAGCGTGCCCGGCTGCCATCCGTGGCCGATCGAGGTCTTCAGGTTGTCGGTGCCGCCCATCGACAGGTTGTGGCAGCTGTTGCATGAGATGTGGCCGGACTTCGACAGGCGCGGATCGAAGTAGAGCTGCTTTCCCAGTTCGACCATCGCGAGGTTGTTGATCTTCGGCGCAGGGATGGGCTTGATCGGCTCGACGCGCGGGGCGCTGGTGCGGACCGGGCTTTCCTTGATGGCGGTTTCATCGATGCGGCCGGCAAAGCTGCTGGCGGCGACCGCAAGTGCGCCCAGGGCGAGCAGCGGGATTTTTTTCTTCATGATGCAGATGCTCCGGTTTCAAAAAAACTGTCGATGACCCAGTTTCCTGCGCCGCAGCATCTGCAATCCTTGACTGAAGTCAATTTTTCCCGGGCGAGCGGCTATCGCTGCACAGCGCAGTCAAGCATTTCGTGCTTGGCTTGGTGGCCCTTATAAGCAAGGCTTACTTCTCGGGCATTCCCTCAGGCCGGGCGACAAAGTTCCAAGGAAGGGACGGGTGCTGCTTCCGGACGTTTTTGACATGAATCAATCAATATTTTTTTCGGCAATGGGAATATCGCGCGTCCCTTTCTTGCAAGAGCCCACGATGACTGCCACGACCGATCCCTCCCTGCTTGATGATTTCCTGGCGCTGGCGCGCGCGAGCGGCCTGCGCCCGCTGAAGCTCGCCGGGCGCGAACTGATACCGGTGGTGCAGGGCGGCATGGGGGTCGGCGTCTCTGCGGGCGGGCTGGCAGGTGCGGTCGCACGCGAAGGAGGTGTCGGCACCGTGTCCTCGGTCGACCTGCGCCGCCTGCATCCGGACCTGATGGAGAAGACCGAGCGCTTGCAGAAGTCATCGGATGGCAAGGCGCACATCGACGCCGCAAACCTCGAGGCGCTCGACCGCGAGATCAAGGGCGCACGCACGCTGTCGAAGGGCAACGGCCTGATCGCGGTGAACGTGATGCGAGCGCTGAGCGAGTATGAAGCCTATGTGAAGCAGGCTTTGGCCAGCGGAGCGGATGCAATCGTGGTCGGCGCGGGACTGCCGCTGGACTTGCCCGAGCTTGCGAAGGATTACCCGAACGTCGCGCTGATTCCCATTCTGTCGGATGCGCGCGGCGTGCAGCTGGTGGTGCGCAAGTGGCAGAAGAAGGGACGCCTGCCCGATGCGATCGTGATCGAGCATCCGCGGCTGGCTGGCGGTCATCTGGGCGCGGCGCGTGTCGATGACCTGAACGACACGCGCTTCGATTTCGACGTCGTGATTCCGCAAGTGCTGGCGTTCTTCGAGAAGGAAGGCATCAGCATTCCGCTGATCGCAGCTGGCGGCATCAGCTCGCATGAAGACTTGGTGCGGCTGCAGGCGCTCGGTGCGTCCGCAGTTCAGCTGGGCACGGCGTTCGCGGTCACCATCGAGTCGGATGCGGCCCCCGAGTTCAAGCGCGTGCTGGCCGAGGCGAAGCCGGAAGACATGGTCGAGTTCGTCAGCGTCGCCGGCCTGCCCGCGCGCGCGGTGCGCACGCCGTGGCTGGACAAGTATTTGCGCGTCGAACACAAGCTCAAGGCTGTCGCGCATGTGAAGGGCATCTGCAACATGGCCTTCGACTGCCTGGCGCACTGCGGCCTGCGCGACGGCAAGAGCGAGATGGGTCAGTTCTGCATCGACAAGCAGTTGGGTCATGCGCTCGACGGCGAGACCCAGAAGGGCCTGTTCTTCCGCGGCGCTGGCACGCTGCCTTTCGGTTCCGAGATCAGGCCTGTGAGGGATTTGCTGCAATGGCTGCTGGGGGTGCCGCGTGCCGGCATGACGCCGGCCGGCGCCTGACTCGGACTCAGGCAGTCGGCGGCTGCGGCAGCAGAATCCGCTGCCTCTCCCGCAGCGACGAACGTGCATCTTCATCGCCCCTGATCGGCAGCAGATAATCATCCGGTACCGGCCCTCGATGCCGCCATAGCACGGTGCCGTTGGCCATCCACATCTGCAGTTGGCGGCAATCGACTTCCCACAGGAAGCCCTTGCCGTTGAGCTCGATGTCTCCCCCGGAATAAGGCTGGATCACCCTGACGATCAGGCCGATGTTGTGCAGGTGCTCGGCGCGGATCACCAGTGCGATGTCACCCGGCTGGCAGCGAAGTTTCATATCGTCCTCCCGCAGCCTTTGTAACGCTGGTGAGGCGACGCTCATTTGAGAATGAGCAAGCGAAAGTGTGTATGGCGGCCGCTTTCGCAAGTATTGACTTGCATCAAGCTTCCCCGGCGGTCAGTTCCGGGCGCTGGCCGCAAGCGAGCCGACCTTACTTCGGCTGCCGGCCGGACTCCTTTGAAACGGCGGCAGCTGCTGTCGGCAACTGGCCATCCCCCATTTGCTGCAAGGCTTCCAGCGCTTCTTTTTGCCCGGCCTTCACCGCGGCAATCCTTTCGGCCAGATCCACGCTGTAGGTCTGCACGTGTATCGTTGCAGGCGCGGTGACAGGTACAGGGGGAGCAGTTTCCGCCACGGACGGGGGGATTTTTTCGCTGCCAAGTGCAATCGTTTGCCGCTCTGGTGCTGTCTGCGTGATGCCGCCTCGGGTGTCCTTGATCGAGCGTTGCTTTATGGGACCGCTGCGCTGGCTCGGCTCGAGCTGCGCGCTGTCCGGGAAGTGCTGGCCCGGCAGGCGTGTCGCGCCATCGTTGCGAAACACCTCGAAGGGCGAGGGACGCGGGCGGGATTTGTTGGTGGAATCGGTAGTCATGGAGTGGCACAGTCGTTTCCTGCAGCTTAACCGAACACGGGTACGCGCGAACGATCCGGTTAAACTGCTCGCTCTGTCATCAGGGAGATAATCCATGGACACGGCCATGCCAGCCCATACATTGAAACTCGAACGAACCATCGCAGCGCCTCGCGACAAGGTCTGGCGCTGCTGGACCGAGCCGGAATTGCTCAAGCAATGGTATTGCCCGCCCCCCTGGCGCGTGGTGGAAGCCGAGCTCGACGTACGCGCCGGCGGCCGGTGTTTCGTCGTGATGCAGGGTCCGGAGGGGCAGCGCGTGCCGTTGCCCGGTGTTTACCTCGATGTGGTGCCCGGTTCGCGGCTGGTATTTACCGATGCCTTCGAGTCGGCATGGGTGCCGTCATCCAAGGCTTTCATGGTCGGCGAGTTGCGGCTCGAAGACGCGGCCGACGGACAGACGCGCTATCTGGCCTTTGCGCATCACTGGAATGCCGAGGATCGCGATGCGCACGAAAAGATGGGCTTCCACGAGGGATGGAATATCGCGGCCGACCAGTTGCAGGCGCTTGCGAAATCCCTCTGACTTCGGCGGCGATCGGGTGAACGTCGCGTTTTATTTGCCGCACGCATAGCGCCAGCCGCCCGCGCCGCCCGGATTCTTGGTCAGCTTGTCGACCGGCCCGGGCGTGTTGACCTGACCAATCACGCTGCCCTGCGCCATGCGTTCGGCGTACATCACGTAGGAGATGATCTGCGTGGTCTCGGCGCGGCAGTTGTACTCCTTGACGATCTTCATCGACAGCAGGCCGCGAGGGCCCGGTTCCCGGTAGGACTGTATCTCCTGGATGCGGCGCAGGTCGCCATTGACCGACAGCGTTGAGGAGTCCGAATACACGGTGGTGCCGCGGATGTTCTCGAACACCTTGACCAACTCGGCCTGCGCGGCGCTGGCGACGCCCAGCAGGGCGGCGGAAACGATGAGGTTTTTCAGCTTCATGGGCTCTTGGCAGGGGCGGCTCATTCGACGAACGAGCGCCGCCGCAACTATTGTTTTATCGGACTGGCGCCAATTGTAGACCGCGCGGCCATGGCACACCGCCGCGCGCGGAAAATCACAGGTCCGATGTGTAGACGCTGATCATGCCGTCATTCAGCAGGCCTTTCTGGATTTTCTGCTCGGCCGCCGCCAGCAGGCGGAAACGGTGGGCCTCGAATTGCGCGATCGGATTCCCGTGCAAGTCATCGGGATCGACATCCTGCAAGGTCTCTTCGGTGAAATGGCAGCGAACCGCATTGCCGTTGATTTTCGCCGCGTAATTGACGCCGCCGTCGTCAGCCATCTCGGCCGGACCGGTGAATTCGATTTTTGCCTGCATGGCCAAAGCGTAGGGAGTTGATATGGGTCATTTAGCGTAGGCCTTTGCACTGAAAAAATATTTGACCCGGGTCAAATATTTCCGGCAGGCGGCCTCGGCAGGCCGCGTGTCAGCCCGTGCTGCCGTACGCTGCTGTCTGGCTGGGTGGAGGCGATCCTCGGTTTCGCCGCCTTAAAATGTGGCCTTGGAGCCGCTTATCGCCTTGCGTGAGTATCTTTCAAGCGTCAAGCCAGCGATTCATGTCAACATTCGCGGCTTCAGTTTTTACGTCAAACCCATCAGCAATCAAACGGAGACCAGATGTCGATCGTCAGCCAGCGCGCGCAAAGCCTCGGAACCGAGAATGCGTTCATCGTCCTTGCGGAAGTCAACAAGCTGCTGCGCGAGGGGCGCGACATCGTGTCGTTCTGCATCGGTCAGCCGGACTTCCACACGCCAGTCAATGTGCAGGACGCGGCGGTGAAGGCGATCCGCGAAGGCCGGCACGGCTATACGCCGTCGGCCGGCATTGCCGAGCTGCGGCAGGCGGCAGCGAAAGAGATCGCGCGCACGCGAGGCATCAAGGTCGAGCCCGACGACATCGTCGTCGCCGCCGGCGCGAAGCCCTTCATCGGTTATACCATCCTGACTGTCACCGACTACGGCGCGGGCGACGAGGTGATCTATCCGGTGCCGGGCTTCCCGATCTATGAATCGCAGATCAAGGCCAATGGCGCCGTCGGCGTGCCGATCTTCCTGCGCGAGGCGCGCGACTTCAGCCTCGACCCGCAGGAGCTGGCCGCGAAGATCACGCCGAAGACGAAGCTGCTGATCCTGAATTCGCCGCAGAACCCGACCGGCGGCATCATTCCGAAGCAGGACATCGAGGCGATTGCGGCCATCCTGCGCGAGCATCCGCAGGTCTGGGTGTACGCGGACGAGATCTACGGTCGGCTGATCTATGACGGCCAATTCCATTCGATCGCGTCCGAGCCGGGCATGCAGGAGCGCACCATCATTTCCGACGGCCTGTCGAAGACCTATGCAATGACGGGCTGGCGCCTCGGCTACGTCGCCAACCGCAAGCTCGCGCCTTACTTCACGACCTGGATCACCAACACCGAATCCTGCGCCTCGCAGATCACGCAGTGGGCCGGCGTCGAGGCGCTGGAAGGTCAGCAGCAGGACGCCGAGCGCATGCGCGAGATCTTCCACCAGCGGCGCGACCTCGTGGTCGGCCTGCTCAACGAGGTGCCGGGCGTGTCCTGCAAGACGCCGGGCGGCGCGTTCTACGCATGGCCGAACGTGACCGAAGCCTGCCGCATGACCGGCTGCAAGGATTCGGAAGAATTCCGCAAGCGCCTGCTGAACGAGGCCGGGGTCGCGGTACTGGCCGACATCCACTTCGGCCCGCGCGCCGAGGGCGAGGGGCAGCACATCCGCCTCAGCTACGCAGCCTCTGACGAAGCGATCCGCGAAGGCGTGGGCCGCATAGCCGCGTTCGTGCGCAAGAACACGCGCTGATCCCGTACGCGGGCACGCCCTGCGCGGTGCGGGATCCGTATCCACGCGCTGCCGGGGCCTGGCTCGCCACCAGCGGCCGCCAGGAAGAATTTTCAGACAAACCAACCATCATGGAGACAAACATGTCGGACCAAGCAAACAAGGTGGCGCTGGTCACCGGCGCCGGCGTCGGCATCGGCAAGGCAACCTCGCGCGCGCTGCTGAACGCGGGCTACAAGGTGGTGCTCGCCGGGCGCAACCTCGACAAGCTGCAGGCGGCCATCGCCGACATCGGCGGCAATGACGCGAACACGCTTGCGGTGTCCTGCGACGTCGGCGATCCGGTCGCGGTCAACAACCTGTTCGCCGCGATCAAGGCGAAATTCGGCCGTCTCGACGTGCTGTTCAATAATGCGGGCGTCAGCGCCCCGGCGGTGCCGATGGAAACGCTCAGCTATGAGCAGTGGAAGGCCGTGGTCGACACCAACCTGACCGGTCCTTTCCTGTGTGCGCAGGGAGCGATGCGGATGATGAAGGAGCAGACGCCGCAGGGCGGCCGCATCATCAACAATGGCTCGATCTCGGCCCATGCGCCGCGCCCGATGTCGGCGCCGTACACGGCGACCAAGCACGCAATGACCGGGCTGACGAAATCGATCGCGCTCGATGGCCGCGCGTACAGGATCGCCTGCGGCCAGATCGACATCGGCAACGCAGCCACCGAGATGACCGACCGCATGGCCGCCGGCATCATCCAGGCCGACGGCTCGACCAAGGTCGAAGACCGCATGGACGTCAATCACGTCGGCGATGCTGTGGTGCAGATGGCAAGCCTGCCGCTGGAAAGCAATATACTTTTCATGACGATTATGGCAACCAATATGCCTTTCGTCGGCCGCGGCTAAGCGGGCGCTCTCCCCGGAACCCCTGCGCCCGCGCGGGTTCCGGCGGTGTTTTCGGATTGACAATGGTCAATGCCTTGTGCGTCGCACAAAATAATTCTTGACACACAAGTTTGGCTTGGGCAGACTCCGCTTTGATGCATTGCACAACAAGTTCCACTCAATCGCAAACGGAGAGAGAAACCATGAACATCGCCATCGATCAACTGTCGAAAGCCACCAAGACCCAAGCCGAAGCACAACTGCAAGCCCTGTCGGCCCTCGCCGAGAAAGCCATGCACGCCGTGACCGAACTGGCAGAACTGAACGTCGCTACGGTCAAGGCTTCGCTGGAAGACAGCTCGGCGATCGCCAACGAGATCCTCTCCGCGAAAGACCCGCAGGCTGCGTTCATCATCGCTCAGTCGCAGGCGCAGCCGGCTGCCGAGAAGGCCGCTTCGTATGGCCGTCACGTGGCCGCGATCGCGACCAAGGTGCAGGCTGAACTGGGCAAGGTCGCGCAAGAGCGCCTGGCCGAGACCACCGCGCACTTCAATGCACTGGTCAACGACCTGAGCAAGGCCGCGCCGGCAGGCAGCGAGCCGATGGTTGAATTGTTCAAGGGCAACCTGAGCCAGGTGCATTCGCTGTTCGACCAGTTCTCGAAGGCTGGCCAGACCGCGTATGACCAGTTCCAGGCACAGATGAGCGAAATGGGCAGCCACTTCGGCGTGCCGGCCAAGCCGGCCAAGGCGAAGAAGTCCGCTGTCGCTGCGTAATTCCGCACCGTTCTGAAAACAAAGGCTGCTTCGGCAGCCTTTGTTTTTTGTGCTCAGAACAGCGGTAGTTGCGACTCCTGCAGCAGGTGCGCGGCGACGAATTGCAGCAGCAGCCGGTGATGCGCGCCACCGTGCCATTGCGGCTGCATGTATTTTTTCCAGTACCAGCTTTGTTCGCTTTCGGGGTGGCAGCCGATCAGGCCGATCTGCCCTTGCACGATGGCCATCGGGTCGCCGTTTGCATAGGTCGCGATCTCGTCGAATTCTCCGCCGATGAAGGTCGGCCCGTCATAGAAATACATGCGCTCGGCCTCGCCGAGCCAGTTGACTTCCGCGGTCGTGCCATACGAGGACTTTATCTCGGCGCTGCGACGCTTGATGTACTGCCTGACCCGCGTGCCGTTCAGGATGTCAAAGTAGTAGGCGTCGGCCCAGTACGCGCCCATGCAGATGCCGAGGTATTTGCCGCCGCGCCGCAGGAACTGCAGGATCTCCTTCCGGTTCGACTTCATCAGCCCGTCGAAGGTGCTGGCGTCGCCATAGCCGCCGGGGAAGATCACCAGCGCCACATCGTCGAAGAAGCCTTCCTGCACGGCGTGGCGCGTGAATACGCGCAGGTTGTAGAGCGGGGACAGGGCCTTGATGATCCCGTTGACGGACTCGATCGAACAGACCGGATGGTGCAGGAAGATCGCGATGTTCTTTTTCACGGTAGGGGAATCTCGCTGTCCCGGCCATGCGCCGCGGGCAAGAGGGCATTCTGGATCCGATCGCCTTGTATAGCACACATCACAAAATCTCATTCGAGGATGCCCGCCAGAGCAAGTCTATCGCCGGCCTGCTCGGCTATGATTGCCGCAGGTAGTCCACTCCGGATTAAAACATGATCGCGCTGATCGAAGCCCGCCGCGCCGGGCTGCTGTCCCGCCCGCACTGGCTTCCCAATAGTGTCGCCGGCATCGTCGTCGGCGTGGTCGCGCTGCCGCTGGCAATGGCTTTTGCGATTGCGTCCGGCGCGCGCCCGGAGCAGGGTATCTATACCGCGATCATCGGCGGCGCGCTGATCTCCGTCTTCGGCGGCACCCGCATGCAGATCGCCGGACCCACCGGCGCATTCATCGCCATCCTTGCCGGCATCACCGCGAAATACGGCATCGCCGGGCTGCAGGTAGCCACGCTGATGGCCGGCGCGATGCTGGTGCTGATGGGCTTGGCGCGCATGGGCGGCGTGATTCGGTTCATTCCGGCGCCGGTCGTCGTCGGATTCACCGCCGGCATCGGCGTGATCATCTTCGTCGGCCAGTGGAGCGAGTTCCTCGGACTGCCGAAGCCGGATGCTGCGCACTTTCACCAGAAACTGTTCCAGCTGCTGCTGGCGCTGCCGCAGGTGCACCTGCCCACGCTCGCGCTGGGCTCGCTCGGCCTGCTGCTGGTGCTGCTGGCACCGCGCGTGCCGGGGCTGGCACGCGTGCCGGGTCCGCTGGTCGCGATGCTGGTTGTCACCGTAGGGCAATCGCTGCTGCGGTTGCCGGGCGTGGCGACCATCGGTTCCGCGTTTGGCGGCATACCGACCGGGCTGCCCGGATTCGCGTGGCCGGAGATATCGCTGGCACAGGCAATCACGCTGATCGGGCCGGCCTTCACCATAGCAATGCTGGGGGCGATCGAGGCGCTGCTGTCGGCCGTCGTCGCCGATGGTATGGCCGGCACGCGCCATGACTCGAACCAGGAGCTGATCGGGCAGGGCATCGCCAACCTGGTTGCGCCGCTGTTCGGCGGCTTTGCCGCGACCGGCGCGATCGCGCGCACCGCCACCAACATACGCAATGGCGCGACCAGCCCGCTGGCCGGCATCATGCATGCGGCAACCCTGGCGGCCGTGCTGCTGTTTCTCGCGCCGCTGGCCGCCGACATCCCGCTGGCGGTGCTGGCGGCCATACTGTTCGTCGTCGCCTGGAACATGAGCGAGGCAAGGCATTTCGCGCATCTGCTGAAGACTGCGCCGCGCGCCGATCGCGTGATCCTGCTGATCACCTTCCTGCTGACCGTGTTCGCTGATCTCGTGGTCGCGGTGAACGTCGGCATGATCCTCGCGATCCTGCACTTCTTGCGCCGCATGTCGGACACGGTCGAGGCGCAGCCGGTGGATGAGGCCGAACTGCAGGTCGAGCTGGCGCGCGAGGGCCTGTTCCCGCTGCCTGCGGGCGTGATGGTGTATGAGATCGCCGGGCCGATGTTCTTCGGTGCGGTCGAGAATGTCGAGCGTGCGCTGGTCGCCACCCATCTCGAACCGGAGGCACTGGTGATCCGCCTGCGGCGCGTGCCCTTCATGGACATCACCGGCATACAGATGCTGGACGAAGTCGCCGGCAAGCTGCGCCGGCGCGGCATTGCCGTCGTGCTGTGCGAGGCGAACTCGCGTGTCAGGGCCAAGCTGCAGCAGGCCAGGGTGATCGATGACTCCCGCCGCGGCGAGTACGCGCACCGCCTCGCCGATGCCGTGCGCGAGGCGGCGAGCGCGAAACCGCCGGCTCGCGCCGCCTGAAGTTCAAGGGGAATATTTTCCGAAAGGCAAGACCGTTGCGGGATTTATCCCTATAATCTGGCGTCTTCCATTTTTCCCCTCCCACGGTGTATCGCGCGACCCGCAGAGCCGACTACTTGCCCGGACTGGATGGCGTGCGCGCCATCGCGGTGCTCGCTGTCCTCCTCTACCACCTCGACATCAACGGTTTTTTCACGGCCGGTTTTCTTGGCGTCGACCTGTTCTTTGTCCTGTCCGGCTTCCTGATCACCGCGCAGCTGCTGCGCGAGTTCGAGCGCGACGGCACGATAGCGCTGCGCGATTTTTACGTCAGGCGCGCGCGTCGGCTGTTCCCGGCGGTGGCTGCCTTGCTCGTGGTTGCGCTGCTGCTGGCCGAGGTGTTCGCGCCCGATGCGATCCATCGCACGCGCGGCGATGTGCTGCCGGCAGTTTTGTATTTTTCGAACTGGTGGCAGATTTTCTCCGAGCAGTCCTACTTCGAGATCGCCGCACGCCCGGCGCTGCTGCAGCATCTGTGGTCGCTGGCGATCGAGGAGCAGTTCTACATCGTGTGGCCGCTGGCGATGGTGGCCCTGCTGCGATACCGGCAGCGCAACCGCATCCACTGGATCGCGCTCGGCCTGATGGCGCTGTCGGGCACATGGATGGCCTGGCTGGCGATCACGCGCGGCTATCCGGACGCTGCCGACCCGAGCCGCGTCTACCTCGGCACCGACACCCATGCGTTCGGCCTGTTCGCGGGCGCCGCGCTGGCTGCCCTGTGGGATCCGCGCAAGCGGCTGATCGCGGCGCCGCCCGCGGAAGCGCCGACGGCGTCGCCGTGGGGCCAGTCACCCGCATCGGCGATGGACTGGCTAGGTATGTCTGCACTGGCGCTATTGGTGGCGGCAATGCTGCTGACCGGCGAGGCCAGCCCCTGGCTGTACCGCGGCGGCTTCATCGCGTTCGTGTTGCTGGCTGCCGTGCTGTTGTTTGCGGCCACGCAGCCGCAGGGCTCGCTGCCGCGCCTGCTTAGTGCGCGGCCGCTGGCCTGGCTGGGCAAGCGCTCGTATGCGCTCTACCTGTGGCACTGGCCCATCTTCGTGCTGCTGCGTCCCGAGTTCGAATTGCCAGACAACCCGCTGCTGCAGGCCGCGGTCAGGCTGGCGCTGACTGGCATTGCCGCCGAGCTGTCGTATCGCTATGTCGAGCAGCCGATACGCAGCGGCGCGCTGTCGGTCTGGGCGAAAGAGCGTCGGCGTGCGTGGCTCTCGTATGTGTCGGTCGGATCCGGCCTGGTGGCCGCCGCACTGCTGGTGGTCGTGCTGCGGCCCGCGCCGCCGGCCGCTACCGCCATTGAAGCTGGTGCGGACGTACAGGATACCGACGGCCGTTCGATGGACCAGCCGGTTGCGCTGGCGCCGTACCGCACGACCAAGGCTGCTTGCGGCCGCTCCGTGTCCGACAAGGCGGACGCACGCTCGCGCCCGGTGATGACCGTGATCGGGGACTCGGTGCTGCTGGGCGCATCGGATCACCTGCTGCGCCGCATCGACGGCGTCGAGATCGACGCCGCCGTCGGCCGGCAAGTCAAGGGCGGGCTGGTCCGGCTGGCCGACTTGAGGTCGCGCCGTGCGCTGGCCGACACGGTGGTGATCCACCTCGGCACGAACGGCTTTCTCGGCGAGCGGCCGGTGCGCGAGATCCTGTGGCAGCTGCGCGACCGCAAGGCCGTGATCCTGGTGAACGTGAAGGCGCCGCGCCGCTGGGAGCGCCCGAACAACGCGATCATTGCGCAGCTCAGCCGAGAGTACCCGAACGTGCGCGTGCTCGACTGGCATGCGATCGGCCGCCGCCATGCCGACTATTTTGCGGCCGACCATGTGCACCTGTCGGGCAAGGGAGTCATCGTGATCAGTTCAGAGATCTCGCGCGTGTCGGGTCTCGCCGATGCCGGCAAGGCGCCGCGCCCGCTGCGCGTCGTTCCCTGCCGCTACTGACATGCGGGCCCGCTTGATCCGTCCGGCATCTCACTGGGTCGCCATCCTGCTGGCAGCGCTGGCGACAGCGCCGGCCGCAGCCGAGCAGGGCGCGCGGCAATACAGCTTCCAGAACGGCAGCGACACCCAGGATCTGCGCTGCCCCGCGCGCTCGCGGGTCGCGCCGGCGCGCGGCACGGCCGACGACGAGCTCGAGCCGCCGGATGCCGAGGAGCTCGACGGCATAGGCATGGTGGCGGCCGCTTCTGCGCGCAACGCGCTGCCGAAAGCAAAGGCCGACGCTATCCCGCGCCGCATCGCGATCTGGGGCGATAGCCATCTGGCCGCCGGCTCCTTCACCGCAGAACTGAAACGCGTGCTCGGCGCGCAGGGCGTCAGGCCGCGCTCTGCATTCATTCCGCTGACCATGGGACGCGCGGGCGTCAACCTCCCGCTGCGCAGGCATTGCATGGACGGCTGGAAGTCGGAGCTTGCCTACAACGCGCGGCAAGCGATGCAGACGACCGGCATAGGCATGAACGCGCTGCATGGCGAGCAGGACGCCTACCTGTGGCTGGACCTGCGCAACGACGCCGGCGAGGCGGACGTGCAGAGCGTGGAGCTGTATTTCAGGGCGACGCCGGAAGAAGGCAGCATCGCCGTCAGCCTCGATGGAGGCCCCGAGGGGCGTGTGGCGCTCACTGGCGACGAGGCCTTCGGCGTGCTCACGATCAGCGGCAGCGCCCCGATCTCGGTGCTGAAGATACGCGTGCAGCAGCCAGCAGTGACGCTGCACGGCCTGCATCTGAACCATGGGCAGGCGCCGGCGGCCGTGGTCGATGCCTTCGGCATTCCGGGCGCGACCGTGCGTTCATGGCAGCAGGTCGATCCGGCCAGCTTCGGCCAGTATTTCCGCAAGCATCCCTATGACATGGTGATGCTGGAGTTTGGCACCAACGAGGGCAACGTGCGCCCCTTCGACGCGGCCGCGTATCGCCGCATGCTCGACGAGTCGCTGCGCCATCTGCGCGACGTGTTTCCCGAGGCGCGCTGCCTGCTGATCGCGCCCGGCGACCGTGGCGTGCTGTTGCCGAAATCGCGCAAGTCCGGCACGAAGCGCAACGCGCAGCGCCGTGCGGCCAGCGAGCTGCTGCACTTCTCGCAGGTCCACGAAAGCATCTTCCGCATGCAGAAAGAGATCGGCGCGCGGCACCGCTGCGACGCATGGAGCATGCAGGCCGCGATGGGCGGGCAGGGCGCGGCCTACCGCTGGCTGCTGGCGTCGCCGCCGCTGATGGCGCGCGACCTCACGCATTTCACGCCACGGGGCTATCAGCGGCTGGCGCAGGAACTGGCCGACAGCCTCGGCTGGAAAGAGGGCCTGCCCGCCGTCGGGCCCGCCCGCGACTAATATATTTTCCGAACCCTGGAAACCGCATAAATGCTGCGATCTCGCCGGCATTTGTTTTCAATTTCGCTATTCAGGAATCGATCCTGAGGTCGATTAAGGCTTGACGAGCCTTTATTCCATTCAATACACTCGGCAGTTGACCTTTCAGTTCGATATCGATTTGATATCGTCATTGCCCATCATCCACATGTTCAGACCGTCACAGATTGCATTGCTGTGCGCCAGCCTGTTGGCCGGAGTCGTCGCGTCGCCCGCGGCGCTGGCCACCGCGCAGCCGGCCGAGCCTGGTCTGGCTGCGGACAGCGGCGCGGAGACGCGACAGGATGCATGGACGCCGGTGATGCCGGCCCTCGGCGTGAACGATGCGGACTATCCGCTGGATTCCGCGCTGCTCGAGCATGCGGACCTGTGGGAGCGCATACGCAAGGGCTTTGGCATCGCCGACCTGAACAACCCGCTGGTAGCTAGCCATACCTCCGTGTACGCAGCGCATCCCGAGGCGCTGGCGCGCACCGGCGAGCGCGCGTCGCGTTACCTGTTCTATGTGGTGCAGGAGCTCGAGAAGCGCGGCATGCCGACCGAACTCGCGCTGCTGCCCGTGATCGAGTCCGAGTTCAATCCGCAGGCATATTCGCGTGCGAAGGCGGCGGGCATGTGGCAGTTCATTCCGAGCACGGGACGTCGCTACAACCTGAAGCAGAACGCCTTCCGTGACGAGCGGCGCGATGTGGTCGCGTCGACCAATGCCGCGCTCAGCTACCTGCAGTTCCTGTATTCGAAGTTCGGCGACTGGCAAGTCGCGCTGGCCGCCTACAACTGGGGCGAGGGCTCGGTGCAAAAGGCGATCGCGCGCGCGCGCGCCGCTGGCAAGCGAACCGATTACAACGGTCTGTCGGCCTTCATGCCGGCCGAGACGCGCCACTACTACCCGAAGCTGCAGGCGGTGAAGAACATCATCGCGGCACCGGCGCAATACGGCATCAGGCTGCCGGCGGTCGAGAACCAGCCTTACTTCACGTCGGTGAAGAAGACGCGCGACATCGACGTCAAGCTCGCCGCCGAGCTGGCCGAGATGCCGCTCGAGGAATTCAAGGCGCTGAACCCGCAGTTCAACCGGCCCGTCATCACCGGCAGCGCCGACACGCAGATCCTGCTGCCGCACCTGAACGCGGAGAAGTTCAAGGCGAACCTGTCCAACTGGACGCGTGCGCTGTCGAGCTGGACCTCGCTGAAGATTTCCGTCGCGCGCGAGCGCATCGAGACCATCGCCGCGCAATTCAAGACCACGCCGCAGGTGATACGCGAGGCCAACGCGATCCCGCCGAACATGCAGCCGACCGCGGGCTCGACGCTGATCGTGCCGAAGACCGGTATGGAAACCGGCGAGATCGGGCAGGAGACGGCCGATAACGCGATGCTGGGCCTGGTGCCGGAGGGCAGCTCGCGTCGCCAGTGCGCGCGAGGCTGTTCGGCCGGACACGGGGCGCGCGCCGCCGCTCCGGGCCGTTACCACCGCAAGCATCGCTGATCCGGCCGCTTGCGGCTCCATCGCGCCGCTCTCCCGCCAGCCAATGCGCTGATTTCCCATGCGGGGTTGTCGACACTGTCAGTATTCCTTTCTGGCATTATTCCAACTACCATAAGACTTTGAGTCTGCATTCGCCCATGGGCGAATGCATCGAATGTGAGGATGCGTTGCTGGCTGAAAGCGAATGCCTGGGTGCGTCGCGACTTGTGCGGTGCGTGTTGCTGGCCGCCGCACTCGCGGCGTTGCCGGCCAACAGTGCGTGGGCGGACGAGCCGTCCAAGGACCGCATGCGTGTCATCCAGTCCCGCAAGTTTGCAGCGGCCATCACCCCGGTGGTCAGCGCATTGAAAGAACGGCTGGAAGAGGCGGGCGGCAAGTGCTACATCACGCTGTCTTTCTATCCGCCGGGCGAGGGGCACGATACCGGCGCCGGCAACTGCAACTTCTCGCTGTCCGACAAGCCGACGACCCTGGAAAAAATCGCCCGCGGCGCCAGCTTCATCCCGCTGGTTGGCGCCGCCCTGTCGTGGACCCTCAGCAGCAAGGCCGACGCCGACAAGGACAAATTCAAGGATTCGTTCGTCACCGTCATTCGCTTCGAAGCGGTCGGACATTCGAATAGCGAGACGGTGTTGCGCACCCGTGCGTTCACCACCCGGCAGCGGATGATCGGCGACGAAAAGTACTACAAGGAATTGTTCGAGAAACTCGCCGATGCGGTCAAGGTGCAGGCCGAGGAAGTGAGCCCACTGGATATCGATCCCTGAAGGCCGACAAAGGCTGCGAATATCTGCGCCATCGCTCGCCCGCCAATCCCGCCGGACCCGTGCCCGGGCGCTTCCCGGCAACAGATTTCAGGAAAACTGAAAAATTCCGGCTGAAGATCCGCAGCCGGAAATTCATCACCTGATGAAATTTGTTTCCACAAAGCTAGCTGTGCGCTTGCAGTGAATTTTCGGTGGAATCTCGATAAATCATTGAGATTGCATGCTCTTTCTCTGATGGTGCGGCACAGTATCTGGCAATTATCGAC
>JACCDH011631030.1_pt1 | contig 23257 bp, 21 predicted proteins | sample 7442481 | NCBI WGS metagenome assembly JACCDH01 (sample SAMN15323433, study PRJNA562643) | freshwater metagenome | isolation source: river surface water | place: USA:Blue River Watershed | collected 2017-08-15
ATGTAACCTAGAAGCTAATGGGAGTCTAGACTTCACCAAACAAACTGTTTGGTGTGTTTGGCGAACCGCAAATGATAGGGAATTTTTACATAACTCAACAAGATATTGAGATCTAAAATGAGGAACTAGCTAAAAAATTTACCGAAAAAGCCTTTGTTTTTCGATACTTCCTCATTTTCGAGCTTCTCACCGTACTTTTTAAGATTATCGGCTAGTTTTGTGGCCTCTGAAGTCGCTTCCAAGGCCAGGTTAAAATCCTGGGCCGAAAGAAGATAAAGAGATTCAGCTGGATAGTCTTGAAAGATTCTCTCTCCAAAACTTTTAATCTCATCCAGTGAACTAAAAAGTAATTCCATGAAATTTTCATGAGTCACGGCCTTAGCGAGCTCTTGGAGTTCAGACTGAGCAATGGCCCCATGGCCATAATAAACTCCACGAACATGATACCTTGCCGGACCAAACTCCGCGGCAGAATCTGGATTATTGATAAAGCTATAAACGAGATAGAACGGTTCAAGATTTTTACTCATGCAAATTTTCCAAAATCAAGGTTTACGGCCCCTTGAGGTAAGAGTTCAACTTCGATTCCATGGGGAGTGGATTTCACTTTCGCCGACATCGGATCAAGCTGGCGCAAGAAAGCAAAACTTTTTTGGGCTGGAATGAGCATCGTTTTACGATAGCTAGTTGGATTATATAAATAAATTCGACGAACCTCTTGATAATTTAAATCTTCATGGGAAGTGGCCCAGACTATCAAGCACCAAATAATCCCCTCATCGATTTCAGGCATGAGATGTTTGAGTTCAAGATAATTCATCAGATGTTGCCAAAATAAAGTTTGATCGGCCGAAGATTGAGTACTTAATGTGGCCCCGTCATAAACAAAGAGCCTTCCTTCCCCAAGTTTTGTGATCTGGATATGAGTTTTAAAATTCACATTTTGAGTTTCAAGATTATTTTCCGCAAGGAAAAGATGAAACCTTTTTTCTTGCTCTTCATTCCACCCTGAACGATCAAGAATGACTTTTTGTCCCATCAAAAATAATTTTAAAAGTTGGGCCATCTCAGCACGACTTAGACCTTGAAGCCTCGCCATTTTAATTCTTTCTTGCTCAAGATCTGGGCCTAAAAATTCTGTCTCAAAATGCTGAAGAAACCGATAACTCCAACGGAAGTATTTGTCTAAATGAGGAACTAATCCTTGAGCTGAAAAACTATGTTCATTTTGCTGATCTTTTTCCCATAAATAGAAAAACTCAAGAGGGATAAGTTCATCAGTGAGCTCTTCCGGACGAGACTTAAGGCCTGCCTCTCGCTCAAGATAAGAACCTGATAACTGCTCTCTTAAAAATCGAGATAATAATGGTGCTTTTTCATGAGCAGTTAAAAGAGCTGAGGATGGCAGCCTTCCTTGATTTAAACAAACAAGAATCTGCTTCATGACCTCAGACGCCGATAATCCATTTCCTACTGAGCGAGTCATCAAATCGTCTTCTCGAGAACCAATAAAAACGATATTAAGTTGTCCTCTAAACCAGTTCTGAAGGATCTCAGCACTCGCCTCAGAAAAGAGTTTTCCAGAAGTTTCTTGAAACTCTCTTTTAAGAATAGTCTCTTCCTTCGGATCAGAAAGAGGAGCCGATTCAGAGGCCATTTTCTGCTTTAAAAACCGAGCAAAACTCTGGTCAAAGGCCAGTGAATAATCTTCTCTCGTTGAATTAAAATGCATGCTAAATTCTCTCCCCTCTAAACCAAAAACAGGAGCATGAAGCTTGTGTTTAGTTAAATAGCGATGGAGAACGTCGACAAATTCAAGATAGGATTGAAAAACTTTGGCCCCGTAAAATGAATAGAATTTATGAAGCTTCCCTTCGTGATCAACTCCCGCTTTCATGAGCCCATGAGAATTAATCGCATGGTGACGAGTCACATGAACTGGAAGACCACCATTCGGAAGAAAAGGCATGGGAGACATGGGGAGAAGAATGGCCGCTTGGCGGCGGTGCGTCCCACAGAGATCAATCAACCGTCGCAAATCAGCTTCTGGTGAAAGATCACCAAAATCCCACTCGCCGTCCTTGGGAGCGTGTAGACCCCAATAAAGAGGAAGGAAGATGACCTCATCTTTCGGCGTCATCGAAATTTTGCTCTCCCACATCGCTGCAGAGGTCTTCCAATAGAAAAACCACTGCTCTCCAGGGAAAACAACATCATTTTTACTCAAAGCATCGAAAGAGGTTAGATTCAAATTTTATTACTCCAGATTTCTAGAATAAGTTTATCTTAAATAAGTCTAATAAGTGTACCAAAATAAATGCCCTGTTTGTTTCACAAAAACTGATTTTTTCGATACACTTTCAGCACTTGAATTTTCAAAAAAGGATGGCGGTATGTGGTTTTTCAGCAATGAGGAAAAAGAACTTCAAAAAGTATGTCATGATTTCGCCCAAAAAGAGCTTGCTCCAGTAGCGGAAAAACATGATAACGAAGAATCTTTTAACCTAAAAGCTTTCAAACATATGGGAGACCTTGGTCTGCTTGGAATCACAGCAGATCCTGAGTACGGCGGTTCAGGCATGGGAGCCACTGCCGCCACGATCGTGATGGAGGAATTTGGTAAAGCCTGCGCCGGTTCAACTCTCTCTTATCTCGCCCACGCCATTCTTTGCGTAAATAATTTAAATAATAATGGCTCCCATGAACAAAAAGCCAAGTACCTTCCTAAACTTATCTCGGGTGAACATATCGGCTGTATGGGAATGAGTGAGCCTGAGTTTGGGTCTGATGCTGTCGGCATGCAAACCAAGGCCGTAAAAACGGGAGATTTCTACGAGATTACCGGAAATAAAATGTGGATTACAAATGCACAGTACGCTGACGTTGTGTATCTCTACACAAGAACTGGTGCGGGAAAAAAAGATCTTACGACTTTTGTCGTTGAAAAAGGAACACCAGGTTTTACCGTTTCAAAAGAAATTCACAAAATGGGAATGCGCTCATCACCTACTGGAGAACTCGCATTTCAAAAAGCGAAGGTTCCACTGGCCAATCGTATAGGTGAAGAAGGTGATTCTGTTGTTCACATGATGAAAAATCTTGAGATCGAAAGAATCACTATTGCCGGTATCTCTCTCGGTATCGCTCAAGCTTGTCTTGATCAATGTGTGAAGTATGCTGGAGAAAGAAAACAATTCGGGAAAAATCTTGCTCACTTTCAAATGATTCAAAAGATGATCGCTGAGATGTATTCTGAAACAGAGGCCATGAGACGCATGCTCTATACAGTTTGTTATGAGTACGATCATGGAAATAAATCAAACACTCTCGCTTCAGCAGTTAAACTTCAACTTCCTAAGATGGCGACTAAGATTGCTCTTGATGCCATCCAACTTCATGGCGGATACGGTTACTCACGTGAGTTTCCAGTTGAGCGCATGATGAGAGATAACAAACTTAATGAGATTGGTGCTGGAACAAATGAAGTCATGATTATGATCATTGCTAAAAATCTTCTTAACGAAGCACTTAAAGGTTAATTCATGAATGATTTTCAAAAAGAACTCGTCGGTCAACTGGGCAAATTCTGTAAAGAATCTATCGAACCACATATGGAACACGATGATGCTGAAGGAAAATTTCGCATGGAAATCTTCAGAGGCCTTGGTGATTATGGAGTGGCCGGAGTGACTCTTCCAGAAGAATTCGGTGGAGCAGGCCTCTCTTATACAGATTATTGCCTTGTTCTTGAAGAGATCGCTAAATACTCAGTTCCTTATGCTGTGACTATTTCCGTTTCCTCAATGGTTCAAACCATTCTTCAAAACTATGGAAATGAAAAACAAAAAGAAAAATATCTTCCTGCTTTAACATCTGGAGAAGAGATTGGAGCTTTTGCCCTATCTGAATCTCATTCCGGTTCGGATGCCGCTGCCATGAAAACAACGGCCAAAAAGACTGAAGGTGGTTATATCCTGAATGGTTCAAAAATGTGGATCACTTCTGGAGGCATCGCTAAAACTTATATCGTCTTTGCTCGCACTGGCGCTGAGGGAGCGAAAGGAATTTCAGCTTTTATTGTTCGTGATGGGGCCAAAGGTTTTAGCTACGGCAAAGCTGAAAAGAAGATGGGATGGAAAACATCACCGACTCGTGAGCTAGTTTTTGAAAACTGTTTTGTGGCCAATGAAGATCTTCTTTTAGAAGAAGGAAAAGGCTTTAGTGTGGCCATGGGTGGACTTGATCGTGGACGCGTGGCCATTGCCGCTATTGGTGTAGGATGTGCCACACGTGCTCTTGATGAAGCTGTTAAGTATTCTCTTAGCCGTCATCAATTCAAACAAGCCATTTTTGATTTTCAAGGTCTTCAATTCATGATGAGTGATATGGCCGTTGATGTGGAAGCTTCAAGGCTTATGGTTCATGCCGCTGCAGCTAGTTTAGATTCAGATAAACCTAATTCAAAATTATGTTCAATGGCCAAACTTAAGGCCACTGATTGTGCGATGAAAGTCACCACTGATGCTGTCCAGATTCTAGGGGGTGTTGGCTATACTTCTGAGTATCCTGTCGAGCGATTTATGAGAGACGCTAAAGTTCTTCAAATTGTTGAAGGGACCAATCAAATTCAACGAGTCGTCATTGCACGCCACCTTAAGAAGGAATACGAATCACATGCTTAATATTCATCTCCACTCATCAGTCACTGCAAAAGCAAAACCAGCTTCAAGTTTTGAGTCTTTTCTAAAGACTCTCACTCAAAATCCTGAAATTGGTTTTTTCGGACTTCCACAAAGAACAGATCTTCTTGAGCAATCTTTAGCGGCCTATGAAAAACATAAGAATAAAAAAGTCTTTATTCATATTGGGATCGGTGGAAGTGCTCTTGGCCCAGAGATGATCTTAAGAGCTCTAGTCCCTGAGAAAATGAATCAATTCATTTTGCTAAATAATATTGATCCTGATGATACCAAGGCCAGACTTCAAAATGTTAAGATGAAAGAAGCTGTGATCTTTGTCGTTTCAAAATCAGGAACAACGGCTGAGACCGTGGCCAGCATGAGTATCGTTCTCAATCTTTTTCACGAGCAGGGTCTAACAGAAAAAGATTACTCGGATCATTTTGTTTTTTGTACTGATCCTGTTCTCGGAGATTTTAGAAAACTCGGAGCTGAAAAAAATATTACATGTCTTGATGTTCCTTCAAATGTTGGGGGGAGATTTTCAGTTCTCACTCCCGTTGGATTATTCCCCGCTCTTTTTGCAGGTGTTAATGTGAAGGAGCTTCTTCAGGGTGCTGCTGATTATCAAGAATTTGTTATTAATCCTGCCAAAAATAAAAACTTTATTGAGTTAGGAAATCTTCTTGCTGATTTACATGATGAACATCACGTGAATCAGACAGTGATAATGCCTTACTCTTCTCTTTTAAAAGAATTCTCTGCATGGTTTGTTCAATTATGGGCGGAAAGCTTAGGGAAAAACGGAAAGGGACTCACACCTATTCCTGCTTATGGGGCCACGGATCAACACTCTCAAATGCAATTATTTATGGAAGGTCCTAATGATAAAATGATGGTTCTGATTCAAGTTGAAAAATTCAAAACTGACTATAGCTTGAATAACTCATTTGATGCCTCAAGTTTTAACCTTCTTAAAACCTTCTCTCTCTCTCAACTTTTTCATGCAGAATTTGTGGGGAGTCTTAAGGCCCTCCAAGAAAATAAACGACATATTACTCATCTAAGTATTAAAGAATTAACGGCCTATAGCTTAGGACAACTCATCCTTTTTAGTGAGGCACTCACGGTCTATATGGGAGAGCTGATGAAGCTTGACCCTTTCAATCAACCAGGAGTTGAGGCCGGGAAGAAATACGCTAAAGAGTGGTTAAAAACCCACGGAAAGTGACGATAAGAATAAGGACTGGGCCCTGTTTGCCGTAGCTTGAACTAACTAGCATTTAGGTCTAAAATTAAACTGTTCTAACGTATTGTTTCTATTGGAGAAATCATGTCTGACGACAATTCAACCATCGTTATCACCGATATCAGAAAGGCCCTTGCTGCCGCTGAAGAGGAAGCAGAGAAAAAGCCTGCGTGTTTACTCATTGTAGGTGGAGATCTCAATGGATCAATCTACGATCTTCAACCAGGTGAAACTGTTGTGGGAAGAAATCCTGACTGCACCATCAGTTTAGATTTTCATGGAGTCTCTCGTCGCCATTTTCAAATTTCAACTAATGATGAAACATCTACTGTAACAGATTTAGGTTCGGCCAATGGAACTTATCTTAATAATCAAAAACTAGAAGCACCGACGGAACTTAAACGCGCTGATGTTATTAAAATTGGATCTATTGCCATGAAGTATCTTCCTAAGGGAGATCCTGAGCGTTTGACCTATGATAAGCTTCACGAAGAAGCGAATACTGATGGTCTGACTCGTTGTTATAACAAATCTTATTTTAATAATGCGCTTGAAGCTGAGGTGAAGAAATCAAAACTCACTGGTAAGCCACTGACACTTATTATTTTTGATCTCGATCATTTTAAAAAACTCAATGATAATTACGGCCATGATGCTGGTGACTATGTTCTTAAAGAAAAAGCACAGCTCATTCGCAGCAATGGTGTTCGTCAAGGTGATGTCTTTGCTCGCTACGGTGGAGAGGAATTCTGTGTCCTCCTCCCTAATACAAATTTAAAGCAAGGCTTTGAGATTGCAGAGCGCCTTAGAAAACTCGTTGAAAAACATGAATTTATTTATGACGGAAAGCGACTTCCTGTCACTGCTTCTATTGGTGTGGCCGACTATCGCCAAGGTGTCGCAACAGGAACAGATCTTTTCAAAAGAGCTGACTCTTCAGTTTATAAATCTAAGGAAGGCGGCCGTAATCAAGTCAATTTCTTTAAGGGTTAGATGACGTTAAAAAATCCCCCGAAGATTGACCTGCTTCCTGAACATCTTATTGATCAAATTAAGGCCGGCGAAGTTATAGAACGTCCGGCCAATCTCATCAAAGAAATTCTTGAAAATGCGATCGATGCAGGAGCCACTGAGCTTGATCTCCAGATTAAAAATGGTGGTCTTGATCTGATCGCTCTCAAAGATAATGGCCATGGGATGACTTACCAAGATCTTCCTCTCGCCTTCTCTCGTCATGCAACCTCAAAACTTAAAAGGTTCGAAGATCTTTTTGGTCTGTACACCTATGGCTTCCGCGGTGAAGCCCTGGCCTCTATTGCTTCTGTCTCTCGAGTTCATTGTACTAGTTTTGCCACAAAGGAAAAAGAAGGCTCAGAAATAAAGATTGAAGGGGCGCGGACTCTTTATCATGGCCATCTCCAAAAATCTGGAAAGGCCCATGGGACTGAGCTCTATATCAAAGATCTTTTTTTTAATACTCCGGCACGCTTAAAATTTATCCAATCTCAAAATACCGAAAAACTTTTCTTAAAAAAGGTTTTCTATTCTTTTGTCGTCTCGCACCCAGAGATCAAATTCAGTCTTGAATTTGATGAAGATGAGAGAATTTTCTATGGACAGAAAGAGAGTGTTGAAAATCGTCTACTAGATCTTATTCCTCATAAATCGAGAAAAGAAATTGAAATTCAAACTGTTTCTCATGCCTATGACGGTATCGAGGTTCAAGGCCACTTCATTCCTCAATTCGTTAAAACTCCTGTTAAATGGGCCTATTTATTTATTAATAATAGATTGATCCTTGATAAGCAGCTTCACCGAATTATTGCAGGGGCCCTTCAATCTCTTTTTAATGGGCAAGAGATATTTCAGTATTGCCTGTCTATAAAAGTTCCCACTGATGAGATAGATGTTAACGTTCATCCAAGTAAAACTGTGGTGAAGTGCCTTTCTCACTCAAAATTAGTCTCGCTTCTCACTTCATCTATCAAGCAACTAAAACCAGTTACTTCATATGGAGGCCTATCAACTTCCGGAGTAATGGAACCAAATCACTCATCTCAGTCTGCCTTTGATATGGGAAAAAATGATTGGAGCCTTACACAGCAAGAGCAAAACTATAATTTTGATGGCGTTTTCTCGCCCCATGGAGACGAGGCCCAAGAATATGGACAGGCCTGGAGCTGGCCTCACTCTGAATTTGTTTTTTTTCAAGAACAAGAATCCTATTTTGTCTTACAAATAGAAAATTGGCTTTCTCATTATATTGAAGAAAAGCTGAAGCTTCCTTCAGCAAGTATTCCTCTTCTTGTCAGTGAATCATTTTCATTCAATAAGAAAAATAATATTTGGAAAAACTTGAGTCAACATGGTTTTGAAATTGAACCTCTCAATGATATTTTAGTTTTGAGGGCCATCCCTGAATGGCTTAATGGCTTCCCTTTAAAGCTCATTTGCTCTCAATTATTAGAGCAGAAAGATCTGCACCAAATAAGCATTAAAGAACTAGGTCTTCGCTCCCGTGACTTAGGCCAACACACACTTGAAACCATGCTCGCCTTTTGTACGAAATCAAAACTTATTGAACTTGGAATTATGGTTCCACTCGATAAAGCTCATCTCTCAAGGCTTTTTAAATGATAGACGGTAAGGTTATTGTTATCTCAGGGCCGACGGCCTCTGGGAAAACAGATATTAGTCTTGAGCTGGCCGAACGTTTTGGCGGCGAGATTGTTAACTTTGATTCTCTTCTTCTGTATAAAGAAATTACTATTGGCACAGCGAAACCAACTAAGGATGAGCAAGGAAGAATTCATCATCATATGATTGATGTGAGTAGTATCTCAGCTCCTCTTAATGCTGCAGACTATGCAAAAAAAGCCATTCCTATTATTGAAGAACTTCATCGACAAGGAAAAATCGTCTATCTTGTGGGAGGAAGTGGGTTTTATCTTCAGGCCGTTCTTAAAGGCATGTATGACTCTCCTACAACTCCCAAAGAAATAATTGAACGTTCAGATGAGCTCTATGAGAACGAAGGTATCGCTCCTTTTCTCACTATTTTAAAAGAAAATGATTTTGAGAGTTTTCAGCGTTATCATGAAAATGATCATTATCGTATTAGACGTGCAGTAGAACATTTCTGGAATACTGGAATGAAGCTCTCCACGGCCCGAGAAAAAAAAGATCAAGAAAATACTCAACTAGGCTTATCTCTTCACAATTGGGATATTCTCAATATCTATCTCAATCTTCCAAAAGAAGAACACTGGCCAATCATTGAGAGGAGAACAAAAAAAATGCTTCAGAGTGGTCTTATTGAGGAAGTGAGTGATCTTTTGAAACGAGGATTTAGTGGAGAGGAAAAACCTCTAAGCTCTATTGGTTATAAAGAGACATTAAGCTTTATCAAAAAAGAAATTCTCACATTAGAAGAACTCGAAGAACAAATCGTGATTCATACGAGACAATTAGCAAAATCTCAGAGGACTTGGTTTAATAGAGATCATTCAAAAATGGAATTTCACCCACTTACTCAAAGAGAAGAACTCTTTAAGAGAGTGGATGAATTTATCAAAAAATAAGATTATGGTTCAGGAGTCAGAGTCGTTCCTGGAGTCATAGGAAGTCTTGGCATCGAAATCTTTGGAAATTCTCCTGTAAGTGCATTTAAAAATGCGACAATATCAGTCACTTGCTCTTCTTTTAGATCAACATCTAACTGAGTTTTCGCCATGACTCTTACGGCCTCATCAAGAGTGACTACTTTCCCATTATGGAAATAAGGTGCGGTAAGGGCCACATTTCTCCAAGTTGGTACACGCCACTTATTTTTATCTTCAGGATCTTTTGTCACTTCAAAACGACCTAGATCCGCTGTAAGGTCGTACTGCTTATCATACTTTGAACCTGGAATCTGAGGGAAAGGTTGGTAGTTCCCTTCACCCATTTTGAAACCTTCTCCATTGAAATTGTCTCCGACGTGACATGAAGTACAACCAATCTCCTCTACCAGCTTCATTCCTTTGATCGCTGAAGCTGTCATCGCCTTTTTATTACCACGCTTGTATTTATCAAACGGAGAATTAGGAGTGATTAATGTTCTCTCAAAACTAGCAATGGCCTTGGCGGTATTATCAATATTCACTTCCGCTTTAGGCCCAAATGCTTTTTTAAACATGGCCACATATCCCGGAATAAGTTTGATACGTCCGATCACCATATCATGATCTTTCATTCCCATTTCTATTGGGTTAGTGAGTGGTCCCATGGCCTGATCTTCTAAAGAAGCCGCTCGCCCATCCCAGAATTGAACTGTATTAAAAGCCGAATTCCAAACTGTAGGACTTCCGCGTCCACCACGCTGACCACGAACACCTACACCCACCGGACGTCCATCGGCCCCATCGGCCATGACGTTGTGACATGAATTACAAGAAATTGTTCCATCTACAGACAGACGTGGGTCAAAATAAAGAGTTTTTCCTAGTTCTATTTTCGCAGGTGTTTGAGGATTATCTGCGGGAACTGGAACTTTGACTGGAAGAGCATTCATCGCTAATGCGCTCCATGACGTCATCAGCAAAGCTGAGAGAGTGAGAACTTTTCCTAGGTACATTCGGCCTCCTACTAGGGTAAAATTGTATAATAGTAGTTTAATCTTTGAATAAAGAATCACAAGAGAACAAATTATGATTAATAGCAATGATCGCCTTAAAGTCATCGTCATATCTGATGGTACTGGAGAAACAGCGTCGGCTATTACTCGGGCAGCTATGGCGCAGTTTCCAGATAAAGAAATCTTTTTTACACGATATAAAAATATTCGTAGTAAAGAGCAGATCGATGCCATTTTTCTAGAAGCGGCTACTCACCACGATATTGTGGTTTATACCATCGTCTCGGTAGAACTTCGTTTTTATATTGCAGAGATTTCAAAACGGGATCATGTCAGATCCGTTGATCTTCTAGGTCCTATTCTTACCTCTTTTTCAAACTTTTTTGAAAGTGAGCCCACTTACCAGCCGGGCCTTCTTCATGCCGTGAATGATGAGTATTTTAGACGAGTGGCTGCTATTGAATTCACCCTTAATCATGATGATGGAAAAAATATAACTTCTCTTGAAGAAGCAGATGTTATCCTCGTGGGAATTTCACGAACATCCAAAACCCCTCTTTCCATTTATCTCTCTTTAGAGGGCATTAAAGTCGTTAACGTTCCTCTGGTCATGGGTGTTCCCTTACCAGAAAAATTATTTCAAGTGGACCAACGAAAAATATTTGGACTCACCATTGACCCTGATGCCTTGTTTCAAATTCGTAAAAATCGTCTTTCAAGACTTGGCCTTCAGCGAGATGAAGGAGAATATGCCGATATCGCTAAAGTCAGTGATGAAATAGAATTTGCGAATGCTATTTTTTCTGAAAATAAACGATGGCCTGTTTTTAATGTCACTGGAAAGGCCTTAGAAGAGACAGCGGCGGAAATTATCAAATTGCTAAATATGAGAAAGGTGAATCGTTTTAAGCAGTCACCTAAACCAAGTGGAAGCAAATCCTAGTTTTAATCTAGGAATTGCTTTTTATTTTCTTCAATTCTAAACTCTACTTTTTTCTCTGTCCCTAAGATTGGATTAACAACTTTAGCTGAATAACTTCCTTCTGGAATTTGTAAATCACTGAATGGCATTTGTTTCTCAAGCATCTCTCCGTCAACTTCAAAAACCAGTTTTGAACCCGCTGAGTAATTTAATGAAGTCGTTAAAAGTCCAATTCTCGCTCTATCCAGCGCAGGAACTTCAACCACCACTGAACTTTGTTCAGGAGTTGTAATAACTCTTTTCACAAAACTCGCGTAGCCTTGCTTTTTAATGGTTACTGTCATTTCTCTATTCAGAGGAACTTCAATTGAACTTCCTATATAATCTTTTTTCTGACCATTGATAGTTACATCCATCGTCATATCCACACCAGAAAGAATAATTCTCCCTACTTTTTCTTTTGGAGTCCCTTGAGGAGCGTTCTCGACCCTTTCAGGCTTGGCCTGACCAACAGACGAAACCTGTCTTGATGGCTCACCATGAATCATGTGATATAAGTTCAGACCCGTCATCTCTTCAACAAAATCAGGTTGCAAGTAAGCAAATCCTGTTAAAGAAGCTGCAATAATCAAAATAATGATTGATCCAGATGAAGACGAACTTTCTTGTTTTGTATTTTTAAGGTCACGTTTAGAAGTCACCCGGCTGCTACCCGAGCGATCTTTCACATCTCTGCGAGAAACACTAACTGACCCCGTTTTATTAGCAATACTCTTGGCCGGTTTAGTACCTGATGAGGTAGCCCTTGCTGCAACTTTTTTCTGTGCTGTGGCTTCTAAGGCTGATGTTGCAAGCTCAATACCTGTCACATCTTCCATACTCAGTTCTAAAACTTGCATTTTTTGAACTTGATCTTTTTGGATTGCTTCTTTCACATCTTTACGAGCAATTTTTCCTGTCTTACTCTCTTCACGCTTCATATCTTCGATATAAGGAGTAATATCAATACTTCCGTAATCGACGAATTTAGCACCATCTTTTTGAATCTCTTCACCAAAAAGTTCTTTCGCAAAGAAAGCTAAGTCACTTGAGTTAAAGTCTGGGTACTGAGAATAAAGAAATTTCACAAGCGCACGGTTAAATTGATCCATGTTCTCATAACGAGCAGATCTATCCTTAGCGAGTGCTTTCATCACAATAGCATCCAGTTCTTTAGGAACATTTGGATTCACTTGTGATGGTGGAGTAATTTTACAAGTTTGAATTTGTTTTAAAACAGCAAGGTCATTGGCCGCCTGGAAAAGCTTGCGTGAACAAAGCATCTCCCACATTGTGATCCCTACAGCAAAGATATCGTAACGCTGATCAAGATCAAGACCTTCAAGATATTCAGGAGCGAGATAAGACAGCTTACCTTTAATTGTTCCCGCTTGAGTGGCCTCAGAGTTTGTATCGGCCTTGGCAATACCAAAGTCAATCACCTTCACCGCACCATCATAAGTGAGCATGATATTGTGTGGAGAAATATCTCTGTGAATAATATTAAAAGGCTTACCTGTTAATTTATCAGTGAATGTGTGAGCGTAATAAAGACCCTGACACACTTGAGAAATAATAAATGTCGTAATCTCAACTGGAAAAACAACTTTGCGCTCTTTAAGACGATCGAGATACTGTTTTAAGTTTGCTCCATGGATATACTCCATGGCCGTATAAAGCTGCCCATTTGTTTTACCATAGTCATAAACTTGCATGACGTTTGGATGAAGCATCCCGAATGTAATATTAAGTTCGTCTTGGAACATTTTGACGAATGAAGCATCATTAGAAAATTGTGGCTGAACCATCTTGATCGCAACGATCTTGTTTGCCTGATCTCCTAAATAACGAGAACGACAGATCTTCGCCATCCCACCATCTACTAAATGGTCTAGAATGAGGTATTTCCCAAATCGTTCGAATTTTTTTTCACTCATAGTTATGCCTCAAAGACCTATCGGCAACGGAACAGGAAACTTAAGCAAAATCAGCGGATTTAGCCTCATTCTATGTGATTTTAGACAGATAAAACTCTATAAAAATCAGAGATTTATATACTCTTCACTAAAGCTTGGAAAGTTAATCACGATCCTGCCCTGTTGAAGTTTTGAGGGAGATCTTTTGCAAAACCCAAGGATTTTGTAATTTTTAAGGCTCCAGTCGCTATTGTCTGGATGATTTTTCAAGGCGGCTGCAAAATCGTTCACAACAACATCATCATATCCATTCAGGCGCATCTGCTCCCTGAAATCTACATGAGAGATTTTAGCAGGGTCGGCACTATAACTGACTGTTACGACCAACTTTTCACATTTATTAAAATATTCTTTTTCTGAGGCAGAAAACCAGTTTGAAAAGGGAGAGGAGATATCGGCCTTATAAACGAGTGTATCAAAATAAAGTGTCATCCCGTGGTACCAACTCATTCTTTTAAAAAAAAGAGAGTCATCCCAAGCAAGCTCCTTATGAACCCCTCCACGAATTTTCACTCGTCCAATATTAGTTTGGTTATAAGTTTTATAGGTCGCACATCCTGCCAAAAGAGAAGCGAGAACCAATAAAATAATCTTTTTCATAGCTGTTTACCTAGGGTTTGAATCCATTTTTTAATATCATCAAAAACGGACTCTCTATTTATATCGTTGAGTAAATCATGTCTTGCTTGAGGATATTTTACAACCTTTACATACTTTTTATCAATTCCATGAGTGAAAAGCTCAGCTGTATGAGACTCAACCACTCGATCATCCTCTGCTAAGAGGAAAAGACACTGTGTCTTTATATAATACGCCAGGGGACGAACTCTTCTCCCAGCCTTGATAATCTGGTAACCCATTTCTACACAAATAAATTTTGAGATGAGTGTGTCTGTGTCAAATTCATTGGCCTTGAATTCATCACGAGTCAGATCTGATCCTTTATAAATAGCAGGCAAATGCAATTTAGGAGTCACGAGATGAAGCTTCGATAAAATATTTTCTCCAAATTGACCCAATACCTGAACAGGACGAACACAAGGAGTCACAAAAATAAGCCCATCAGGCAATTCGCTTCCAGTCTCTTTGGCCAGAAGCCATTTCAATGTCACAAGTCCACCCATACTATGAGTGATAAAAATAATTCTATTATTTTTATCTTCGTGTCTTTGTTTGACCAACTGATAAACGCTTTCGAGATCTTCTACGTAATGATCAAAGCTGGACACGTAAGCACGCGCCCCTCCGCTTCGCCCATGTCCGATCTGATCAAAGGAAGTGACCGTACAACCAGAAACTGAATTGAGTAAAAATACAAAGAGATCAAGATAGCGATCAGTATAAGTGATCGCTCCATGAACAAAAATGAAATGAATAGATGACTGATGTGTATCACCAAAATGTTTCACATAAAGAGGAGCCCTTCCTTCTTGGGAGGGGACTGAATCCTCAGAAATGGGAAATGATGATAGTGACTTCACGACCCTATTTTGCTTCCGTGCTCACGTATTTTTCTATGGCCTTCTTCGCCTCATCAGACAATTGCTGAAAACGGAATGAGAAGCCGTTATTTCCTTCAAGAAGTCTCACGATCTGACCTGATGCCACAAAATGATATTCAGAATTTTCAGGATGAACATTAATAGATATTCTTTCTCCCGCTCTTCCCGGAAATTGATCTATGAGAACTTGCATTCCGCCTATTGAGACATCACGACAAATTCCTTCAAAAACTTTTTTATTATTTTGAATAAACATTCTTGCAACGAATGGCTTTCTTATGGCCTCTCTTCTGTCTTGCTCTTTGATCACAGGGGGCAGGGCTTCAAAGACTTCAGCATATTCTTTGTGATCTCCAAGAAGAGACCACTCTTTCATTCCTTTCACAAAGAACAAAGTTTTACCGTTAATTCGTTTTTGATCAAACAATGCTTTTAATTGAGTCACACTAAAAGGACCGTAGTCAGCGGGAGCTCCTCCTCTATCTGTTCCAATACGAACATAAATCTGACGGTCATCTGCATGGAGTTTGTTAAATGAAAAATCAAGAGCAGCTGGAGTTTCCATCACCGGCGGAAGTGGAGATGCAGGTGCAGAGGCTTTAGCAGTTTTAATTTGAACTTCTTCAACATCCGTTATCTTCTTCCAATTATCAAAACCCTTCTTCCAAATAAAATCTTGGGCGGTTAATTCATTTTTCCCCATCATCTGCTGAAGAACTTCTAGAGACACTGGCCCATGTCTTTGTCCTTTAAGTACGTAATACCATGATTCTGCCATATGATTTCCCCTATTAACTGGTTGAAATGATTATCAATTCATTTTATCCCAGAGCATGCCAAACAGGGGGCAAAGGAAAAACTTTCCCCATAAAAGCTAAAGTTTTAACCGCTACCCTCCGATTAGCTGACTAGCGAACTCAGATCAAACTAGGTGTAGTTATGAAAAACTTTAAATTTCTCTCCTTACTATTGCTCTTTACCCTCATTAGTTGTGGGAAAGAACAATTTGGATCAACTCCAACCAGCAGTAGCGATCAGGCCAGCGGAGTTCAAAGTTATGAAAAGCTAGTCTGTGCTTCATCTACTTTAATTAAGCCTGCAGTAGATATCTTATACGTGGTGGATAACTCGACTTCGACTAACTATATTACGAGCAATATTAAATTAGCGATTCAAAATACTATTAATTCTGTTTCTCAGCAGTTTGATTACCGCATTATTGGTGTTCCCCTTATTTCATCATCAATGACAGACTTTCAGGTTTTAGCAAGTAACCCAGATACGATTTCTGGATATAGTTCTAATAAAATCACAAACTCTAATCAATTTACTTTTTTTCAAACAACAGCTAATGGTCCAGAAAAAGGATTTTCAAGAGTCTATAGTTTTGCCAATTATCATAAAAATGGTCTATTAAGATCCGGTGCTCATACTATTGTTGTTCTTGTTTCTAATGGTGTTGATAGTGAAACAACAACTCTTGGAGTTGGCGGAACATACTATACAAATGAGAATTATGGATCTAAAAGAGACCAAATGTTGACTCTTAAAGCATCACTTGGAAGTCTTCAGTTTCGTTTAATGACAGTTGTAGCTCATAAATCAACTGCGGCGGGTTGTTCTGTGGATGGCTCTCTTGCAGGAACTGTTTACAAAAACATGTCAAAGGATGTTTATGATGCTTCAGGAGCATCAGATAGTATTACCTATAAAGATAGTTACGATCTTTGTAATAATGGATTCTCAAATCTATTTGCTGGAGTCAATAGTTCTATCAATCAAGTTCTTCTGGCCCACACTTATAATTACTGGCCAGTGACTTTAACTTCAGGATCGTTAAATCCTAGTTCTCTGCAGGTCTATAAGCAGTCTGGAAGTACCTCGACTCAACTGATTCAAGGAACTCACTGGGAGTATGAACCAAGCTATAGTGGAAACTCACGTATTCTGCCTACTCCTGGAGAGCCGATCAGCGGTAAAGCGATTCGGTTTTTAGGAAGTGCAAACTATATCACTTATCCTGATTGTGTTATCGTTAAGGCCAGTGATTACACAGAGTACTTTCAGTATATCGTGATCCCAAGGGATGCTATCCCAAGTACGATTGTCGTAAGAATTAATGGAACTGTTATCAGTGAATCTGCTTGGAGCTATGTCGGTCTTGTTGGATCACCGATCAATATCAAAGTGGCCTATAACGGCTCACCTGCAACCCCTGCAGTGATGAAGTCGGGGTATATGATTAAACTCAACTCACCTAACTTCTATAAGAGTGGTGACAACGTTGAAGTTTATTATCTTCCGGCCGGAATATGATCTCATTTTATAATTAATTCGAACCACTTTTCTCGCGATTACTGCGGGAAATGTGGTTTAGAAATTTGATAATAGGAAAGACTCTCTCTGCCCTGGCTTGGTCGAATTCAACCAATACTTTTCCTTCTTCCATGAGAATTTCGCCAAATAAATTAATATTGCGCCCATCATCAACATGATCGGCATTGATACTGATGTTTCTGCTTTTAAACTCCTCAAGGATTGGTGTCAAATTCACATACTGTGTAAACTTAGGCTTATGTTCATCATTAATTTTAAGGTTTGGAATATCAAATGGAGGATTGCGTCTGATGTTACTCAGAACTTTTTCTAAAAGCTGTTCACATTTATCAGAGATTCTCATTTTCTTTTCTTCGGGTAGATGTCTTTCTCCATTAGCAAAAATAAAAATTTGGCGGATAGTCTCTAAGTTTTTTAAAACCAATGTATTAGGAAGTTTTTCTTGATCATCACGAACCTCAAGCCAACCTAATTCAATAAGCGCAGTTAAAATAGTCTCTAACTTCACTTCAATAATTTGGTACATGTCAAAAGTGTAAAGTGTCAAAGTCTTCCGATTTAAGTGAACTTCATTCCCATGAAAATCTCCATGGGATTTAAAGACTAAAAAAAGTGTCCCTAGAATTCTCATGACCTCAAGAGGTTTAAGAAACTCATAGCCCTTGTGAACTCCGCTATAACTAATCGTTGCTTGGTTATCTTCTAACTCTTTTAGCCGTATATTTGCCTTACGAAGACGAACAACAAGAGTATTGATGATCGTCTTAAACCATGGATTTAAACTTGCCATGGTTTTACCAAAAGCAGGAAATGTTATTTCAATCACATCCACAGGAGTAAGGGCCGAAGCAGAGCAACTTCTTTTTTTTCCTGAGCCATCTTCATCAAAAAAAGCCATCTCTCCAATAACTTCTCCTGCGCGAAGAACTGCAATTTCTATGAAGCCCTTCCCTTTTGGCTTGAAAAGTCTGAGCTGACCTTTCTGAATAATAAATAGCGACTCTGCGAGATCTCCATCATTGAATAAGATTTCACCAGTGGTGAGTTGTCTGAGACCTGATTTGGATTGTCCCTGAGTCGGCGTGGTCATTATTTTAATCTCTCAATAATGACACTTAGAGCTTCTCCACCACCAATACAAAGTGTGGCCAGGCCATATTTAGCTTTCTTTTTCTTCATGGCATTCATAAGTGTCACCACGATACGAGTTCCTGAAGTTCCAATAGGATGCCCTAGAGAAATTCCTCCTCCAAAAACATTCACTTTGTTATGAGGAAGATTAAATTCTTTCATCGCCGCCATTGTCACAGCTGCAAAAGCTTCATTGATCTCAAACAAATCAATTTGATCGATAGAAAGATTGGCCTTCGCAAGAGATTTTTTAATCGCCTCTACTGGAGCTGTGGTAAACCAAGTCGGGTTTTGAGCATGAGAAGCAAAACTCACAATTTTAAATTCAGCTTGGGCAGCATAAGCGTCTCCAGCAAGAACAACTGCTGCAGCTCCATCATTAATGCTTGAAGCGTTAGCCGCTGTGATTGTTCCATCTTTTTCAAAAGCTGGTTTTAGTGAAGGCATTTTTTCAAAATTGGCCTTGAAAGGACCTTCGTCCTCCACCATATCAACTGTCCCTTTCTTGTCGGTGATTTTGACGGCGACTATCTCATCTTTAAATGTTCCATCTTTAGTTGCAGCTTGGGCACGCTTAAAAGATTCAATAGCAAAGGCATCTTGCTCTTCACGAGACATGTTGTATTTTTTCACACACTCTTCTGCACAATTTCCCATGGCACGATTTGTGTAGACATCCCAAAGACCATCCCATTGCATGGCATCTTTCATCTCTGTTGGACCAAACTTAAATCCATTTCTTGAATTCGCTAGAAGATGAGGGGCCATGGACATATTCTCCATTCCACCAGCAACCACAATCTGGTTATCGCCAGTCATGATTGAGCGCGCTCCAAGAATGATCGCCTGCATTCCAGAGCCACAAACTTTATTCACTGTTGTGGCAGGAACTGACTCAGGAAGACCTGCAAAGATCGTTGCTTGACGTGCAGGGGCTTGTCCCACTCCTGCCTGAACAACATTTCCCATGAACACTTCATCTACTTTTGTCTTTTCGATATTTGCTTTTTGAAGAGCGCCATCAATGGCCACTGCTCCAAGTTTTGGTGCTGAAATAGTGCTAAATGCTCCAAGAAAACTACCTTGAGCTGTTCGGGCCCCACTTAAAATATAAACTGCCATAAAAACCCTCTTTTTTGATGATATTCATTGAAGAATAGTTCTCCCTATTCTAAATAATGAGAAGATAAAAAACCACAAAAACCCACCTTTGGAGCACAGAGTTATGTTAGCGAGAAAACCAGTAACCAAGAATGGAAACCCGATCCCTCAAGAATGGCCTGAATCCCTTTCTCGTTTGCTTAATGAAGTGTATAAAAAAGAGTGTGATAAAGAAGGTAAGTACTTCGATGTTCATGGCCTTATCTATCCAGAAGAATTTCTAGTCGTTGTTTCTTATCTCTCTGAAAAAGATGAGCATCTTGCTCCGATTAGCATTTTCCTTTCTTGTGATATGGAAGAGATGAATACCGAAGAAAAGGTCAAAGAAACTCAGAAAAATTATATCGATATTTTTGGTCTCTTTTTTGATGAAATTTTTGCTGAGGAAGACTGGAATGAATTTAGTCCTGTTTGGCAGGAAGTGACTCATAGACATAAAAATTATTTCTATAAAATTACACGTGAAAACGTCTTTCTTTCTATAGAAGCCGATAAATTGCTTGGGGATTATTTATCTGAAAATGACGAATAAATTCCAAACAGGCAATTATTAACCGATTGTTTCGATTGAGTTATTTCATTTATAATTAGAGGGATGAAGACTCTACTTTCTCTCTACTTATTATTCAGTCTCCAGCTCTGGGCCGCAGAACTTAGATATGACTCTTATGAGATGAAGAGCACGTCCGTTGAGCTAAGTGAAAACCACTCTCTCTTTTTTTCTCAACAAGGATATTATTCTCTCGCAGATCATGGTCATGGCATCCCTAGTCTTGGTATTAATCAAGTCTATTTTAAAAATCAAAATCAGTTTGTATTGGTCAAATATGCCGTTTCAGGGAACTACCCTTTAAATGAATTAATTCATACCGCTAAAGGCTTTATGATTCATTTAAAGCAAAAAGATCAGGTTTCAATGCTCTATTTCAGAGGCTTTTCAAGAGAAGCGACTCTACTTCTAATAGACCGCTTGAAAGACTCATCAACTTACTCCTCTTTAAAAAAGATTAAGAATCTTATTATTCCTGAAGCTTATGCGAATTGTGCGGAGTCTTTTGGAAAATCATCACTGGGATCAACAAATCAGAAAATGATTAATTCTGTCTCTTCTGCTGCTGCCTGGGACATGGTGAAAAGTTGTCTGACAGGTCTTGGCGAGGGCGCATGGGATAGCACCGGTGGTATGATAAAAGGAATTGGAAGCGAGATAATAGATTTTGTTTCTCACCCAATAGACTATGTTGAAAAAGTCGCAGATAAAGTAGAACTTTTTCTTGTTAAAACGGCCAATTTTATTAAGCAGCTAATCACTGATCCAGAAAAAGCATTTTCCAATATCGGAGCAGGAGTTGGTGGTGCTTGGACTCAAGTAAAAAACACTGTTTCTTCAATGAGTACACAAATGAAGGTTCAGTTTGTCTGTTCATTTATCGCTTCAATCGGAGTCGATGCTGCCATCGCTTTTCTGACAGGAGGAGCTGCTACAGGAAAAATTGTTATTACAATTAGCAATCTTGCTAAAAAGTTTTCTCGAGTAGGAAAGTTGCTTAAAACTCTAGGAAAGATGGATATTAACTTTTTATCAAAATTGAATCTTGATTCAAAGAAGATGGAACTTTTTATGAAGAAGTTAATGGGAAATAAAATCCCAGATGGGGATCTGAACTATCTTAATCAGCTGGCCCATAGTGGAGATGAGCTTAGTTTAAGGACATTATCATGCTATATTCGATAATTTTTTTCTTCACAATCTCAGTTTATTCAATGGATATGACTCCTGGGCTGAGAGATTGTATGACCAATGTCCTATTAACTCGAAATAATCATACATACTCAAGCATCCAGGCCAAACGAATCGGTAAAGGTGAAGCCTCTCTCAACAAAGAATTCCGTCAATTAATGGCAAAAGCAGAGCCAGGAGATTATACAAAACACACTCAGGCCACAACAATTGAAGATGCCATTAAGAAAAGCTCAGAAAAAATTAAGGGTGAAACTCATGCGCAATACATTCCTGCCATTGCCAAAAACCGAGGTAATATCGAAAAACACGCTCTCGTTTCAATGAAAGGATTTTATAAGCCTTTCACGAATGGTGGAAAAAAAGGCACTATCTATAAATATGTTAAATTTGATTATGATATTGGTTATGACGGCGGGAAACCAGCTCAGTGGATGAGAGTTGAATATAGTAGTGGAAAAGTTCACGGTCATCCAATAAACCTAACGACTCTCGCTGCTCAATGTAAAGAATGTCTTTGATCAAAAAAAAGGCCCCTTACGGAGCCTTTTTTCTTATCTTTATGTATCGTCTTCGTATCTCATTGACCCAGTAAATCGAGTCTCGATTCCAATTTCGTCATCATCCATATCATCATCAGCCGCTGCTTCGATTTCTTCTTCATCAAAATCAAACTCTGAAGTGATATTAAGCTCATTAAGAACTTTGTAGAATTCTTTATCATCAGAAAGATCTGACATTAAAGCTTCGATGAACTTCGGTGGATATTTACTGATAAGCTCTTCGATATATTCCTGAAGCTTTCCTTCTTTAAGGATCTCTTTTTTACGATGAATTGTTTTCCAATTCTTAATATAGTGAAGACGGCAATAGCTTTGAGTCGTACGAATATTGTCACATCCCTTCTCAATACACTCATCATTTTTCGGATCGATAAAAAAGTCCATTGTCGCAATGGCATCTGTAATATCTTTCCAGTTAAAATGTTCGCGAAGTTCAGCTATGCCATCAGCAATCTTTGACTCGAGTTCCGCTAGCTCAGCATTTAAATATTTTTTTGACTTCGGAGTCGCCGGAGTAAAATCATCGAAATGTTCGGCATCTTCAAATTTGCTTTTTGTTTTACCTTTAGAAGCGATCTTTTTGAAATCTTCTTCATCATCGTCGTCTTCTTCTACTACGCGACGAGATTTTGGTTTTTCATCATCAGGGATATAGCCATCATCTTCTTCTGAAAAATCATCATCTTCTAAATCAATATCGTCTTCTTCATCATCGTCAGAAGCTTTTTTCTTTGCCTTTACTTTAGCAGCTTTGCCTTTATTTTTTGCTGCTTCTTGAAGAGCTTTAGCCTTGAGTTTTTCGTCCTCTTTAGCTTTTTTAGCAGCCTCTTTCTTCGCCTTGGCTTCAGCTTCTTTATTTTTCTTTTCTTGTTCTTTGGCTTTCTTCGCGGCTTCAAGAGCTTTTTTCTTCTCTTGTTCCTTCGCTTTTTTTTCTTTTTCTTTAAGTGCTTTAGATGCCTTTTCTGTTAAATGCTTGACACCTTTAACGATTGTATCTTTAAGAGATTTCTTCTCTGGCTTCAATGGCTTAACTGATTTTTTAGGAGCCACTTTTTTAGGTGCAGGTTTAGCAGCAGCTTTCACTACTTTTTTGGGAGCTGGTTTAGCAGCAGGCTTTTTCGCCATCGTGGCCTTCTTTGTTGCAGCACCCTTCTTAGGTGCAGCCGCTGCCTTGGCCGGTGCTTTTTTAGCTGGCTTTGGAGCAGGTTTTTTAGAAGCTATTTTAGCAGCAGGCTTTTTTTTCGCCATGATTTTTTCTCCACAAAAACTTGAGTATCTAAACAGTTATTACAATAAATTTAATGGAAACTCTACCAAAGTGAGCGCCCATTGACGAGAGCTA
>JACCDH010184593.1_pt1 | contig 23231 bp, 23 predicted proteins | sample 7442481 | NCBI WGS metagenome assembly JACCDH01 (sample SAMN15323433, study PRJNA562643) | freshwater metagenome | isolation source: river surface water | place: USA:Blue River Watershed | collected 2017-08-15
AAATGATCTTCTCTTTTCCATATTGTTTTTCAAAATCTTGAATCAACATACAATGAATGGAAACTTCTTTTTCCCAAACTTCTTTTTCAAAGACTTCTCTCATTTTACTACACCATTTCTTATTTTTTGATACAAAATAGATCATTTGTTACTATCTTTAATCGTAACAAATTATAAAAAGAAATTTACATAAACGCAATTATTCTTCATGTTTTGTGATAAAATGAGAATTCCATTGAATATCATTTTCGACAAGAGCAATTTTTATAAAATCAATAATATTATCCACAATACAAACAGTTAATACACCTTTGTAAATGACTTGATTCTCTTTTTTTACAAAATCGAAAGATTCATTTTCAGTGACAGGTGATAAATCAAAGCTTTTCATGGATTCAGATCTTACCATTTTTGCTTTTTCTTCTTTATCTTTTTTAATAATGAGTCTCAAATCTTCTTCATTTTCTGTTGAGATACAGCATAAAGTACAGCCTGCCTTAATCGCTCCATTTAATTTTGCCTCCAAACCACCAATTGCCGTTACTTTTCCACACAAATTGACCTCTGAAGTTCCACAGAAGTAATGTTTAATTGGAATTCCTGTCAAAAGACTAACAAATGTAGTTGTAATGACAGCACCTGCAGATGGACCACTCTTCTTACCACTATCTCCACAATGAACATGTATGCTATATGGGTTTTCCATTACTTTTTTAAGAATATCTTCAGGAATTAAATTAATTGCTAATGTAAAAGCATAATTGACACTCTCCACCATATCTTCTCCACAACTTCCTGTTATCTTCTCAATCGATAACTTCTTTTCATTTGGCATAAATCGCATCATTTGTATAGGTGTGATGCCACCGATTCCACTACTACCAGAAACTGCATAGAGCCCATTACATATTCCTACCATAGGACGGTCATGTATCGTTTTTCGTTTAATTTTCTTTTTATCTTCCATAAATTCATCTACAAATTCTTGATTAATATAAAAAGGAATATCACGAATTTTGCCAGTGATTTTGTCAAGATTGATATCACGGACCATATTAAGAAGAATCTCTTTGATTTTACGAGCACCTTCTTCAAAAGTGTAATCTTCAATCAATTGACCGAGAGTTTCATTGGAGAAGATAATCTCATCAGGACCAAAGCCGACGTTTTTATAAATTTCAGGCAGAATGTAATTTTTACATACCACGATCTTTTCATATTTACTCAAACCACGTATTTGAATCTCTTGAATACGATCTCTCAGAATAGGATCAATATTATCACGATCATTATAAGAGAAGACAAACAACACTTTAGAAAGATCAATAGGCACAGATGCAAAGTAGCGATCAAAGAATTCATGATTTTGTGTTTCATCTGTAATATGTGTTAGGATAGATGCAATCTCTTTGCCATGTTCTGTCTTTGAAATCTTATCCAATTCATCAATAAAGATAATGGGATTCATGCATTTTGATTCCATCAAAGCATCCGCAATTTTACCCCAAGTGGAACCTAAATAGGTATAATTGTGTCCTTCAAGGAAAGATCCATTCGAGCTTCCTCCAATCGGCACAAAGATAAGAGGACGAGCTTGTCCATTTTCATCTAATAAACATTTCGAAAGACCATGTTTTAAAAGACTCGTCTTACCTACACCAGGTGGTCCTTGCAAACCAATCACACTACCTTTATCATTTGCACCATTCATCCATTGAGCTATCAATCTCTTCATTTGTTTTTTGGCATCATATTGTCCATAAGTGCATTTATCGAGAATATTTTCGACTTGTTGAAGATAATCACATTTTTTCTTTTTAAAATCATTCCAATCTTTGACAAATTGGAGTAGTTTCGCTTTGTTTTTAATGACGAATTTCATATAATTTTCATCAGAAGAATTCTTTTGAGAATTGGGTTTCCAGAATCCCATCTTTTTCTCAATCTCTTCTAAACGTTGTGTTAAAAGATCCAAAGTGGATTCTTGTATATCCTTCTTTTTCACCAATTCTTCTTTGATTTGACGGAATTCATCCAATTCTTGAAAGATTTGTGTTAATTTTTTAGAAGCAGAAGTCTTTTCAAAATCCATCATCTTCTTCAATAATTCTTGATTCTCTTTCGTCAATTGATCTTTCGCTTCTTCCCATAATGGGGATTTCTCCTCTTCATCCAATTCCAATCCCACTTCTTCCATTTCTAAATCGGTTTCTTTATATTCATTCCATTTGATCATATTTTTACCTTGAAAGATAGGATTATGAAGTAGACTGTGACTTCTTTGCATGGGGACGGGTTTATAAAGGTCTTCATCTGTTTTTTCATCTTGTGAAATATCTTGAAGTCGATCTTGAATTTTTTGAAGAAACACTTCATAATTGTATTCACTCTTCTGTTTTGTAAGTTCATCATAATCATCAATAATCTCAGAAAAAATTTGATCATATTCTTTTTCAATTAAGTTCTTTTCTCCTTTAAATCCCATTTGATCAATTTTTAAAAGTTGTATAGAATGTTCAAGATTTTCTTGGAATTCTTTGAAATAGATGAGAATGGGTTCTTGTTTATAATTGCCAAATGGAATTTTGAGGAAACCATCTAACCATTGTTGTGCTTTGTTACTACTCTCTTTAGATCCATTGATTTCTTTTACTTTATCCATGGCTTTTGATTTCACATAATCACTGACTTGAAGGGATGCAATGCGTGTTTCATAGGGAACATCTTGAACAGTGAGACTTTCGATCTTCTTTTTGCTCTCTTCATATGATTTTTGACTATTTTGAAACATTTTTTGAATTTTCCAATGAAAACTTTTATAGAGGATGTCACCGAGAGGTTGAGATTGATAAGTAATATTTTGAGTCCAGATGAGATCAAAAATAATATTTGCATTAAATTTGGATTCATCATCATGAAGAATGAAGAGGATAAGAATCTTTCTTTGGCGTTCAGGAGGGCTTTTGATAAATTCTTTAATAATCAAAGATAAAGTTTTATTTTTAAGACTCATGAGTTCTTGATAATCTGATTTGATCATTTGAGATAATTCTTTAGAAGAAAAGAGGACAAAATCACGAAGAGATAGTTGTTCAAGATATTTTTCACGGAATTCACGAGGAACATCAGTAAAATCAATTTCTTCTTTCAGTTCTGTCATTTTGTGAAAATATACTTGTGACCATTTGCAAAGTCCAAGAGAATCTTTACGGAAAATACCATGAAACAGAAGAATCATATCTCCCCAAAAGATAATAACAGTAGCACCATCTAATTTTTCACAGAGAACTTTAATTTTAGAAGAAGAGAATACTTGAAGAGGACGAATAAATAATTTAGGAATATCTGTGGATTCTATTTTATTTTGCGTAATGGGAACAATTTCATAACCTGACATAATTTTTGCAACACCATTTTCATCTTCTTCTTTGGGTAATGATAAATGAGAAGGGTATTGTAAATTAAATTGTTCAATAAAAGTATTTTTCTCATTCTCTTCACTGATGGTTTGAATTGAAAAGGGAATGAAATAATGATCTAATATGTGAAGATACTCTTTCATATCATCTTGTAAGGAGTGCCAAATATGATCATGTTGATAATAAGTAAAGAGTTGAAGTAAATGGGATATCTCTTTTGAACCGACTGAAGAGACGAGTTGTCGGAGAGAGAGTAATAGATCAGCATAGAAGATTTCATAATTTTGTTTTATACCTTTCTTTTTTTGATTGGTTTCATCCAATTCTCTTACTTTTAAAAAGATTTCATGCATGGATTGCATTTTTGTATTGTATTCATCTTGCTCTAAAAACTTAAGTTGATTTAATTCATTTAAATGAGAAGAGAGTTTATGAAGAGATTTGTATAAAAAAGAGATATAGCGACTATTTTTGATGGAAACTGTGGTAGTTTCAACGGTTTTTGTTGTTTTCTTTTTGGTAGAATCTTCTTTTGTAAGAAGCATGGGTTTATTTACTTTTTTCTTTGATTCCATTTTTTACTCTTCTCTATTATAATATTTTACATTTCATAAAAAATCGAGTATATAAAGAAATGGTTGAAAATAATCTTTTTAAAAAATAGGTGATATGAATCAAATTTTCAAAAATAATGGTAATGAATTAATTCAATTTATTAAAAAACAGACAAAAGAGCAGATAGATGAGTATGATATGAAAATAGAAACAATACAAAGAATATTTGATAAAGATGTATTTCGACCTTATTTTAAAAAAATGATATTGTATGTGATTGTGAAAGATGGAAAGATATATATTTTATTTAAAGATGTTAAGGAAGGTGATACACGTAAAAAAGTCATCGTTGATTTTGTGTTAAATATTTTGAAGAGATGGTTTCAAAATAAAAATCGTAAAAAAATAAATTTGTTTATACCATTTTACATATCTGATACTCATTTTTATCATGATAATAATATTCCATTTTTAGTTGAATCAAAACCTCGCAATAAGAAGGGAATTTTATTTCCAGATACAAATAATTTATCGATGAAATTGGAGAATCGTAAGATTAATTATGATGAATTTTTAAAGATTGTAGATGAAAAAAAGTGTGAAAATGAGAATAAGAAAAAACCATTGATCTTTTTTAGTGGAGCGAATACAGGATCAGATAAACATAATGTAAGAATGAAATTGAAAGGAATAAGTGAGAAAGATAAGAATTATAAAATATTTGTAGATGATACTTATTTTCCATTATATCATTTTTGTGAATATCGTTATTTATTAAATTTACCTGGACATCAACCATGGTCATATCGATTAACCAAGATTTTAGCGATGGGTAGTTTAGTAGTAGATGTGAATGTTTTACAACAATATTCAGAGATTAAAGAATATAATGAACAATGGATACAATGTTATGTAGATTTTTTTAAGAAGAACGAAGATTATATTCAAATTGATTATCCATGGATAGAAAATAGAACATCAGATGATTATGTGTATAAATTGTATTATCAGATTAATCAAGTATTTGAATATTATGAAAATCATCAAGATGAATATCAGAAGATTGTGAAGAGTGCAGAGAGAAAATCGAAGATGATGTCGATGAAGATATTTGAGGAGACGTTATTGTATATTATTTTTTCATTGAATGAGAAGATGATAAAAGTAAATGGAGAAGATAAGTTTGAAAGGAATTTGGATTATTTTTTAAATCATTCGATTTGTAAATCGGAAAAGATAGAAGTGATAGATTTGTAAAATATTTTCAGAAGAATGAATAGGGGTAAATGAAAATATCTGAAATAGAAAATTCAAATATTAGTAATATGAATAAAAATGAAGTGAATCAAATGTTGGAGAAGATATATCCAATTTATCAAATTGCACAAATTGAAAATCTTGAGATTGTATTGAATAAAAAGACAGATTCAAAACATGAAAAAATTATTGAAGAATTTAAAAAAATTTATAAAGAAAGAGATGAAATTATAGGACATTTGGAAAAAGAGAAGAATTCATCAATTTATGAAGAGATTACATCAAGTATGGGAGGTAATATAAGATCAGAAACTTTATTTAAAATATTTACAAATAATGAAAAATTTCATTATATAAGTTTAAATTTATATAAAAATGAAGATAATTCAAAGTTTATAATAGACAATCATTTATATTACAATATTAAATTTAGTATTAAACGACAAAAAAATAAATATTTACCTTATTATTTTGAAGGAGATAAATATGTTGATTTTTATTATAAAGAGTTTATGAATAATTTACCTAAAATATATATAAATTTAGAAACGAATGGTAATGCTATATTTCATTATGCATATCCTTCTTATAAAATGATACAAATTTATTATTTTTTAAATATATTATTTGAAGAGGTTTATTTATTATTTCGTAATATTATTGTTTGTAAAAAATTTAAAAATGATATTAAACATTTAAAATATATAACTGAAATTATACAAAATAATTATGAATTTTCTTTTACAAAAGATATACAACTCGATTCAATTTTTGCTTATCTAAAATATCACATTCAGTATGATTTGTTTTTTAAATATCAATTAATCATAAAAAAAAATAAAAAAATGTATAATTTATATTGGTTATCATTATCAAATTTATTAAAAGAATTACAAATAGAATTACCTAAAAAAAATGAGAAAAAAATAAATAAAATGAAAACAATATTGAACATTGATATAAAACATAGTTATTTAAATAAAATATTAAAAATAAAAAATATAAATGAAGTATTATCAATAGGATTTTCAAATGATATTTATGAATATAAAAAACAGTTAAATCCAAAAATGAAATTATTATTTATTTTAAATGAATTAAATTCAAAAAAAGAAATAAAGGATGTTGATATTTTAAAAACAAATCAAAATGATATTTTTAATTTATTGATTCAATTGTCTATTCAAAATAAAAAATTTAATTATATATTTATGAATATGATTTTAGATTTTAATCAAACTTTATATTATTCAATGTTTGTAAATAAATTACTAAGACCGAATGGTTATTTTATTATAAAAAATACACATTTTGATGAAATAAATCAATGTGTGATACATATAGAAAAAACATTAAAATATTTTAAAAAGAAGACAAATTTAGGAAATATTGTTATCTTTGAATACGTGGAATAATAATTGTTTCAATAATTTTTTCAATTTTTTTTTTACAATAGGCAGGATCAAATATTTGTTCATTTTCTATTTGTAAAATAGAATAACGAATATCTTTTTTTAAAACCATATCTATTCTTTTACTACCAAGCATACATTGTGTAGAAGTAAATTCATTATATCTTTGTTTATAATTTTTTCCATCTAATTCTTTCATATTTAATAGAATTTTTATCAATGATTCTATTTCACTTAATTTATCAATATGTTGTGATGGATATTTATAGGTTCCATTTGTATTTTGAATTAATTCCATAAATGTTTTACATAAAATAAAAATAAAAAATTTAGTAAGATCTATTTGTTTCCATTCTTGATTTAAATATGGATTAAGTGGTGTTGAATTCCAAAATGGTCTTAAATTTGTATATGCAAATTGTGATAATTCTGTTGATTGATTATTTATAATAATTGAAGATGCTGCGAAGTCAATTAATTTTAAGTTAAAATTTTCAGTATCAATCATATTCGAAATGATATTAAAATTAATAATAATATTATCATCATGTAAATCTTTATGTATAAAAAAACATCTATCTTGAAAATATTTTAAAATATCACATAATTTTATTATTATTTTAAAAAAGAATATAATAAAATTTTGACATTGTGATATATTAGGACATTCAGGATTATTATAACATAATAATATGTTTTTAAGAGTTATAGAATGTGCAAAAGTACTATTATGTGCATCATTCATCTCAGTAATAGAAATAGGATGTTCCCTTTCAAATAAAAAATGAATATTATGAATATTTGGTATAAATGAAGAATTTATATTATAAAGATATTTTTGAATCATAAAACTAAATAAAGCTTGACAAGTAACATAACTATTAATTGGATATTTTTTAAAAGGTGGTTTTAAAGCTTCTTTTTGTCTCTCTATTTCAGACATGATTCGTAAATCTTCTTTTTTATAAATTTTATTTCCAAATGGAATTATTTGTCCAAAAAAACCTTCTGCTTTTGGTTTTCCCTTAATATTAGTTTGTGTTATGTTTTCATATAAAATATAGGATATACACATCATGACATTTTCACAAAATAATGTTCGAATATCATCTTGTTCAATTGTGATAGGAATCAAATATAGATTTATTAAATTGATAAGTGCTTTTTTCATTTGGCCACGAAAAGCATCTTCAGGATTAAATATAGAAGGATTTCTTGTTTGTAAAAAAGAGAGTTCATGAATTCCTAAATTTCGAAGGGTTTCGCTCCAATCTTGTTTAAATGAATATCTTAAATTCGATCGATTATTTCGATTACGTTGAATTTGAAGTAAAAAGGCTTGTTGATCTTCAGGAGTTCTTTGTTCAAAATCATAAGCACATTCATCTGTCTTTAAATGTCTCTTTTTATGAAAAATAGATATATTATAATTATTATGTTTCATTTTTAAATTATAATTTCGTCGAATTTTTGCCGAATCATTATTTGTACGTCGATATGCATTTTGTATTTCTTCTGGACTTTTATTCATGGATAATGATAATAAATTTCTTTCAATTCCCACGCGATTTCGATTTCTACGTAATCCTCTTTTATTCATTTCATCAAGTTGAAAAATAGATCTTTCATTATTTCGAATCCACCTTAATAAATGAAATTGACGTTCTTCTACACCTTCCATAGGTTTTCTTAGAACTTCAGTTGGATAATTTGATTCTAACCATTGTAAAATACTATACATATCTTCATAAGATAAAAATGCATCTAATTGAATTTCAGAAGTATATATAATCTTTTCATAATTTGCAGTTTTATGACGTAATTGAGGATTTTTCATAACATTCTCTAATTTACTCCAGTATTGTTGAAGGCTTTTTTCTTTATTGCGTCGTTCTTGTATATCATATTGAACAATCGCATATTGAATATTTGGTTTTATAATTTGTAAAAACCATGGTTGATAAGATACAAATACATCCATTTCCTCTATCTATTTATTATCTTTTTTATCAAATGAAAACCTATTTAAAGAATCATTTTTTATAAAAAAATGACTAAATAACTACATATTTAAAAAAAATAATATAAATTATAAAAATTTACAAAAATGGGAACAGTTTCATCTATCTTTCAATATAAACAATATGAAAAGAGATTACAACAATATTTATCTACATTAGAAATCTTAGAATATTATTCATATCAAGAAATAAAAAGAGATATTTATGGTAATTATATCATGGATATTTTACCTGATTTTTCATTATATAATGATATAAGTTTGGTTCGTCATATGTCTTCTTTTACAAATGATCATCAAATGAAAATATATAATTATTTTGATTATGATTTATATGGTGTTCCAGAAAATAAACAAAACATTAGTATTGGACTTTTTTGTTTAGTAACAAATGCAAAAAATGATTTTATATTATCTATTTTAGATGAATATTTTATCGAAAATAATAAACGAGAAATAGGTTATTGTGCTGATATATATAATGGATTTATTCTTGATAGTGAATCGGATACAGAAGTAAAAATATATATAGAAGATGAATTATTTCAAGAATTTAAAAATTGTCAAAAAGGAAAATATTATCATTTCAAAATACCCATTTTTATGTATTCAAAAAAATATGGAATTTCAATTCAAACAAATCGTAATACTAAATTATCATTTGTTGTCACATATTTGAATCATACAAATACAATATCATCTAGTTTTAAACATCTTTCTATTCGAGAACAATTTCTTGATTTGTTAAGTGATGCTATTTTTGGAAGAAGACATATGATAGGATTATTTGGTTACTTTCCAGAAAAAAATAAATATACACTAAAATATTCAAATGATATTCGTTTAATCAATGAATTATTTTTTTATAAAATTAAAAAGAGTGATGTAAATATGTATTCAAGACAATATTTAACAAATGTAGTATCAAGACATTTAAGAAATGAATTGATGGAGAAGGCGTGGCATCCATCTCGTTTTCAAGATTGGTGTTTATCTGAAGATCAAAAATAATTTTTATTTAGAAATTTGTTAAAATGGAATCAATATAAAGAAAATAATGATTTTGATGAAATGGAATTCTATATAAAGAATAAGGAGCAAGTTTATAAAAGTAGATTTTTATAAACTTATATCGAAGATAAATAAACGATGCCAGATTTGAATAAGATGAAGAAGTATTTTGATCTTCTCAAGAAGAGGAATGAGGAGGAGAAGAAGAGGGAAGAGGAGGAGAAAAAGAAGATGGAAGAGGAAGAGAAGACTGAGGAAGATGAGGAAGAAACAAATCTTGAGGATAAGAAGAGGAAGATGGAAAAAATTGATCTGACTGTTGAAAATGAGGGTGAGAAGAAAGAGGAGAAGAGAGAGCGAAAGCGTCGTTTTAGACGTGGTGATGCAGAGGATGGAGGAGATCCTTCTTATCCACCTCCTGGACGTCAAGATCCTTTTGGAGCAGGTGATCCAGATGATTTTGCTCCTATCTTTACGATTTTATTGGGTGGGCCTGGAGGTGGAGGTGATGGTCCATCGAAATTAAGTGATTTGTTTGGAAAGAAGAAGAAGGAAGAGGAGGTGGAAGAAGATGATTTTCAGAAGTATTTTGAAGAAGCGGAGGATGGAGTTCTTCATCCTATTGACAAGGAGATTAAGACTTTGCAAGATTTGATTGCATTGGGTGAGACATATGATGCTTTGGACAAGAAGCGTTATGTCATCAATATGAGAGCATTGCATAAGTGTCTGCAACCTTTGAAGGATTTGGAGGCGATGATTGGAATGAAGTTGGTGAAAGACATGATATTGGATTTGATATTCTTTAGATTGCAAAATATTAAGGATAATGATAAAGATGAGTTATGGCATACGGTGATACAGGGAAGTCCTGGAACGGGTAAGACAGAGATATCGAAGATGTTAGGTAAGGTCTTTTATGGTCTGGGAATTTGTAAGAAGGATAAGTTTACAGCAGTAAAGAGAAGTGATATGATAGGAAAGTATTTGGGACATACAGCCAAGATGACACAAGAGGTATTTGATAATGCCAAGGGAGGAGTTCTCTTTATCGATGAGGCTTATTCATTGGGTAATCCAGAGGGAAGAGATACATTTTCGAAGGAGTGTATTGATACGATTAATCAGAATTTGACAGAGAATAAGGATACGATTGTGTTTATCGCAGGATATAAGGAACAATTAGAAGAGTCATTCTTTTCCTACAATCCAGGATTAAATCGTCGTTTTAAGTTCCGTATCAATGTAGATAAATATGATGCAGGAGATTTGAGATTGATTTATTTGAAGAAGATTAAAGATGATGGATGGGAGATATGGCAAGATGATAAAGAGAAACAAGTGCCATTGGAGTTTTTTACAAAGAATCGGGATATGTTTAAATACAATGGAGGAGATATGGAGAATTTATGGCATTTGACAAAGATAGCACATGCAAGACGAATTTTTGGTAAGAGTAATGATTATAAGAAGAAGATTACCAAGGAGGATATACAAAAAGCATTTGATATTTATTTGAATAATGATGAAGTGAAGAATCGAAAAGATGATATGAAGAAATACATGATAGAAACGATGTATAGTTAAAAAATAGTTTTTAAAATGTAAATTTTATCTTAAGGAAAGATAAAATGAATTTGGAAGATCGTATATGGTTTATACCTAATTTTTTGGAATCTGAATTAGCAGAGCAGATGTATGAATCTGTATCACAAATCCCTAATCATTGGTTTAGTCGTAGTATTATGCCAACAAAAGATGAATTTATAATGACATCTTATGTTGAAACTCCTGAATTATCTGATAATCCTGATTTCCAAGAAGTTTTGCAAAAATGTGAAGAGACATTTGAGAGGAATGAATTTGCCTATCGTTTTCGTCGAACTTTTAAAAATCATTATGAAACTTGTTATTGTGGTGTGTGCAAATTAGACAGACTTTTTGCATCTCCTGAAATGTTACATCGTTTCTCAACCATTGTTCATGAAAATGTTATTTCTTTAGGTGAAACATTCCTTTCCAAATATCAAAAAGATGATTTTCTATCTACTCATCATGATAAAGGCAAAGGTAATTTTGCATTTATATATCAATTAACAAAAGATTGGAATCCCAATCATGGAGGTCTTCTTACATTTGTGGAAGGAAATGAAGTGAAAAAGACAATATCTCCTCATTTTAATTCTTTATCGATTTTTCGTATTAAAGATGTTCCAATTACCGATCATTTTGTATCACGTGTTGTTGTCAATAAATCAAGAATTGCATATACTGGTTGGTTTATGATTGAATAAATTATAAATATTGATATTTTTATTAAATATCAGTTGTGTCAATGTTTCCATCCTTATCCACAACAACCTCAGTATCTCCAGAACCAGTGCCCCATTCGAAACCAGTTGCGTTTTCACCATCTTCTCCACCCATATTCACATCCATAATCTCTCCACTATTTATCAAGTGAATTACATCATCTTCTGTATAGACATAATCAATTTCAATATTATCGATTGAGCTGTTAATCAAAACATGTGTTCCTTTGACAACTCGTCCAGACTTCTTCAGACGAGTTGGAAGACGACACTGCACCGTCTTCGATTTCGACTTATTTGTCAAAATCTCAACTTCAAAACGACGATCTCCCAAAACATTGATTGCATGTGCAACATGAGTATCCTTTGCAGGATCTGGAAGAGGTAAATCCTTCATAGCCTTAGGAGCATTTCTCCCTCGCTTTGCTTTATTTCCACCAAATGTATTTCTCGGCATTTCTTTTTATTTACGTTCTATATAAAAAGATCAATTTGTATTTCTTTAAGTAGTCTTTCATTTGATCAAATTATTGATCATTTTTTTATAAAATGGAACGTAAAGAGTGTAAAATGGGAACGTAAAAAAAATATGAGAGAATGGATAGAGAGAAAGGTTGAATGAGACAGTTATTAGGCCGATATGAAAGTATAGAGATGATTTTTGCGATTTTATTATTTTTACCGTTATATGTGGTTTATTTGAAGATGAGTGGAAGTGAAATGACAGGATGGAAAGTGGGATTAACTGCTCTCTTTTTAGCCATTTTTTTATTTATTCGTAATGTTGTTATTCATTATTATATCATGATTACTCAAAATGGAACAATATAAAGAGAAAATATATGAATCAAAAGGTAGAGAGAAAGATGGAACCTTTTTATTTATTTATGGCTGTGCAATTTATACTCTTTGTTCTTTATAAATATTGTATTACTGCTATTGAAAATTTCCAATATGTAGAAATGGTATATGGAGCCATATTTATTATATTGGTATTTGGATATATTGGTGAATATTTTGTCTCAATTCCTAATTTATTAGAAAAATCGATTTATTTAGCTATATTTTATTCTATTTGGTTTTATATTACAAAATTATTCACAAATACATTTATGAAAGATTCAAATGGAGTGATTCATTGGACATAATAAATTATCTGCATCATTCATAGAGAGAAATGAAATATTATTCAATTTCACCTGTTCAAAAGATTGATTTAGCTACATCTGTTTTCCTATTTCTCATTCTCTTCGGATTTGCTCGAACTGCCCTTTTAGATCAACCTCTTGATAGCAAAAATATTGTCTTTTTAACTCTTTTATTCGCATTTTGGTTATTTTTAGTAAGAATTTTCACAAATGCTACCATGTTCCCATTTATTTATGAAAAATTAAACCCATATCCAGCTTCTACTACATCTGTTTCGGAAAATGTATAAAATTAAAATCAATTAAAATATAGAAAATGATCGAAATCTCATCTTTTGAAGAAATTGAACCTTATCTTCATGAAAAAATGTTAATCATCGTTTCCACAAATTGGTGCAAACCATGTAAAGAAGTTAAAAAGTCATTTGATGAATTTTTAAAATCACATCATATTCAAGATGGTCTTATTATCAAAATAGATTTTGATGAAATTCAAGAAGATCAAGAATTGATAAATTTGTTAAAAGTAAAGAAGATTCCTACATTTTTAATGATCAAAGATGGAGATTTGCAACAGAGTGTGACAAGTTCTCAATGGGAACACTTTTATGAATTTATTCAAGAAAATTTTCATATTGAAAAGAAAGAATTAGAATTTTCAGATGATTTTTAATGAAAAAAATCTTTGATTCTCATACTATTCTTACCATATATACCATCTTCTCTTTCTAACAGTTGTTTTACAAAACCACGATTGGGTCTTGTATATTGACTCCTTTTTGATTTTAAATAATCATAAGATTCCTTTAAATTCATTTTTTGCATTAAATACTGTAAAACAACAGTCACAGATCTACTTACACTATTCATGCAATGTATCAAAATTTTTGTATCTTGATGTTCTTTTATCTTCTTATTGACTACATCAAAATATATTGAAATCTCAACATTTGACTCATCTTCTATATCAATATGAAAATAGTTTATATTCTCATATTCTACATATCTTGTATTCGAGAAATTGATCACCATTCCAATATCATTTTTATGTAATAACTCTTTTGAAAGAACTGCTTCTAAATCTCCCAAATAAATATTGTCAATAATCCAATCAAAAGTCGGTATCTTCTCTCCTTCTACTAAACTCATCCTTTCCCATTTTTCATATCTTTTCTTTATATTCGTTGTATTTGATAAAATAAAGAGTATTTAAAGAGATAGATAAATGGGATTGAATGTAATCAAAATAGAAAATTATGAAGAGTATATGAAATATGTAGGTGAAAATGAGATGACTTTTATATTTATTTATGCAGATTGGTGTAAACCTTGTCAAGAATTTAAACCGATTTTGATGAAATATATGGAAGAGAGATCATTTCCTGAAAATATTGGTTTTGGAATGGTAGATTATGATGTGATAAAAAGAGATCAAGAATGGTTTCAATATTTTGAGAAGACACATTTACCTGCATTTTATAGTTATCATTTGAATGTTTATGATAAACCGATCATATCGGTTGATTTGATATTTATACATCCATTTATTGAAAATAAATTATATGAATTGAATGAAAGAAGAAAAATAAAGATATCGGATGATTTTTAATTATAAATTCATTTTTGTTTATTTTTTTCTGTTTAAGAGAGAGAGAAGAAAACGAATTGCAAAATGGACAATTATGAGCAAAAAGGTAAGAAAGGGAAAAAAGGTAAGAAGATGAATCGCCATGATTTTGAAGATGAAATTGTAGAAGAGATTGAGATTTTTCACAATCACCATAATGTTATTTATGAAAGAAAGTTTTATTTAAATTATGCTTATTTATCAAGTAAGGAGAAGAGTGATTTTGAATCCAAATTTTCAAAACCAAAAAATATGGCACAAGAGAAGTATTTGGGATTTTTAAAAAATGGAAAATCCCGAATTATCGTTTCAACCGGTCCCAGTGGAACAGGTAAGACTCTTTTGGCAGTAGAGCAAGGAATTCGTAATTTCTTATTAGGAAATGTAGATAAATTGATCTTTACAAGACCGGTTGTATCCGTAGATGAGGATTTAGGATTTTTGCCAGGTGGTATTGATGAAAAGATGGCTCCATGGATTCGTCCTATCCATGACATTTTATTCCAATTCTTACATCCAAAAGAAGTAGAAAAGATGATTGAGAACAAAGAGATTGAGATTTCACCTTTGGCTTATATGAGAGGGCGAACTTTCAAAAACTGTTGGATCATTGCCGATGAGATGCAAAATTCCACTATTTCTCAAATGAAAATGTTATTGACAAGAATTGGGGAAAATACCAAATTGGTGATTACGGGTGATTTAGATCAACATGATAGACATTTAGAGACAAATGGATTGGAAGATTTTACGAATAAATTACATCGCACTCGCTCTGTAAGTATTCATTCTGTAGAATTTGAAAAGAAAGATGTAGAAAGAGATCAAGTCGTGAGGGAAGTGTTGGACATTTATGGAATGGAAGATCAAGTCTATGCAAAACCGGAAGATGTATCTTTTACACCACCCAATGAATCTTTTTTGATGAAACAATTGGAAGAGAAGAGTGATAGTGGAGATTCAAAATAAAAAAAAGATAAAGTAGAAGAATGGAATTTCCCATTTTAAAGATTCATACCAAAAATAGAAAAACACGTTTTTGGAAGATTCTTCTTCGAAAAGAAGGATCTGCATATCTTTTAGAGAGAGAATATGGAATTGAAGATGGAAAGATCACTCATCCCAATCCTCTCTCTTTTGAAGATGAGAAGAAAGGGATAACAAAGGCAAAAGCTTTATTTAAAAAGAAAAAAGAAGAAGGATTTCGTGAAGATCTAAAAAAACATCATACAAAACAATCTGTGATTCGTCCTATGGGTGCTCATAAATTAGATGATTTTTATCATAAATTAAAATATCCCGTTTTGGTTCAACGCAAATTAGATGGATATCGCTGTTTAGCTAATTGGGATTCCAATTCGATTCATTTATATAGTCGCACCATGAAACCTTATTCGCATCTGGATCATATTCGTGATGAATTAAAAGAATTGTTAAAAGATCAAGATTTTTATCTGGATGGTGAATTATATAATCATGAAATGGGATTACATGAGATTGGTTCTTTGGTAAGAAAGAAGTATGTGGAAAAAGAGAATGTAGAGAAGATGAAAAATATCACTTATTGTGTTTTTGATATGTTTCAACCTGATCAAATGAATTTAACTTTTCGAGAGAGATATCAACGCTTAGAGAAGCTTTTCGCAAAAAAGAAATTTCAATATTTACAATTAGTTTCCATTGTGAAATGTGAAGATTTAAAATGTATTGAAAAAGAGAATGACAAATATTTAGCAGAAGGATATGAAGGTGTCATTGTCAGAAACATAGATGGATTGTATCAATGGAATAAAAAGTCTTATGATGTGTTGAGAACAAAAGAATTTAAAAGAGAGAAGTTTATTTTGATTGGTGCAAAAGAGGGAGAAGGAGCACAACATGGAGCCATAGTGTGGAAAGTGGAATGTAACAAAGAACATGCTCACTCTTTTTGGGCAATACCGATTGGAACAATCGAAGAGAGAAGAAGATTATATGAAGAGTATCGGAAGAATCCGAAGAAATATATTGGACAAACAGCTGTTGTCAAATATTTGGAGAAAGATGGAAATGGGTGTGTCACTCGAAATCCAATTTTGGAAGAGATTTTATAATTTTTGAATGATTGATTTTATAAATTTTAAATTTGTAAAATGGAATAGAAGATATTATTTTTTACTTGCGTCCTGGAATCAGATACTTGACATGTTTGATCATTTGTGAATAAGTTCCACCTACAGTAACATCAGAAGTCTTACAATACTCTGCAATATCCTTCTTTGTATAAGGAAGATGATAATGTTCTGAAATCAAATAAATAATACCTACAGCAATCGATTTTGGATTGTTTTCAGGACATAATCCTAACTTTTCAACACCATAAAGAGCTAACATACAACTCTTCTTTTGATCTTCACTAAAATCGAGGTATTCTGCATAACTCTTTACCAATTCTTTGGTTTCAACAGGTTTGATCTTCTTTGCATAATCCTTATCTTGTTGATATAGGAATTCTGTGAACTCATTAAATCCCTTTGACAACTTCTTCGTCTTGATATTAAAGAGTTGAGCAATCTCCTGATGACTACGAATATAACCATGTTCACGCATGGCTTGAGCAAAACATGCAGCAATCAAACTTTCCCTTGATGTCCCTCTCTTCACATGTGAAGTGCATACTGTCTGATAATCATGAATAGTCTTATCAATCACTGACTGAGGAACATTTTCAATATTAGCTTTATTCATAACCATATTTAAAATCGTCATTAAACTGCGCTCTTTATAAGAAAGACCATTCCAACTATTAATTTTACGATACTTTTCAAAACCATGACCAAGAATAACAATACTGAGAGAAGCATTTTTTATATAAGGATTCGTAGGTAATCCACAACGATTCGGATCACTGGAAGATTTGTTATCATCCGAACCATAAAATCTCCACTCTGCATTTGTATCGATTACCATGGCATTTTCACATCCACATTCTGTGCATACCATATTTTCACCATCATTACATAATGTATCTATAGCTCCACATCGAATACACACATCCTTTTCAACTACTTTCGGATCTGCTATTTTAGCAGGAACTTTTGATTCACCAATCTCTTCATCTCGAAAAGAATCGAACATCATACTACATTCTTTTGAACCTTTTGAAATGATCTCTTCAGAAGGTAAACTGTCTCCTTCATCTAAAAATGAGAAAAAATCATCCCCTACTTCCAATTCTGAGGTCTTGCTTAACACTTTTTTACTTGAGGTGCGGGACATTTCCTAAACTTTATTTCTTCGAATTTCTTTAAGTAGTAATTAATTTAACCAATTGCAAAATAAAATGAGGGGTTAGGGGGGTATCAATTTTTATTTCATTTGATGAAAAAAGAAAATGTGGATAATGGATAGAGAGATGGAAAGAGCGAATATGAATAATGTGAAGGGATTGGTGAAGAGTGTGGGGGGAGGTGAGATACAGAGTATGCAATCTTTTCTGGCTATGTTAATATTGGGATATTTTGGTATTAAGATTGTATTTGGAGGTTTTTTTGGTTTTTATCCGGATAAATATTATTATCGTTCTGTGGATATACAGACAAATGAAGGATCGAATGATATGTCGAATACGAAGAAGATTGCATTAAATGCTTTTATGCCAGGATTATGGAATAGTGAGATGACAGATTTTGTAAGTTGTATTATTTTAGCTGGTATTATTTATGTATTTACGAATGTTTCATCGAGACAGATGTTTCAAGCGGGTGGTTTAGTAGCTCCTGCTTTAACCATTGGTTATATAATTGGTTTGACTTTCCCTGCTTTTTATACAAGTATGAAATGGGATTGTCATGTAGATTTGAAAGATAAATGCACACAACATAATTGGGCAATGACGATTATAGGAGGAGTTATATTGTTGTTATTATTATTTATTAATTCAAAGTTTTCAGGTGAAAATAAGTCAACATCGTTTATTTATATGGTGGCAGTGGTATTATTATTGATGGGATTGTTTTTTACAAGAAAGTTTAGTAAGACATATCAACAGGTGACTTATTATAAGAATGAAGATGACAAATGCACATATAAACAAAATGGATTTATCTTTAGTAGTGGTGACGAAGTATTAATTACACCTGCCTTCGCATCATGGGTATTATTATTCTTTTTTGTTGTTGAACCTCAAAGTGAAAAAGTAAAACAATTGGTTTATTTCTTATATGGATTCTTATTTGGAATCTTTGTAAGTTCAATGTCATATTATGGTATTGATTACTTTTTAATTAAAGTCGGAGAAAAGACATGTAATTCAGTAGAAGAGTGTTATTTGAAGAATATGCCTCGTCCTCCTTCTGAAACAAAAACCACCGATGAGAGTTATGATGTAGAAGAGGTGAGTGGAGGAGAAGTGATGATGAAACCAAATAAACAAATGAATGCAATCAAGATTGTGATGATTACAATGATTGTATTAATGTTAGTTTTTTTCGTTTATATGAGTATGCGAAAAAAGATGTAAAAAATAAATGGAGGTATATCCTTATTTATATACAGCAACTTATGAAAATTATGTAGAGGAGTGTGTGATTAAAACAAAAAAAATTAAAGTAGTGGTTCATATTGGAAAGAGGAAGAAGTTTATTGGAAAGGAGAAGTTAGAAGAGATTCGAGTTCCTATTGAATTTGATGAAGATAATTATGATTTATTACAAATTAATTTGGATTTATACAATTATATGCATGATACAATTGAATATATTCATGAGCATTTGAAGAATAAACGTCCTGTATTATTATTGGGACATGGTTATAAACAGGAGGTGGATATATTAGTATGTGGATTTTATATGAGATATGGAAGAGTTCCACCTAAATTGGCGATGTATTATTTGAAAACAAAGAAAAGGAATGTATTTTTACCTGAATGTTTATATGAATATTGTTTAGAAAAATATTATGAGGAAGAGATTGATAAGGAATGATTTTTTTGTAGTAAATTATTTTTCTATGATGAATATAGGAAAATGGGAAATACAGCATCCAATCAAGTGGAGAATGTTTCAAATTCTAAAAATAAGAATGAGAATGAGGAAGATCAGATGATAGGTAAGGTATTAGATGTATCAAAGGAATTGTTATCGAAATATAATCAAGAGTTTTTGAGAGAAGATTTTTGTTTTGATATGGGTATGGTTTTACAGGAATCTTTGGATAAATTGAGTATTCCTGTTTTGCAAGATTTGGGAAATCGAGTAGTGGGAGAGGGTGAATCGACACCTCAATTAAAGATGATTATGCAATATACACCTAAAGGTGATGATAAGTTTTTTATAGAGGGTTTTGAGAAGCAATTAGAAGATTATTTTTGGAATCAATCGATTCAGATGGATACAAAGATATTAGAGAAGGAAGGACTTGATGTGTCAAATTTGAAATTATTTGAAGAATCGAATAAAGTGGGAGCTCCTAAATATCGTTATATAGATGTAAATAAAATTAATGAATTATTGCGAGATGCACAATATAAAAATCGTAGAGAGGTGAATGAAGAGAGAGAAGAGAATGTGGAAGTGGCAAAGACGGGTGGAGCCAATTTGCAAAATTTCCGTAGAGAATTGAATATGGCAATTAAAAATAGTAAAAATTCAAATGTGTCAAAAATGCAAAAGAAGAAGGTGAATATTGTAGAGAATCGTGAGAAGGGTGGAGAAGAGATAAATATTCAGTTATTGAGAAATTCATTAAAAGAAACTCGAGGAATGAATAAAAATTCAAATCAAAATAAAAATAAGAATGTAAAGGTGGAAGAAGTCTTAAATCGATTGGAAGAAGAGATTCAAAAGAAGAATAAAGAGAACGAAAAAGTAATCTCTGAAAATAAAAAGAATATTTCGAGAGAAGAGATTCAAAATACTGTAAATGAAATGATCACAAAAACAAATCACAATAAAAATAAAAATACAAAGAAGAATGAAATGCCTGAAGTTAAAAATACATTGACTCAATATCGTATTCGCAAAGATTATCAAAAACCAGAACAAATTTGTTTACAAGGAGTTGAAAAATGCACAATGACAAAGAAAGAATTATGTAAAGTAATTGCCGACAACTTAATGATTCGTAGTAATATAGTTGCCGCTATTTTAACTGTATTGCCGAATCGAAAGGGTAAAAATGGTTATTTTGGTGGATATTTATATGGTAAATTTGTGAATTTGGGTAAATGTCAAGTATGTGTTCCTTATAATTACAAAGATTTGATGGATAAAGATCCAGTTGAATTGATTAAACAAGTGGTTCAATATGCTGACTTTTTAGATTACAAATCATGTAAAGAGAATGGTGGATATTACATGAAATTATCAAAAGATGAAATGGAAGCTTTGTATGCAAATGTTCCAGAAGATGGTAAAGTCACCATTGGAAAGCAAATGAATTATAATGCATTTTATGTAGAATGTGCAAAGAAATTGAAAGAATGTTATTTTGGAAATCTAAAAGTTCTCCTCGAAATTCTTGAACAGCTTCGCTCACAACCCATTATTAACAATGTGACTTTGAATGAATTAGGAAAAAAGACTCGTGAAATCATTGATTCCATGTATCATTTATGTCAATATTATTATGTTTATGCAATTGTTAGTATCTTACATGCAAATCTTTCAGTTGCAAAATCATCAGATCTTGTATTACAAAAGACTCTTGCCAAATCACTCAAAAAGAATTCCAATTCAAATTCTGAATCTTAATTTTTTTAAAATATTCAATATAAAGCTTTTCTTTATATTGGTTTCATTTTATAAAATTATAAAAAAGATAAAATAAAGATGACAACTTTGCAAAGTAAAGTCTCAAGTTTTCCGCAAGTCAAAGACTTGCCAAGAAAACTGAATGATTTTGTGAAGATCAAAATGGAAGATAGTAAGATGGTGGAGAGAATAAAATTAGGTGAAAAATGTATTGTTTTAGAAAAAAATGTATCTCGATCTGAAGATTTAATGAAAAGGAATAATCCATTATGGGGATGGTATCCTGTAAAATCATTGATAATGAATGAAAAGGAGATCGATGTTTCAGATGAATATTTTTATTGTGGAGACTGTTTTCAAGGTGAATGTTTTATCAAAAAAATAAGAAATTATGATTCTTCATCGGATAAATTTAAATCCATTTGAGGATCCTTGGTATAAATAATATCTGAAGAACGACGATAGATAGAGTTTTTATCAATGTCATCTGCAATAAAGAGTGATGAAATATTTTGATAAGAATCTAATTCTGTTAATTTTTCAAAAGAAAGTTGATGTCCAGCAAAACGTCCATGCCATTTTAATTTATCTTTATATTCACTATTGTTTGTAATCAGACCAAGAACAATATCTTGCATAAGATGATTATATCGAATCAAAGTCATGGTAAGTGGTTTTTTCGTTTTTGTATGATAAAAATTTTCAAAGAATTTTTGATTAAAAAGCACATATTCTTTTGTTGTATGATCAACAAATATATAATCGTCTTCTGTAGGAAGAGGTGAATATAAAACGATATCTTCAGGATTACGTTTATTGAGAACAAAATGATCTGTTTTTTTTTCTTCGAATCCAAAGTTACCTAAAAAGGTTTCAAAAGTTAAATGGGATGGATAGGCTTGTTTGGGTAAAAATCCTTCATATTCTAAAAGATATAAATTATTCATAAAATGATCTCCATGATCGATTACAGTTAAACCATATGTTTTTAAAAATTCTCGAGTAAATTCTGCACATTGTGGTGTTTGATCATAATCACCTATCATGACAATTTTATCATTTTTCCATTCATCTTGAAGTAAATAAAGTAAAATGTCTATGGATATGGATTTTTCATCATATTTGGAACCATCATGAACAAACATGACTTTCCCTTTAGAGAGATTAAAGATTTCCCAATATTGTCCCATTTTATAAATATAAAACATGTATATTTTTTATATTCATTTTAAAAGAATTTTGTAATATTTTTAAACTGTTGCTTTTGGCATGGTAGGGTATTTCATTGTTTGAGTTTGTGAAGTGACCGCTTGATCAGGTGTAGTTTGATTAGGCAATTGAACATTACTTGCTTTGTTAAAATCTTTGCCCATATTCATGACAGCATCCATTTCATCAAAAATAGATTTACCCAGATTAATCATAGAATTAATGGTAGAAACAGCAACGGAAGGTAAAGATGAACCGCCTTTTTGAGATTTGCGTTTTGTTTGTTTTTTGGTAGATTTGCGTTTTGTTTGTTTTTTGGTAGAACTGCGTTTTGCACCCTCTTGTTTCTTTAAGTTCTTTTTATTTTGATCATTTTTGGATGGCATCTTTTCTCTAAAGAAGAGTGATATATGTTTTTTAGGAATTTCCGGTGGATCCAAATCCTCCTGTTCCCCTTTTCGTTTCATTTAATTCTGTTACTTGAAGAATTGATGGTCTTGAAATTCTTTCCATAATGCCTTGTGCAATAC
>JACCDH010776303.1_pt1 | contig 23221 bp, 20 predicted proteins | sample 7442481 | NCBI WGS metagenome assembly JACCDH01 (sample SAMN15323433, study PRJNA562643) | freshwater metagenome | isolation source: river surface water | place: USA:Blue River Watershed | collected 2017-08-15
AAGCTTGAATTAGCTTTCATTTGCAGCTTATTGGTGAGTTTCGCGGCGATGGCCTACGGCCCGATCGCCGCCTTCTTAGTCGAACTTTTCCCCACCAAAATCCGCTACACCTCCCTTTCCATCCCGTATCACTTTGCTAATGGGGTGTTCGGCGGCTGTGCCCCTTTCGTGGCCACCTGGTTGGGATCGATCACCCACTCGAATTTCGCTGGATTGTTCTACCCCATCGCCCTAGCGGCCATAACGGTTATTGTGGGCGTAATTTATTTGCCTGAAACGAAGGGAAAGGCACTGAGCGACTAAAATAGGATTTTTCCTTTATTTCGGTGGACATATTTTGAAATGTTCCCTTTAAATAAATTGTAGTTGGCGCTAAACCAAAATGGGGGTATATTTGTTGTTGAATTTCGTTTTTCTGAGAACCCTTATTGTGTGACTCAGGATGGCGAAGCCGTTCAAGAAGTCAAAATAGATTAATAAGTTGAAAAAAGCATTAATAACAGGAATTACGGGTCAAGATGGAGCCTATCTTGCTGAATTTTTATTGAAAAAAGGATATGAGGTCCACGGTATTAAACGAAGATCGTCCTTAATAAATACACAACGTATTGATCATTTGTACCAGGATCCGCACGTTCCTGATAGGAATTTACACCTTCATTATGGAGATTTAACAGATAGTACAAACCTTATCCGTATAATTCAGGAAGTTCAGCCAGATGAAATCTATAACTTGGCAGCAATGAGTCATGTGGCTGTTAGTTTTGAAGAGCCAGAATATACCGCTAATGCTGATGGAATAGGAACCTTGCGTATTTTAGAAGCAGTTCGTTTACTAGGTCTGACAAAAAAAACTAAAATCTATCAAGCTTCTACATCAGAGTTATATGGATTAGTTCAAGCTGTGCCTCAATCAGAGTTAACGCCTTTTTACCCACGTTCTCCATATGCAGTTGCTAAACTTTATGCTTATTGGATTACGGTTAATTACAGGGAAGCATATGATATGTTTGCTTGCAATGGGATTTTATTTAACCACGAATCTCCTCAAAGAGGAGAGACATTTGTAACTCGTAAAATTACTCGAGCAACTGCTAAAATAGTACTGGGTCAAGAAGAGTGCTTGTATTTAGGTAATCTTAATTCAGAAAGAGATTGGGGCCATGCAAAAGACTATATTGAAGGAATGTGGTTGATTTTACAACAAGAAAAACCAGAAGATTTTGTGCTTGCAACTGGTGTCACAACAACTATCAGAGAGTTTGTCCGCTTAGCTTTTGGTGAAGTTGGAATCGAATTAGGATTTAGTGGGGATGGAGAAAATGAAATTGGGTTCATTGTTAAATGTAATGGGGATTATCATCTTGAGGCTGGTAAGGTAATTGTTAGAGTAGATCCAAAATATTTTAGACCAACTGAGGTCGATTTGTTGTTGGGTGATCCAACAAAAGCAATGTCTAAATTAGGGTGGAAGCCTAAGTATAATTTAAAATCATTAGTTTCAGAAATGATGAAATCGGATTTGAAACTATTTTCTAAATAAGTCACATTATGAAAGTTGTAATTCTTGCGGGTGGATTTGGTACTAGATTAGCTGAAGAAACAGATGTCAGACCAAAACCGATGGTAGAAATTGGGGGTATGCCAATTTTGTGGCATATTATGAAAATATATTCTAGTTATGGTTATAATGATTTTGTAGTCTGTTTAGGATATAAGGGCTATGTTATTAAAGAATATTTTGCCAATTTATTTTTACATCAATCGGATGTTACTATTGATGTTAAGAATAATAAGTTAGAGGTTCATAATAATTTATCCGAAGATTGGAAGATTACATTGGTTGAGACTGGGCCAGAAACTATGACCGGAGGTAGAATTAAACGGATTCAAAAATATGTAAATAATGAGCCTTTCATGCTGACCTATGGGGATGGAGTTTCAGATGTTAATATAAAAGACCTTGTTGAGTTTCATCAAAAACAGGGAAAACTTTGTACGGTGACATCAGTTCAACCAAGTGGCAGGTTTGGTGTTTTGCAAATAAGTGCTGATAATTTAGTAGAGTCATTTCATGAGAAGCGTTCCGAAGACATTGGATGGATAAATGGAGGTTTTTTTGTTTGTGAGCCAAATGTATTTGATTACATAAATGAAGGAGACACAACTATCTGGGAAAGAAACCCTTTAGAAAATTTAGCAAAAGACAAGCAATTGAATTCATTTAAACATAGTGGATTTTGGCGACCAATGGATTCATTGAAAGATAAGATGGATCTTAATGAAATATGGAATTCTGGATCAGCAGAATGGAAAATTTGGAAATAGGCTTATGGAATTTTTGAAAGAAACATATTCAGGTAAAAAAGTATTTGTAACTGGCCATACAGGATTTAAAGGTTCTTGGTTGATTCAAATACTTAGTATGTTAGGAGCAAAAGTTAAAGGTTATGCCTTGGCTCCCGAAACTGATTTGAATTTATTTAATGAACTTTCCGGATCTAAGATTTGTGAATCTGAAATTAATGATCTTCGAAATAAAGAAGCATTATTTAAATCTGTCAATGATTTTCAACCTAACTTTGTTTTCCACTTAGCTGCTCAGCCACTGGTTAGGCTTTCCTATGAAATTCCATCTGAAACATTCGAAATAAATGCGATTGGGACAGCAAATTTATTAGATGCTGTTCGTCAGTTAAAAAATAATTGTTCAGTAATTCTTATCACAACCGATAAAGTTTATCACAATAATGAATGGGAGTATCCCTATAGAGAAGATGATCGATTAGGTGGGTATGATCCATATAGCGCAAGTAAAGCTTGTGCGGAATTGGTAATAGATTCTTATCGAAATTCTTTTTTTAATCCAGCTAAATTGGAAATTCATAAAAAATCCCTTGCCGTAGCTAGAGCTGGAAATGTTATTGGAGGCGGGGATTGGTCAAAAGATCGTTTAATTCCAGACATAGTTAAGTCTTTAAATCAAAGCAAGAACATTTCGATTAGAAACCCGAAGTCAGTTCGACCTTGGCAACATGTAATAGAACCACTTTTTGGGTATTTAGAATTAGGAAAAAAACTTTATGAATCTCCAGTTAAATACTCAAGAGCATATAATTTTGGGCCGAATCTTTCAGATACCTTTTCTGTTCAAAACATGGTTGAAAAATCTATTGAGTTTTGGGGAGGAGGCAACTATAGTGCAGAACAAAATATTAATAATCCACATGAAGCGGGTTTGTTAAAGTTGGATATTAGTAGAGCTCTATCTGAATTAAAATGGAAGCCGGTGTTTAATGCTGAAATAGCTATTAAAAGAACAATTTCCTGGTATAAAGGTTACTATAATGGAATTAGCGCCAAAAAATTGGTTCAAAATGATATTGAATTTTACTTAAGTTTATTATAAATGATAAAAAATACTGAAATCTTGAAAGGGATTAATTTTGATAATCTAGATGAAGATTCGATAAAAAAATCTTTAGTTGAAAAGTTCTCTAAAAACATTAATAAAGAGATCATTCCAGGAGTTAGTTATATTCCCGTTTCTGGCAAAGTAATTGATGAGGATGATATCTTGTGGGGGATTGAATCGATGATGGATGCGTGGCTTACTGCTGGTCGTTTTTCGTTAAAATTGGAAAAAGAGTTAGCAAAATATTTTGGTAGTCGCTTTTCATTTTTAGTAAATTCTGGGTCTTCTGCAAATTTATTAGCTTTCTATGCATTGACTTCTCCCAAATTAGGCGACAGAGCAATTAAACCTGGCGATGAAGTCATTACTGTGGCTGCAGGATTCCCAACTACTATTAATCCACTCATACAATTCGGTTGTATTCCGGTTTTTGTAGATGTTGATATTCCATCTTATAATATCAAAACGGAAGATATTGAGAAGGCAATTTCTCCCAAGACAAAAGCGATTATGCTTGCTCACGCTTTAGGAAATCCTTTTGATTTAAATGCGGTAATGGAAATAGCTAAGAAGTATAATCTTTGGGTAATTGAAGATGATTGCGATTCCTTAGGGGCTACATATAAAGGGAAAAAAACAGGTACTTTTGGCGATTTAGCTACTTTATCTTTTTACCCTGCACACCATATAACTATGGGTGAGGGAGGCGCTGTACTTGTCAATAATGCTTCATTAAAGAAAGTTACTGAAAGTTTTAGAGATTGGGGAAGAGATTGTTGGTGTGCACCTGGTACAGATAATACCTGTGGTTTGCGTTATTGCCAAAAACTTGGGGATTTACCTGATGGATATGATCATAAATACACGTATGCTCATATTGGCTTTAATTTAAAGGTATCAGATATGCAAGCGGCAGTTGGTCTTAGTCAATTGACAAAAGCTGATCATTTTGTGGCAAGAAGAAGAGAGAATCATGCGATACTCTCAGAAATGTTCAAAGAGTTTGAAGAACATTTTATTTTACCTGAAAAAACAGAAAATTCAGAGCCAAGTTGGTTCGGATTTATGTTAACTATTAGAGAAGAAAGTAAAATTGATCGAAATAAACTTGTAGAATACTTGGAACAAAAAAAAATTGGTACAAGATTATTTTTTGGAGGAAATCTATTGAGGCAACCAGCCTACGCAAATTTAAACTATCGTAAAATTGGCGACTTAAAAAATACCGATTTAATTATGAATAATTCGTTCTGGTTAGGTGTATGGCCTGGGCTAAAAAAGGAACATTATATTTATATAACTGATTGCATGAGGAATTTTTTAAAAGAATAATAAATTGAACGTTTTAATAACAGGGGCCAATGGTTTTCTTGGTAGTGCTTTAGCTGAAATTTTGTTTCACCGTGATTACAATGTTAGTCTACTTGTTAGATCGAATTCTAACATTAGTAGACTTCAAACAAATATTGATAATTACAAAATTTATAAATTTTCAAACTCTGATAATTTAAATAATATTATAATTAATGTAAATCCGGATGTAATTATTCACACTGCTTGCAATTACGGCAGAAATAATGAATTTTTTGAAACTGTTTTTGAAGCTAATTATCGATTTGGATTAAAGTTAATAAATGGAATTGAGAGCCTTACCAAAGAAGTTGTTTTTCTAAATATCGGGACGATTTTACCTCCTCAAAATAATTTTTATTCATTTACCAAGAATCAGTTTTCTGAATTAGGCAAATTCATTTCATTAAATAATCAAAAATTCAAATTTATAAACGTTTTGTTACAGCATATGTATGGGCCGGGTGACGATGAAAAAAAGTTTACCTCTTATATCATTAACTCATGTATAAGAAATGAATCATATATTAATTTAACTAGTGGAGAACAAAAGCGAGATTTTATTTACATAAAAGATGTGACTGAAGCTTTAGCGGTAATTTGTGATAATTTGGCAATATTAGAAAATGGCGATATAGAGATTGGTTCAGGCAGTTTAATTACAATTAAAGAATTGGTATTTAAAATTCATGAAATCTCTAACTCAAAAACAGAGTTAAATTTTGGGGCATTAAACTCCGGAATTAATGATATAGAATTACCCGCAGCGGATTTATCAATACTTAGGGGTCTTAATTGGAAACCAGTTTACAGTATTGAAGATGGAATAATTGAAACAATCAAAAATTCAAAGAAATGAAAGTACTTATAACAGGAGGTTGTGGTTTTTTGGGCTCAAATCTGGCAGCTGAAGTGTTGAAAAGAGGTGATGAACTATTTATATTCGATAATTTATTTAGATCAGGATCTGAAGAAAATTTAAAATGGTTGCAAAAATTAGGTAATTTTACATTTTTTCATTCAGATATTCGCATATATAATGATGTTGAAAATGTAGTTCGTAAAGTACTCCCAGATGTAATTTTTCATCTTTCAGGCCAAGTGGCAATGACTACATCAATTGAAAATCCTAGGTTAGATTTTGAAATTAATGTTTTAGGGGGGAATAATATTTTAGAATCAGTAAGAAAATTTTCTCCTCACACCATAATAACCTATTCTTCTACAAACAAGGTGTATGGAGATATGAATTGGATTAATTATGAAGAGACAAGTACACGATATATTGCAAAAGGTTTCGAGAAAGGATTTAATGAAAAAATGTCTTTGAGTTTTGAGTCTCCATACGGATGCTCCAAGGGAGCAACAGATCAATATATGTTAGATTATGCTAGAATTTTTGGTGTAAGAACTATTGTATTTAGACATTCTTCGATTTTTGGGGGGCGTCAATTTGCGACATCAGAACAAGGTTGGATTGGATGGTTTATTCAAAAAGCACTTGAAATAAAAGAAAATAAGTATACCCCTAATTTTACAATTTCTGGTAATGGCAAACAAGTTAGAGATGTAATATTCTCGTCTGATCTGATAAATTGTTACTTTTCAGCTGTTGATAATATAGAAAAAACTAGTGGTAAAGTTTATAATATAGGAGGAGGAGTAGAAAATAGTCTTTCTTTATTAGAGTTGTTTTCATTTTTAGAGGAGGAATTATCGGTGAAATTAACTTATGATATTCTTCCATGGAGAAAAAGTGATCAAAAAGTATTTATAGCTGATGTTGCACTTGCAAAAAAAGATTTTGATTGGCAGCCTCTTATTACTAAAGATGATGGTTTGAGAAAAATGATTGAATGGGTAGCTAAACTAAAATGATTAACACTCAAAATCCGACTAATAAAAGAACACAAAATGTTTTAAGAAACATTTATTTATCGGTAGCACTTAGAGGAATTTCAATTTTGCTAAACTTTGTATTGGTTCCAATTACGCTTACTTATTTAGGAAGTGAATTTTATGGTGTTTGGATTGTTTTATTATCAATAGTATCTTGGTTGTCACTTTTTGATATTGGTGTAGGCAATGGTCTTAGAAATAAATTAACAGAAGCATTAACCTTAGGAAATAAGCAGCTTGCAAATAATTATATTTCAACAGCTTACTTTTTTATGGGAGGGATGGGCCTACTAATAATTACATTTTTCGTTTTTGTAATTTATTATTCTAACTGGGAATTGATATTTAACATTCATGAGCAGTATTTAGGGCAACTTCAAAATATGATGTATATATATATATCAGCTTTAATTTTGAATTTTATACTTAATTTAATAAATCCAATACTTAATGCTTTCCAATTTTCATCACTAACAAATGTAACTAACATATTAACAAGTTTATTCTTCATTGTGTTTTTGTACAGCATAAACTCTGCAAAAAATAATATCACAATTATAACTTCATTGTACTGTATATCATTAATATTAAGTAATATATTAGTTAGTTTCTTGTTTTTTATAAATCATAAATCGTTTATCCCCAATTTGAAATATTTTAACAAAATATATGTAAGCGAGCTGATTACTTTAGGAGGTTCTTTTCTTATAATTCAAATTGCAGTTTTATTCATTTTTACAATCGATAATTTTTTAGTTGCTCATTTACTTGGGCCTAGATTTGTATCAAAATACAATATTGCTTTTAAACTGTTTTCAGTTTTTACTATAGGATATGGCATTTTAATGGCTCCTCTATGGTCAGCATATACAGAAGCATATTTGCGTAAAGATTTTAATTGGATTCGAAAAGTCTTATCCTTATTAAACTATTCACTAATACCACTATGTATTGGGGTTTTGTTAATGATGAAGTTTAATCGAATTTTGTTAGACTTTTGGATACCAGGAAATATTGATTTGTATCCTGACATAAGCTTAATGTGTTCACTTTCAATATTTGTTTTAGTTTCAATCTGGAATAATATATATTCTTTTTTCTTGAATGGAATTAATGAAACTAAATTACAAGTTAAAACTGCAATTGTGGGAATTATTCTGAATATCCCTTTTGCTTATATTTTTGTTGTTAAGTTGAGTTTAGGTCTTTCTGGTATAGTTTTGGCGATGTGCATTAGCCTAAGTGTATTTTCAATACTTGGTCCATATAAATCTTATCAAATTTTAAATAAAATATCACGTGATTAGTTGTAATTCCTTGATAAGTATAGTAATTCCCGTTTTTAATAGAGAAAAATATATAGTTGAATCAATTTATTCAGCATTGAATCAAACATATGTTAATGTTGAAGTTGTAGTTGTAGACAATTGCAGCACAGACAATACTTGGGATGTAATTAATAAAATTGCTGTAGAGGATAATCGAGTTAAAGTATTTAGGAATCAAACTAATTTAGGACCGGTTCTAAATTGGGAACAATGTTTACTTAATGCCAAAGGTGAATTTTTAAAAATTTTATGGTCAGATGACCTTTTAGACAAAAATTATTTAGAAAAGGCAATAAGTATATTCCATAAAGATGTTGCTTTTGTAATTTCTGGTTATGACATTTTTGATGATTTAACCAAAAAGATTCTATATAGATCCACTTTTAATTCTAAAAATTATGATGTTGATTTCTACATTAAACAGAACATTTTATATAACGCAATTGACTTTCCTGTGTCTCCAGGATCATCATTATTTAGGAAAGTAGATATAGAATCGTGTTTAATAAAGGATATACAGAATTTGGACAATATTGATTTTAAAAAAACAGGTGCGGGGAATGACTTGCTGTTAATGCTTCTAGTCGCAGTCAAACATCCATCTTCAAAAATTGCTTGTCTCAATGAAAACCTATCTATGTTTCGCGCGCATGAAAATTCCATTTCAATTGAAAATAGGTTGGATTTGAATTATGAATACGCGAGACAATATTTTGTTTTTAATTATAACAAAAACCTATCAAGTTTTTATAAAGTAAGATTATATCTAAAAAAATTAATTAGTAATAAATATTCAAAAATTTACTTGCAACATACTGTTAGTAAATTTGCTCTTAATCATGCTATGGCTTATCTCATTTATAAGTTTTGGTATAAGATTTATTATAAGTTTAGTAATTCTATAAGCCTTAGTAAAAATGCTTAGAGTATTAATTGTTGAGCCAGAGTCTTCTGGGCATCATTTTTCCCTTTATTTAAAATTGATTGTCAGGTCATTAAATAATAAGTTTGATATTCATTTGTTAACTAAGGAAGATTCCATACTACATCCTGCTTATGAAACAGTGTTAAGAGAATGCAATGGAAAAATGACTACACATTTATTGCCATCAATCACTAAAACTAAAAGCAATAGTACAGTTCAACTATTTATTCAGCAGTGTAAGTTGTATTTTTGTATTAAAAATTCATTCGATGGCTTAGTTAGAAAGTTCTCCTTTGATAAAATTTTTTTAGTTAATTTAGATCATATTGAGAAACCGCTCTCTTTATTTGGATCCCCCTTTGGTAGTTATACATATGCTGGGATTTTCATGAATCCTAAATTTCATAAATTTAAATTAGGCATTGGGCCCAAGAGTAGAAATGATAAAATTTATGAATTTTTATTTAATAGATTATTAAAACAGAAGACATTAAATGTACTTGGTACCGTTGACGAAATATTTGCGGATTATTTTAAATTAACTTCAAAGGTGCTATTTATTCCTGAGCCATATGATTTATATGGAAACATTAGCCGTGAAATAGCACGCGATGAGTTTAAATTTAGAGATAATCATTTTGTAATATTAGTTTATGGAGATTTGACTTTAAGAAAAGGAATTCGTGAGCTAATTGATGCTGTTATTATCAATAGGAATAAGAAAATATGTTTGCATTTTGTAGGAAAAACTAATGAAGATTCTGAGTTTTTCTTTCAAGAAGAAAAGGTGATTCAATTAATTAATGAGGGTCTTTTATTGATAAGAAGGGGGTTTCAGTCTGTGATTGATCAATATAAAGTTTTTGTCTCTTCAGATTTAGTTTGGGTAGGATATATTCATGGTTTTTCGGGTTCTAGTGGAGTATATTATCAAGCTGCATCTTTAGGCATTCCGGTTATAACAAATGATTTTGGACTATTAGGATGGCTGGTTAATAAACATAAAAATGGACTTTTGTGTGATGTTTTTAACCCTGAAAGTGTCAATAGTTCAATCAACGTATTAGTAACAGATCGAAAGTTGTATAAAAAGCTATCTGAAAATGCTCTGTTACTTTCGGAGCGACATCAACCGGAAATTTTTGGAAATTTTGTTTTTGAGATGATTGTTAAACATTAATTAATAATTTATGCCATTTATATCAATAGTTAGTCCTGTTTATAATGCACAAAATATAATTCCCATTCTTGTTGAAAGATTAGAAGATGTGCTCATAAAGATTTCAGCTAATTATGAAATAATATTAGTAGATGACTACAGTAAAGATGAATCATGGAAAGTTATAGATGAAATTTCATCTAAAAATAATAAAGTTAAAGGAATAAAATTGAGCAGAAATTTTGGCCAACATTATGCAATTACAGCAGGTTTAGATTATGCAAATGGAGATTGGATTGTTGTCATGGATTGTGATTTGCAAGATCGTCCTGAGGAAATTTTAAATTTATACAAAAAAGCAATTAATGATGAGTATGATATTGTGTTAGCAAGTAGGTTAAATAGAAGGGATAGTTTTATGAAAAAATTGTATTCTAAATCTTTTTATAAAGTTTTGGGTTTCTTGACAGGTTCAGAACATGATGCTTCAGTCGCAAATTTCGGAATTTATAGTTTCAGGGTTATTAAGGAAATTAAATCTTTAAGGGAAAGTATTAGATATTTCCCTACTATGGTAAAATGGATAGGGTTTAATAAGACTACTATTACTGTAAAACACTCGGAGAGGGAAGAAGGTAAAAGTGGTTATGATTTTAAAAAAATGTTAAATCTGGCTATTGATATAATTTTAGCGTACAGCGATAAACCAATAAGAACGACTATTAAATTAGGAATTCTCATTTCTGTTGTTTCATTTGTAATGTCATTGTACACTTTAGTAAAATGGTTTAATGGAACAATAAATGTCGTTGGGTATTCAAGTTTAATCATTAGCATATGGTTCCTTTCAGGTTGTATTTTAACAACTTTAGGAATTGTAGGCTTGTATGTTGGTAAAATATTTGAAGGAGTTAAAGGAAGACCTATTTATATAATTGAAAAATTAAAAAATGTATAATATAGCATTGTATTTAATGGGGGAGAAGGGATTTTCTGTACTACAGGAATCTTTAAAAAAGACAACACTTTGTAATATTAAATATATTGTTTCTGCAAAAGACAAAAACGTAAAAAAAGATTTTTTTGATGAAATAAGAGACACAACAATTAATAACAATATACTTTTTTTTGAACGAGATGTTGATCATATTCCAGATCTAAATATTGATTATTATTTTGCTATTAGCTGGCGCTGGCTCATCAAAAGTAGTCTTGATAAATTAATAGTTTTTCACGATTCATTATTGCCAAAATATCGAGGCTTTAACCCATTAGTAACTGCTTTAATTCAAGGTGATAGCAAAATAGGAGTAACAGCAATATTTGCCTCAGAATCATTTGATACTGGCGATATTATCGAAGTTGAATCTTTTGATGTTGATTATCCATTAAAAATTCAAAAGGCTATAAGTATTATAAGTAAACTGTATGGTAAATTATACGGTAGTGTAATCGATAAAATAATTAGCGGAAAGTTATTTGCAGTAAAGCAAAATGAATCATTTGCCACTTATAGTTTATGGAGAGACGAGAGTGATTATGTAATCGATTGGAATCAGTCATCTGATAAGATAAAAAGATTTATAGATTCAGTTGGTTACCCTTATAATGGCGCCAAAACAACTATTGATGGTGTGGAATTAACAGTTTTAGATGCTGAGGTTTACGATAAATTAGAAATAATTAATAATGTCCCAGGTAAGATTTTCTTTATACAAAATAAACATCCCGTAATAGCGTGTGGTGAAGGCTTATTAAAATTAACAGATGTAGTTTTTCGCGATACAGGATTAAGGTATTTTTTTAATAAAACAAGGATAAGATTAATATGACAATTCCATTTAATAAACCATTTCTAACGGGTAAAGAAACGCGATATATTGAAGATGCAGTTAATTCTGGTAAAATATCAGGCAACGGGAAATATACTGAATTATGTCATAGATTTTTCAAAGAAGATTTTGGGTTTGAAAAGTCTTTATTAACAACTTCATGTACTGATGCTTTAGAAATGTCTTCTATTTTGATTAATATAGAACCAGGGGACGAAGTAATTATACCATCATATACATTTGTAAGTACAGCAAATGCATTTGTTTTAAGGGGTGCAAAAGTCGTTTTTGCAGACTCTATGGATGTAAATCCTAATATAGACGCATCTAAAATTGAAAGTCTAATAACAAACAAGACTAGAGCAATTGTAGTAGTTCATTATGCAGGAGTATCTTGTGATATGGACGAGATTATGAGAATTGCTTCAAAGTATAATTTATACGTAATTGAAGATGCAGCACAAGCAATCGATAGTTTCTTTGTTGGTGAAAATGGATTAAAGAAAAGACTTGGTAGTATTGGTCACTTGTCAGCTTTTAGCTTTCATGAAACTAAAAATATTATTGCTGGAGAGGGTGGATTATTAGTAATTAATGATCAAGTATTTTCGGATAGAGCTGAGATAATTTGGGAAAAAGGAACTAATAGATCGGCATTTTTTAGAGGGAGTGTTGATAAATATGGATGGGTAGATATAGGCTCTTCATTTTTGCCATCTGATATTATTGCTGCTTTTCTTTATGCGCAATTAGAACAATTGGAATTAATTCAGTCGATTAGGAAAGACAATTGGGGTGTTTATTTAGATAATTTAAAGGTTTTAGAAGATAAATCTTATGTTAAACTTCCTGTAGTTCCATCATATGCATCAAATAACGCACACATGTTCTATTTAAGATGTAATGACTTAAATGAGCGAAGCAAGTTGATTGATTTTTTAAAAAATAAGGGTATTAATGCTGTATTTCATTATTTAAGTCTACACAAAAGTCCTTATTTTTTCGATAAGTATGATGGATTAGATTTGCCTAATTCTGATATGTATAGCGATTGCTTATTACGCTTACCAATGTACAAGACTTTGAAAAAAGAAGAAGTTGGTTTTATATGTGAAAGTATAAAGCAATTTTATTTATAAGATGAATGTATTTTTGAAAAAAATTAATGAGGTAAATCAAATTAAATATATTTTGATTTCCTTATTTTTTTTCACTTTAATTATTTGTCCATTGAGTTATTATTGGGCAAAATTTGGATTTGACAGTACAGATACTGGGTTTTTTCTTTACAGCCAAAGTAAAATAAACTTCGAAAATATAAGTGAGTCAGGCCCTAATTTATATTGGATTGGTAGTGATTTAGTAGGTGCTTTGTGGCTTAAAATTATTGGCGCCCCCTCATTACAAAATGCTCGGTTAGGTGCGTATCTACTGAATGGTATAATTTTTTTAATCATTCATTTTTCACTACTAAATATTATAAATGATAAAATTAAGGCAATTGCTGTTTCATTAATTACTTATTTTCTATTTGGAGCAAATAATATATTCCCTATCATAAACTATGATCTAGCTCCGCTTCTTCCAATATCATTATTGTTTCTAATTTTTACTAGAATAATTTATAAGCATGAAAATTATAAAATATATTATTACTTGATAGGGGTGCTAATATATTTGATGATATTTATGAGGTTTCCTTTAATTATATTGGCATTTTTATTTTTATTGTTATTTATTTTTCAAAGTAAAAACGATAAGAAAGTAATTGCATTAATTATATTTTTTGGTTTTGTTAGTATTCAGATAATATTAATTCAATTTGATTTTATTAAAAACCCCACGTCTCTTTTTTATGTCACGATATTCGATACTTTGAATAAAATTTTAGGGATTTCCCATGTTTCAACAAGTTCTTTTTCGTTATTATCGTCCAATAATTATGGATTACTAGATCAAATTTCATATTGGCTTAGAGGCTATTTTAGAATAATTATATTTACTTTTTTATTTATTGTCTTTGTGAGTATCTTGTATTTAAAAATGTCTAAAAGAGCTTTGGATTTTTTTATTGCATTTGCAATGTTTCTGTTATCAATTTTAATAGTTTTCCCGTTCTATATTTTTAAAATAAATCTGGAAACTATACAGAGTCAATTATTAAATATATATCTATTAAGTGGGTTGTGTATTTTTTTCTTTTTTAATTTTTTATTTATTAAAAATATTAATAAATGGGCATTATTTTTTATAATGGCCCTTTTTATTCTTTATCCTCTCGGATCAAATAGTTTTGAAAAAAAATTGATTATTACATTTCCATTAGTTGTCCCTGCTATATATTTTTTATTTGATATGTCTATTGTTATTTTCTCTAATCCTAGATTAGAATTATTTTACAAAAGTACTGTCATGTTATCTAAAATAGTTTTTATTCCAATTTGTGTTTCTGTTTTATATAACTATAAAAATTTCCCTTATAAAGATTCATCAATAGATAAGTTGACATTTCATTTCCGAGTTGCGTCTCTATTTAATGTAAATACTACTCAAAGAAGAAAAGATGAAATAGAGAAAGTTCTAATTTTTTTAAATAATCACAAAAGAAGTGACAGTAAAATGTTGTGTTTAGGCAAAATTTCTATGTTTAATTACCTCACGAATATGGATGGCGTTTTTGATTACCCCTGGCCTACTTACCTTGGGTTTAATTATTTTAGTTATAACATTTCCCATTCAATAAACCTTAAAAATAAACTTGACTTTATTGTTTTACCCTTATATGATGTGACTCAAGATGGATGGGAATTTAGGCATGATCCAATTGATATTAAGCCAGAGTATATAGCATATGTTAAAGATTTTGCAATAAAACAGGGATATTTGGAAGCATTTAAAACGGAATATTTTTTGATATTAAAAACTAATCGTTTTTAAATTATGTTAGCAATTAGTAATTCGAAGAATGTTGAATTTTATAATAGGTTTAATGTTTTCGTTTTAACAATCGTTTCTTTAATTTTAATCAGCCCAATTTTTTCATTATTAAAGGGATTTAGCACAGCAGTGACTTTGCTTTTGTTTTTAATAAGTTTGTACCTCAATTTTTCTAAAAATTCTAAATTTATTTGGTTTTATTTTTTACTTAGCTCTTATTTTATTCTGATTTCTATTTTGCTTTCAATTTTTCATTTCGAAATCGGATTTATATTTCTTCCTTTTTTCTTTTTGACTTCTGTATATTTTGTATTTATTTCTTCAAATTCGGATGTTTTGAAATATGTTCAAGTTGCATCGAACATAATTTTATTTATTTCATTGGGGGCGTTGATTGGATTTTTTTACGCGTTTTTTATAGGTCAGCCTAATTTTGTTTTTATTAATCCAAATGGGTTAATAAATGAAGTTTTTTTAACAACAATGACTAATTCTAGATGGGGTAGTTTTATTAGGCCATCAGGTATTTATGATGAGCCAGGAGCTTTAAGTTTTTTTATATGTGGTGTTTGTTTTTTGCGGCATTTATTGAATTTTGATAAGAACAAAACTATCCTAATTCTTATGCTAGGTTTAGTTACTTTTAGTGTTGCCCATATTATTTATTTGGGATTTTATTTAGTTTCAATTTCTCGAATTAGATTTAATTTTCGAGCATTATTTAATTTATTGATTATTTTAATTTTATTAATGTTCATCTATTTCATACTTCTTCATACAGGTGCTTGGGAGGGGATTTCCATTATTTTTTTTGGTAGATTTGATAGTGAAAGTTCAGGTTTGTTTCCAGGGGATAATAGATCAATGTATTTTTTCAATGCAATAGATTATTTGAATGATCATCCATTGAATTTATTGTTTGGGGAATCTATGACTACTGATTTCGAAAATGTATCATTAAAATATGGCGTAGTAGGTTCTAATCCATTGATGCCAATTTTAAGTTTCGGTTTTTTTGTTTCATTGCCTTATTATTTTATTCTTACTTTATTGTTTATTAATGGTTTAAAAGGGAAATGTCATTTTGTTTCTATTGGGTTTGCACTTGTATTATTTCAACGGGAATTCTTTTTGGTAGTTTCTTATTCTATATTTTTTATCCTTGTTTTAAAAATTCTATTTATAAATTATATTAATGAAAAAGAAAATATTAATAGTCTTCGGTACTAGACCTGAAGCTATTAAAATGGCACCACTTTGTCATATTTTTAAATCAGACAAAGTTAACTTTGAAACGCTTATTTGTGTGACAGCTCAACATAGAGAGATGCTGGATCAGGTATTACACATTTTTGATATTGTTCCAGATATTGATCTCAACCTAATGAAGCCAAATCAGGATTTGAGTGATTTGACTTCAAATGTCTTATTAGGTATTAAAAATGTTATTAATGAAAATAGGCCAGATTATCTTTTAGTTCATGGGGATACCACCACAATGTTAGCGTCTTCTCTTGCTGCTTTTTATTGTGGAGTTAAAATTGTTCACATAGAGGCTGGATTGAGAACATATGATTTGAACGCTCCCTTTCCTGAAGAAGCAAATAGGCAACTTGCGAGTAAAATTGTAGATATTCATTTTAGTCCTACAACTTCTAGCAGAAATAATTTAGTCGACGAAGGGGTAGATTCTAAAAATATTATAGTTACTGGTAATACTGTAATAGATGCCTTGTTTTGGGTTTTGAATAAAATTGATTCCAATGAAGACGTTAGTATTAGAATAAGAAAACTTCTTGACTCTTACTTATCGTTTGATTGGCGTAGTAGTAAATTTTTATTAATTACTGGGCACAGAAGAGAAAATTTTGGAGATTCTTTTATTCAAATTTGTGAGGCTATAAGATTATTGGCTATTAAATACCCAGAAATTAATTTTGTTTATCCAGTACATTTGAACCCTAAAATTCAAACTCCTGTAAATTCTATATTATCGAATATTGCAAATGTTCATTTAATTCCTCCTTTAGAGTATGAGCCGTTTATTTACTTATTGCGATATTCTTACTTAGTACTAACAGATAGTGGAGGAATTCAAGAGGAAGCACCTAGTTTGGGCAAACCTGTTTTGGTGATGCGAGAAACAACTGAAAGACCAGAGGCTGTCTCTGCCGGTACTGTTAAATTGGTTGGTTCTAATAAAGATAAAATTGTCGATAGCGTGAGTGAATTAATCGAAGATTTTGAGACCTACCAGATGATGTCTCATTCTCACAATCCATATGGTGATGGGAATGCTTGTGAAAATATTTATAATGCATTAAAATTAATTTAAAATGAAAAATAAAGTATGTATTCTTGGTCTTGGTTATATAGGTTTGCCAACAGCTGCACTTTTGGCATATAACAATTTTGAAGTTAATGGTGTAGATATAAATCAATCAACTGTTGAAATTATTAACCGTGGAGAAATTCATATCATTGAGCCAGGATTAGAGGAATTAGTTTTTAATGCGGTTAATTCAAGAAAATTAATTGCTAGTGTAACACCTGTTGTTAGTGATATATATTTGATTTGCGTTCCAACTCCATTTCATGAAAGTAACGATCTTCATCTGCCAAATATTGACTATGTAATTAGTGCAACTAAGTCAATCTCAAAGTTAGTTAAAAAGGGGGATATAATTATTTTAGAGTCAACATCACCTGTCGGAACTACAGAGTTAGTTGCGGAAACATTGAAGAGTGATGGTGTCGATTTAAGCGAAGTATATATTGCATATTGTCCTGAAAGAGTAGTTCCAGGGAAAGTAATAGAAGAATTAATAGCTAATGACAGGGTTGTTGGAGGAATAAATGAATCATCAAGTAATGTAGTTGCTGATTTTTATAGAAAATTCGTTAAAGGTGAAGTATTAGAAACTGATTCTAGAACTGCTGAAATGTGTAAACTGACAGAGAATAGTTTTAGAGATGTAAACATCGCATTTGCAAATGAACTTTCAATGATTTGTGATAAAGAGGGCATAGATGTGTGGAAACTTATAAAACTTGCAAATAGACATCCGCGAGTAAACGTTCTTCAGCCTGGTGCAGGAGTTGGAGGGCACTGTATTGCAGTTGATCCATGGTTTATAGTTGCTAGAAATCCGGAGAGTTCTAGAATAATTAAAACAGCAAGAGAAGTAAATAATGACAAATCTAATTGGGTAATTAATAAAATATTAAGTGCCGCGAATTCCTTTAAAAATCAAAAAGGGAAAGAGCCAGTAATTACCTGTTTAGGATTGGCATTTAAACCTGATATAGATGATTTAAGAGAATCTCCAGCAGTAAATATTGTCATGAGTTTAATCAGCGAAAAATTGGATGTAAAAGCGGTAGAACCAAATATTATTGTTCATAATAAAATTAATATTATTAGCTACGAAGAAGCATTGAAAAATTCTGATTTAATTATTTTATTAGTGAAACATAAGGAATTTATGAACATTCACGATAGAATTGGGGACAATGTTTTACTCTTAGATTTTTGTGGTGTCGAAAACATTAATAACTAAGAATTTAATGAAAAAACTCCTTATTTTAACTAACTCCGTTATGGAGTATAGAGACGATGTTTACAGTAAATTAGCAGAAATCTACGATGTAACAGTGGCTTTTTATGATTATAATAAAATAGAAAATCCAAATTATAATACGCTAAAATTAACTCCGATATTTTTAGGTCCATTTGTAGTTATAAAAGAGTCTCTAAATAAATTGACTTCAAAATTTGACTCGTGTCTTGTAATGGGAGATATGCATGTATTATCTTACATGTTTCTTGGATTTCAGATTAGAAGAAAATATTCATTAACATTTTGGGGAGGAGATGTTTCTTTTTCATACAAAAAGAGATATGATGAAGATCGAAAATTTGATAAATTGCGCTTTTATTTAATGAATAAGGCGGATTCACTGGTATTTTATTGCGAATATCCTATTAATCGGTATGTTAATGATGGAGGAATAAATAAAGACAAGTTGTTTGTTGCAAATAATACTGTTTATGTTGAGGAAAAGATTTCAATATCTAAAATAAAGAACTATTTTCTATTTGTAGGGACTTTATATGTTGAAAAAAAAATCTTTGATTTATTGGAAGCATATAAAATCGCTTTTTCTAAAAATAGTTCTATTCAACAACTTTATATAATTGGAACAGGTGATCAAAAAGAGTTAATTTCTTCTTGGATTAGGGAAAATGGTTTAGAACAAAAAGTCGTTTTATTAGGGGCGATATATGATAGTAATATACTTAAGGGGTATTTTGAGAATGCTATTGCATGTGTATCACCTGGCCAAGCAGGGTTGTCTGTGTTAACTAGTTTAGCTTATGGAGTTCCATTTGTTACTTCAAAAAATGCTATTACTGGGGGCGAAATTTTTAATATAATAGATAATTATAACGGGATACTTTATGATGGCGATATTTATACTTTGTCAGAGATACTACTTGAATTATCCTCTGACTTGAATAAAGTATTTGAGCTTAGCACAAATGCTCAAAATTATTATTTTGAAAAGGCAACATTAGATAATATGGTTAATGGTTTAATTCAAAGTATAGAGTATGCGTTAGCAAATCGTCCTCCTGTAAATTGATTATGGCCTAATTGGGTACTTAATATTATTTAAGTCATTCAATATATAATGATGAAATTATTGCAAATTAGTATTGAAGTTAATAGCAATTCAGTAGGCAAAATTGCTGAGCAAATTGGGGTAAAAGCTATTGAATGTGGATTTGATAGTTATATTACCTATGCGAGAAATCGTAATCAGAGTGCTTCTAAATTAATAAAAATCGGCACCCTACTAGATGTATGGATACATGGATTAGAAACCCGTATTTTTGACAATCATGGGTTTGGATCTCGTTTAGCTACAAAGAAATTAATAAAGGAAATAGAAGTATTAAATCCTGATATTATTCATTTACATCATTTACATGGATATTTTATTAATATAAAAATTTTGTTTAAATATCTATCAAATAAAGATATACCCATAGTATGGACATTTCATGATTGTTGGTCTTTTACAGGTCATTGTGCTTATTTTGACTATGTAGGGTGTAATAAATGGATGAACGAATGTAATAATTGTGAGCAAAAGGGATCTTATCCTAAAAGTTTACTTTTTGATAGATCTAAAGCTAATTTTATAGAAAAAAAACACATTTTTAATTCAGTCCAAAATATGGTTATCGTACCAGTTTCAAACTGGTTAGGCAATTTAGTTAGACAATCTTTTTTAAAGAATCATCCTCTTGAAGTAATTCATAATGGTATAGATACCGAAGTTTTCTACCCTAGATTTTCTAGAATAAATATTGAAAATAGATTAAAAATTGAAAATAAATTCTTGATTTTGGGCGTTGCTTCGACTTGGGATAAGAGAAAAGGACTTGAGGAATTTATAAAGCTTGATTCTATGTTATGCAAAGATGATTTCCAAGTAATATTAATTGGCCTTAGTCAACAACAAATTAAATCTTTGCCATCATCAATTATAGGTATAGAAAAAACGGAAAATGCGTTTGAATTAGCAGACTTTTATTCCTCAGCGGATGTATTTGTTAATCCAACATTAGAAGATACTTATCCAACTACTAATTTGGAATCAATGTCTTGTGGCACACCTGTTATTTCATATAATACTGGAGGCAGTGTAGAATCAATTGATAATTTAACTGGTTTTATTGTCGAAAAAGGAGATGTTTTTGGATTATATTCAGCGATATTAGAAATAAAAAATAATGGGAAGGCAATTTATACGGTTGCTTGTCGCGAAAAAGCTAAACTACAATTTAATAAAAACAGTAAGTTTATTGAGTATATATCACTATATAAAAAATTATTAAAAATATGAGTAAAAGTTATAGAATATGCTCTAAAACAATTATGGATACATCTGATCCTAATATTGTATTTAATGAAAATGGAGAAAGTGATTATTATACAAATTTTATTGAGACAATTTTGCCAAATTGGCATACAGATGAAAGGGGATATGAACAATTAAATCATATTTCTAAGAAAATTAAAATAGAGGGGGAAGGAAAAGATTTTGATTGTATAATTGGATTAAGTGGTGGATTAGATAGTTCTTATGTCGCTTATGTTGCTAAAGAGATTATGGGTTTGAGGCCATTACTATTTCATGTTGATGCAGGATGGAATACAGACAAAGCTGTTGGTAATATAGAGAAATTATGTAATGGTCTTGGTTTGGATTTATTTACAGAGGTAATTAATTGGGAGGAAATGAAAGATTTACAAGTAGCATTTCTCAAATCTCAGATTGCTGACCAAGATCTCCCTCAAGATTATGCTTTTTTTTCGGGGCTGTATAAGTTTGCTAAAAAAAACAAAATAAAATATGTTCTGACTGGAGGAAATTTCTCTACTGAATGTTGTAGAGAGCCTGAAGAATGGGGTGGTTTTCCTGGTATTGATACCCTTTTAGTTAAAGACATTCATTCTAAATTTGGACAGAGGCCACTTAAAACATTTCCTTTAGTTGACATTCTATCTTACAAAATATATTACAAGTATATTTTAGGAATGCAGGTTTTTAAGCCTTTGAATTCACTTCCCTATATTAAAGCAGATGCAGAAAAATTACTCATGGAAAAATTTGGTTGGGAGCCATTTCAACACAAACATCATGAATCGCGTTTTACAAGATTTTATGAAGATTTTTGGCTTCCACGTAAGTTCGGGTTTGAAAAAAGGCGTGCTCATTTTTCGAGTTTAATTTTGACTGGTCAAATGACTAGACAGGAAGCATTGGAACGTATTTCTAAACCTGAGTTATCTGAAGAGTTTTTACAAAAAGAATTTGACTATGTAGCTGATAAATTAGATTTATCAAGGTCGGAATTACAGGAAATTTTTGATGGAGAAAACAAAACTTTTCATGACTATAAAAACAAAATTAAATTAATTGGTTTCGGAGCACAAATGATGCAGAAACTAGGACTTGAAAAACGCCTATTTAGATGATTACTATTATAGATTATGGTGTTGGTAATATTTTCGCATTTCAGAATGTTTATAAAAGACTTGATATACCTACCAAAATTGCAAAATCGAGCCAAGATTTAATTGATGCAGAAAAATTAGTTTTACCGGGTGTCGGATCATTTGATTATGCTATGAATCAACTGAATATCTCTGGAATGCGTGAAAAACTAGATGAATTAGTACTAGTAAAAAAAATTCCTGTAATTGGAATTTGTGTTGGCATGCAAATTATGGGGAATAGAAGCGATGAAGGGGAATTAGAGGGTTTAAATTGGATTGATTCTGAAATATTGAAATTTGATGGTAGTTTAATAAATCAGCGTACTAAGCTTCCTCATATGGGTTGGAATGATGTAATTCCCGTTAAAAATCACCCACTTTTTATTGGATTAGAAGAAGATGCGATTTTTTATTTTTTACATTCTTTTTATTTTAAATGCAATAATCCTGAGGAAAGTATTGCAGTTTCAGATTATGGTATCTCTTTCTCCTCGGCTGTTAATAGAGAAAATATATTTGGAATTCAATTTCATCCAGAAAAAAGTCATCAATTCGGTGAAAAATTATTACATAACTTTGCTAGACTATAATCATGTTACGTCCTAGAATTATCCCAAGTTTGTTGCTTCATGATAAAGGATTAGTAAAAACAGTCAATTTTAAATCCCCTAAATATGTAGGTGACCCTATAAATGCGGTTCGAATTTTTAATGAGAAACAAGTAGATGAACTAGCCTTTTTTGATATAGATGCTACTGTTTTAGGCAAAGAACCTGATTATGTTTTAATTGAAAAATTAGCGAATCAGTCTCGAATGCCTTTGTGTTATGGTGGTGGTGTACAAACAGTTGAGCAAGCACAAAAAATATTTAGCTTGGGTATTGAAAAGATTGCTTTGAGTAGTGCAGTAATCAAAAACCCACAGTTAGTGACGCAAATAGCAGACCGAGTGGGTTCACAGAGTGTAATAGTTGTTTTAGACATTAAGAAAAAATTATTGGGAGGTTATGAGGTGTACACTCATAATGGCAAAAGGTCTACGGGGATCAACCCTTTAAAATTTGCAATAGAATTGGAACAATTAGGTGCTGGGGAAATTATTTTAAATTCTATAGATCAAGATGGAGTTATGAAAGGGTTTGATATGATTTTGATTGATAAGATCGCTGAAAATATATCCATTCCTTTGACGGTTCTGGGCGGAGCTGGGTCACTTGAAGATATAGAAAAGGTAATTGATAAACATGGGGTTATTGGAGTCGCAGCAGGTAGTCTTTTTGTTTTCAAAGGGCCTTATAAAGCG
>JACCDH010966763.1_pt1 | contig 23196 bp, 25 predicted proteins | sample 7442481 | NCBI WGS metagenome assembly JACCDH01 (sample SAMN15323433, study PRJNA562643) | freshwater metagenome | isolation source: river surface water | place: USA:Blue River Watershed | collected 2017-08-15
ACTGAACCTCGGCTTCCTCATCTAGTACTCCTGACCACACTTCACCTAAGGCGGAAATATCTTTCAGCCAGCCAACGAAATCTTCACTGTGCCCATATTCATAAATAATATTCTGAAGATCCATTCCTTTATTCTGGAAAAAGTATCCATTAATTTTCTCTTCCTTCCTTTGAATAAAAAGATTGGCAGATTTAATTAATTCAATTTTCTTCCATTCATCTTCAGATCGGTTAAGAGTGAGATAGTGTTTTTGAAAACCATTTCGATACAGATGTTGAATCTCTTTTTTCTCATCGCTACTAAGTTTTGAATATGTTGTTTTCTCAATGTCGACGATAGTAGGTGATTCACTTGATAGAACAAATTGTGTTCCACAGAGCGAAAACCCAAACTTTTTATACATTTCATGCAGATCACTCCAGAGAAGAAATCCACTCACTTGAGATTCATAAGTTTGAATCACATGATTAATGAGATCTTTAAAATAACCTTTGCCTTGAAATTTTTCATTCACTGCAATCCCACCGAGCATGGCGAGTGTATATTCATGATCTAAAACAGAAATTTTTCTAAGTAGTACTCCAACGTGGCCAATAATTTCGTCATTTTCACCTAGGGAGAGATGACAATGCTCAAAATTACTCTCATGCATGAGAGGAGCGAAGTCCTCTTTATACTTAAATGATGATTCATATCCAAAATTGCTCTCTATAAGGGAGAGGACAGGCCCCATGAGTTGAGGTTTATTTTTAAGAGTTGTTTGGATCGGCAAAATTTACCTCGCTTAAATTCCTTTAAAATCAGGCACTTATGCCTTTTTGTGAAATGTGTAAAAAATTTTTACAAGATCTCTCAAGGTTCTTTGAAGAGCGTCGAAAAGTATTACACGAACGGCTTCTACGCCTTCGTTTCTTTTTCACGGATTGAAAAAGAAGACCCAAGATCAAGGAGGATTACATGGGTTTACGTATTAACACGAACGTCTCGTCGCTAAACGCACAGAGAAATCTCAGTACAACTAGGTTAGCTCAACAGAAAGTGTTAGAGCAACTCTCATCTGGTCAACGTATCAATCGCGCAGGCGATGATGCTGCCGGACTCGCTATCTCAGAAAACCTAAGAGCTCAAATCCGCGGTCTAGGCCAGGCGGAAAGAAACGCTCAGGATGGTATCTCTTTAGTGCAAATCGCTGAAGGTGCCTTATCTGAAGTAGGGAATATCATGATTCGTCTTAGAGAACTTTCAGTGCAAGCGGCTTCTGATACTATCGGGCCAACAGAAAGAAAGTTCCTCAACGTAGAGTTTGAGCAGTTAATGTCAGAAGTTGACCGTATTGCTAACTCAACTGAATTTAACCGCGTTCCACTTCTAAATGGTACAGGATCAGTTTTTGATATCCAAATTGGTACAAGAAACGATCCTTTAGCAGATAGATTAACATTTGATGCTTCTAGTGCAGATGTAAACGTTGCAGCTCTTGGTCTAAACCTTGCGAGTGTATCTGATAAGATTTCTGCTCAGAACTCACTTGCTTCTATCGATCAAGCGATTCAAACGGTTTCAGGGATTCGTGCTGACTTCGGTGCTCTTCAAAACCGACTTCAGTCTACAGTAAATAACATCCAAGTAAGTTCAGAGAACTTATCAGCTGCCAACTCGCGTATTAGAGATGCTGATATCGCTTCTGCAACTTCAGAGTTAACTCGTACTAATATCCTTATGCAAGCTGGTACATCAGTTCTTGCTCAGGCGAACCAGTCGTCTAACTCAGCTCTTGGTCTTATCAACTCTGCCTCTCAAGGGTAAGAGCTCTGATAAGGCCCGCAAGGGCAAAATTGATGTAAAACGAATCCTGCAAAACTTGGAGTGGGTGTTTTCCCAAGTGATTATAGGTAGGTTCTTTAAAAAAGATTAACCCGTGGACAAGATGTCCGCTGATTGAACAAGGAGGTTCACATGCTTATTAAACACGGAGATTAAAATATGGGATTAAGAATTAATACAAATATTTCGAGCCTTTCAGCTCAAAGAGCTTTAGGCCAAACTAAGAATAACTTGGATAACAATTTTAGAAAGTTATCCACAGGTGAGAGAGTAACTCGAGCCGCCGATGATGCCGCAGGATTAGCTATCAGTGAAAAACTAAAAGCTCATATCCGCGGAGTCAGACAAGCAAAAAGGAATGCAGATGATGGTATCTCACTCATTCAGACAGCAGAAGGCGGACTTAACGAGGTATCTAACATTATCATTAGACTTAGAGAGCTTGCCATCCAAGCTGCTTCAGATACGGTCGGTGATACTGAAAGAGGGTTTTCGAACATTGAATTTCAACAGCTCAAGAATGAGTTACAACGTATCTCAGAAGGCGCAGAGTTCAACGGAAGAAAACTTCTCAATGGTGAAGGTGGATTTGTCGACATTCAAGTGGGGATTCATAATGATCCAACGCTTGATCGAATCACTTACGATTCAGGTTCAGTCGACGCTTCCCTTGAAGCCTTGGGACTTACTGCTGAGTCAATTGCTGACAAAAGCGGAGCTCAACTCTCACTTCAAAAGCTTGACGACGCGTTGGTGCGTACAAATGGTGCGCGTGCCAACCTGGGAGCACTACAAAACCGTTTGCAATCCGCAGTTAATACATTGGGGATTACAGATGAAAACTACTCAGCAGCGAATTCACGAATTCGTGATGTAGATGTAGCGGCAGAGACTGCGGATATGACGAGAAATAATATTTTAGCGTCGGCCGGTGTCTCAGTACTCTCACAAGCTAACCAGGCACCACAAGCTGCCTTAAAGTTACTAGGCTAAACAAACCCACTCTACCTTGCTCCGAATGGAGCAAGGTTTTTTCTTTTTTTTATCCAACCTCATGTTAACATTTACCTATGCGGAAAACGGTTCTAATCCTAGGAGCATCATCTTTTGTTGGCTCAAACCTATTGGAGAGTTTGAAAGACGACTATCGTGTGGTGGGAACTTATTATCAAAACCCTTTTGATGTTCCAGGTGTTCTTTCTCTTCCTTGTGATATTTTGAAGAAAGAAGCTGTTCAGAATCTCGTTGGTCTTATAAGTCCAGATATTGTCATTTATGCAGTTGGACTGAGCTCAATTCTTGAATCTCACCAAAATCCAAAACTCGCGGATGCTTTAAATACTTCTGGAGTTATTAACTCAAGCATGGCCAGCGATCGTTACGGAGCGAAGTTTGTTCTTCTCTCTTCGGCTTATGTGATGAGTGGTGAGAACAGCATTTTTAAAGAAAGCGAAGCTCCCTTTTCAAATACGACTTATGGAAATACTTTATCTTCATCTGAATTTTATGTTCAGAAATCATGCATGAACTACTTTATTTTAAGATCATCTCTTCTTTATGGTCGAAGCTATAATCCGTTTGAGGCCAATTGGTTTGAGATTGTAGAAAAAACATTAGCGATAGGAAAACCACTGTATGCTGATGATTCTGTTGTGACAGGTTTTTTAGATATCAAAATTCTAAGTAATTTTATCAAAGCAGCGATTGATTCAAATCTAACAAATCGTCTGATTCAAGTAAGCTCGTCAGATTATATGACGAGATATGAGTTTGCTAAAATCTATGCTCAGGTCTTCCATAAAAATTCAGACCTTGTCGTCAAAACAAATTGGAAATTTCCGATTAATGAGAATCAAGCGAAGATGAATAAGACGCAGGATAGATACTATTATAAAATGAGTATCGCGAACGCAGAAGACTTCCTTGGCCATCGGTTACCAACGATAGAAGAGTCCTTACAATTCACTAAAGTTCGATTATCTTGATGAGTTTTTAATGAACTCAGTGAGGTAGTACTTCACCAGAGATTCAGTTTCAATCAATTCACCTTGAAAACGCCAAGTAATATTGTTAAATGGGCCAACATGAGCTTTGATTTCATGAATCTGCTGAACGGAATGAGCTTCATTTGGCATACGAGGAGAAAACAGTCCGCCTGAGTTATTGAGAAAACCAATACTCACGACATCAGGAGCTCTGCGTGCCACGATAAGCTTTAGTGAATTTCTGAAGAGAATAAAATCATTAACTGTATTTGAAATACGAAAAACTTTAATGCCACGAGAGCTGTCGCGGTTGCTGCGATACTGATTGAACATCGAAACATAAAATTCAAATCGATCTTTCAGTTTATTCATGAAAGCAATCGATGATTCTTCTAAAAGACCTTGTGTGCTAAGGTGTTCAGAGAAACGAATGATTCCAGACTCCTCCATGTTCACTTCTTCAAGTGCTAGAGATTCAATCCAAGAAACATTTTGATAGTCATTGATGTTGATTACGTCCATATATCCAGTTTTTCAGGATGGACTACGCTCGTCAATAAGAAATTCAGCGAGATAAAAGAATAGAGGAAAAGAAAAAGGCCCGGCTTAGCAGATAAACGGTTTCGCGCCCCTAGAAAACTAGGTGGGCGCAATTAGTAACCACTTTAGGCTTCTCACATTCTGCTCTAATACTAGGGCAGGCAAGCATGCACACCGTGATCAGGGACCGCTCCCGAAAATAAAATCGTAGGGGCGAAACATTAGTTGCTGTCCCCGGACCTAATCTAATTATACCTCAGAATATTGGCAAAGAGGATAGGTTATCACTTGCCTAGGTTGACTTTTGTTTAACAGATTCAAAGGAGTTAGCCCTTAGGTCTGGAAATAACTGATTTTACTTTGCGCTGCGCATAACAAGACTTAAAATAGATAAAGATAGTTTGAAAAAGCTCTAAAGAATTCCGGATCGCTTGCCGAAAGGTCTTAAGCAATCCTGGAAGGGGGAGACTATGAAGAATAAATTGGTAGCGTATTTTAAAGACGAAGCGGGACAGACCTCAACGGAGTATATTCTCTTAGTGGCGGTGGTTGCTGCGATCGTTTTTAAATTCCGTGATGCAGCCATGCAGATGCTATTCGGCGGAGAAGCCGGTAATGGTGGTATCCTTGGTAAAGTATTTCAAAAAGCGGAAACAGGGCTTAACTAAGAAGTATTTGCTAGACCCGTGGCCTAATAAAGTTGCCTCTGCCTTGATTCCTCTTATAATGAAGAGATGAAAAAGAGCAGAGGACAGGCCACGGTCGAGTACATCTTCCTACTGGCAGTCATTGTATTTCTCGCATTTAAATTAGTGGCTACGTTCACTACGTTTTTTCGTGATAGTGTCGGTAATGTCGGACACGTTCTCTCTACTCATCTTAATATCGGAATCTGTGCCCAAGGCTGTTTTTTTGGTGGCTATGGTAATGGTTATCAGAACGGCCCATGACAATTCCTCTAGCTGTTTACATTCTTGGCTTCATTCAGCTTTTAATCATTTCTTGGATTGATTTAAAGACTCTCAAAATTAGTAATTGGTGGATTGCTGTTAATTTCGCTTTTTTCGTTTCACTTCTCTTTATTTATCCTCAGATCTATTCTTTGGGATTACTCACATGGCTTTATCCGGTGAGCTTTATTGTCATAGGGTTTCCTTTATTTCTTTTAGGAATTATGGGAGCGGGCGACAGTAAATTTTTGGCCGGGTTGTTCTTGATTATTCCTGTAGGTCTTCAATTTACTTTTTTAATGAAATTAATTGGAAGCACAGTAAGTTGTGCTTTTATTTTACTAATAATAAGAGTTGTTCGAAACTATTCATTAATTGGATGGGTTTTCAAAACCGGACAATGGTCAGAGTTAAAACAATTAAAGGGATCACGCTTTTCTTATGCTCCTGTGATCTTATTGGCATGGTTATGGTTAATAGAAAACACACATTAAAAGAATCAGGTCAAACAGTGGTAGAATATATTCTTCTGATGACAGTGGTTTTCACTCTTATTTTCACTTTTGTTAATAGTGAGTTCTATCAAACGATGTTTGGAGAAAATGGGCGACTGGCCCAGGGACTTAAGAGCCAAACAGAATTTGGCTATCGCCACGCATTTATGAGAGGACGTCCGTCGGGTGTGATGCCTATGACTTATAATGGAGCCTCTTCTCATCCTTCATATTCTGTAGGTCCTGGGCAATCTCGATTTTTTGGTCCAAAGGATCCCTATCAATGATTAAAAAACAAGATGGCCAATCTACAATTGAATTCATTCTCACTTTCACATTTGGAATGTCGGCCATTCTTCTTATTTTTAATTCTGCTCTAAACTATACAGTGGGATACCTCACTCATTACGCTACCTATATGGCAAGTCGGACTTATCTTACTCACGACACAGAATCTAATCAACCCTTGCAGAGTGAAGGTGAGGCAAGAAGCCGAGCGACTGAGACTTTTAACAGATTTAATCTTGGTCAGTTTGGGGTTCCTAGTTCGGCCCTGAAATTTAATCGAGTCGATGGAAATATGTCACCAGATGAATACCTGCTCGTAGGTGCTTATGCCACTTATGAGAGGGAAATTGATATTATGGGAAAACTCACGGGAAACACTAAGGCCAATATGGTTTCGGAATCTTTTTTAGGCCGAGAAATTTCACGTGGTGGATGTTTAGAACGAGTTTGTTTTGCCATGACTGGAGGAACACAGTGTGAAAACGTTGATGTGACTCTCATTGATGATGGATGTTGATTATGGAAAAAATTCAACAAGACCAAAAAGGTCAAGCACTCATTGAGCTTATTATTTTTCTTCCTCTCATATTTACGCTCTATGGACTTATTGGTGGTTATGCCAACGCGATTAATGGTTCAATCAATCAACAAAAGATCACACGAAGTTATTTTTACTATAGAGCACAAAATAGCTCCACCTTTCCCAAACCAGGAGCAGTTTCTCCCACATACTTATCTTGGAATCGATTTGGAATGTTCTTTATCGGATGGAGTGATAAGCCTATTGATGGTTCAGGAAGACCTATAGCTCCTTGTTATCAAGTAAGTTTTCCAGTTCAAGGGGCAGCTTCTGATACTTGTGAAGGGACTTATTCAGCGGCCACCACTCAATATATTCGAGTAGGAACTGTGTATGGTGTTTGTGGAAATACTTACGCTAATGTGAGTGGTAAAGCGGTGAACTCTGCCGATGCAGGAGCTGGGTTTCGTTCAGTAGTTGACTATGGCGCTTGTGCAATCGAGTAGGAAAATTTAACGATTTGCTTTCATTTTCACAAAATCTGTTATCATTAAGTAGTGGAAACTTCATTAAATAGTTTAGGATGAGCTATGAATAGTCGTGCGTTTACTACCAGTTTGCTTTTCGCTTTTGTAGCGGTGTTCATGGTCTATTCGTATATTGATAGTCGTGAAACTGAACTCGTGAGTGAGTATGGAAATCCCACACCGATTGTTGTGGCGAGAGAAGACATTAAAGAACTCGAAATTATTGATGATAGAAAAGTTCAGCTCATCAACATTCCTCAAAAATTTCAAATGCCCGGTGCCTATAAAAAAGTCGAAGATCTTTATAATACAATTGCTTCTGTACCTATAAAAAAAGGTGAACAGATCACTGCTCCAAGAGTGACTTACCCGGGAGCAGCCTCGGGACTTGCGAGACAAATTTCAATCGGTAAACGAGCTCTCTCGATTCAGGTTTCTGAGAATCAAGCCGTTGGTCGATTGATTAAACCAGGGGATCGAGTCGATATTCTTGCTCTCGTAGATTATGCCGCCGGTAGAAAAGAAAAATTAAAAGTTAAAACAGTTCTTCAAGATGTCCTTGTGCTCTCAACAGGACTTTATGTGACAAATAGTGTTCCTTTAATTGGGATGAAAAGTGAAAACGAAGTTCGTGAAATGAAACTTAACACATACACCAATTATAATACGATCACGTTAGAGCTTACTCCTTTTGAAGTTCAGAAAATGGTTTTCATTATTTCAGCAGGGAATGGGATTTATCTTTCTCTCAGAAATAATGATGATAAGACGATTGAAAAAATCAGTGCGACAAGACTTTTTGATGTTCTAGGTGAAGACGGACCAGAAGCGAAAGCATGGTTTGCTGAACAACAGGCCAAAGAGAACCAGCGTACAGGTGGTGGTGGTGCTCGTTAAGAATTTAGCTTTAATCTTTATTCTTTGTCTATTCTCGGCCTTGAGCTGGGGACAGGGAGCTGCGACATCTGGTGCGTCTTCAAAAGATAAAGATATTGAAGTTGCTGTTGGTATCGATGAAATTCAAAAAATTGATTTTGATTATAGTCCCAAAGTTCTTATTGGAAATGAATCGATTCTTAAGCTCACTCTTATTCCACAAAAAAAAGAAATTATTTTTAAAGGTATCAAACCCGGAAGAACCAATGTCACTATTCGAGATAACGTAGGTGATGTTCGCCTCATTTATAATGTGATGATTACAGCTTCAGGAAAATCTAATATTGTGTCCGAAATTAGAGAGCTTATTGGAGATGTGGAAGGGTTAGAGGTTACTATTAAAGGTGGAAAAGTTGTCGTTAGCGGAGAGATCGTTGTTCCTGATGATATTGGGAGAGTCTCAAAAGTTTTAGCGAATTATCAGAATGATGGCATCCTTACTCTTATTGAACTCTCTCCTCAAACGCAAAGAATTATTGCAAGAAAAATGGCCGATGAGTTGGCGCGAAATAATCTTAAAGACGTGACGGTTCGTGTAGTTAATAAGGCCTATTGGTTAGAAGGTGTTGTTAGTTCAAAATCGAAAAAAGATTTAGCTGAAGAAATTGCGAATTCATATCTTCCTCCAAAAATTTCAACTTTATCTAGCCAGGATACTCGTTTTCAATCCCAAAAAGATAAATCTGATATTTATAATTTTATCGCTATCAATGAAAAGAAAGAGTCTCAACCTCCTCCAAAAATGGTAAAAGTCACGGCCCAGTTTGTTGAGCTCTCAAAAGGCTATAATAAAGTTTTTGGATTTAAGTGGGCACCCCTTATGGGTGATGATCAAAGTAGTATTTCTGTCGGGCCAACTGGAGACGGAAATCTTTCGACTAATTCCTCGGGAACATTAAGTGCGACGATTTCAAGTCTGTTCCCTAAACTATTGGCCGCCAAGGGAGCAAATTACGCTCGTGTTATTCAATCTGGGATGGTTATCATGAGAGATCAGCAAACCGGAACAGTGACAAAAAGTACATCTATTCCATTTGCAGTAGGCTCCGGAGATTTTACCAAAGCTGCCTCTGCCGATATTACATTTAATCTCAGTGTGACACCAAAAATTCTTGAACAAGAGCAAATGGAGATGGCAGTGAACTTAACTGTTTCTACATCTGCAGGAAGTTCAGGAAGTGGAAATCCATTGGTGACTAATAATAGTGTGAATACAAATCTTATTTTAAAGTCTAAAGAATCATCGGCCATTGGGGGGATTGTTCAGAACACCTCTAATACAACTTATGATAATGATCCGTTCCCCGCAGCTGCGCAGACAGCGAGTGGTCAGCCGGCACAACCCTTATTTCGATTATTACGCTCAAAAGATTATCAAATTAGTAAAAACCAATATGTCATTTTTGTCACTCCCGAGATTATTGAATCTGCGGCGAATGGGACAGAAGAGATTAGAAAGAAGTTTAGAAGACGTTCTGATTAACGAGGAATTTTAATGGCCGGTCATATAATTAGTGTTATCGGAGGTAAAGGTGGAGTAGGGAAGTCGCAGGTTGCGGCCAATCTGGCCATCGCTTACGCCAATGAAATACGTGCAAAAACCCTGTTAATGGATTTTGATCAACGTGCGTGCGGTGATCAGAACATTATCACAGGCCTTAAATCAAAAAAAACAGTCAAAGATCTCGCTGAGTTTAATGGAGCTATAGATCCGCGCTCTGTTCAGTTATTTACCGCTGATCATAAAGCAGGGTTTTCATTCATTGGGATGAATACAGAACCTGTTGCAGCTTCAAGTATTCCAGAGGAAGGACTTGGTAAGGCTTTGAAGGCCCTCACAAATATTTATCCAATCACAATTATTGATGTAGGAAGTGAGCTTAATCCTCTAAGTTTAAAGGCCCTTGAATTTTCGACTCTTATTTTTATTGTTGTCACTCCAGATCTTCTTGCTGTGAACCAGTCTAAGAGAATGTACACAGATATGATCACAATGCTTTTTCCTAAGGATATGATTCAGATTGTGGTGAATCAGGCCGTGAATGGACATCCTGTGAGCCCAGATGTGATTGGAAAGCAGATCGGAAAACCTGTTTTCTCTGTTATTCCTAAAGATGATACAAATTGTACTGCGGCCTTAACTCGTTCAACTCCAGTAATGGTCGCGGCGAAAGGTTCACCTTTTGGTAACGGGGTGACTGAATGTGTGCGCAAACTTATTCAAAAAAGTGTTCTTAAAACTCTCGAAAAATTAGCAAAACCAGAAAACGCCTCGGCCAAAGCGGCTGGCAGTGATGGAGCTGGTGATGATAAGGCCAGAGACAAATGGACCGAACTCAAGGCCCGCATTCATAAGGCCCTTGTAGAAGAGATGGATCTTAAAAAACAAGATGATAATGATCCAAAGGCCAAAATTATTCTTCGCGAACAAACTAAGAAAACAGTGGTTGATCTTCTTGGAAAAGAAGATACCAAAGGGATTCTTGCGACTCGTGATGATATGAATAGAATTGTAAAAGAAATTCTTGATGAAGCTCTTGGGTATGGTCCACTTGAGGATATGCTTGCTGATAAGTCTATTTCAGAAATTATGGTTGTTGGACCCAAGAAAATTTTCTATGAGCAAGGCGGAAAAGTAAAAAAATCAGAGGTGACTTTTACCAATGACCGTCAGGTAATGAACGTTATCGAACGTATTGTGGCGCCTATCGGGCGACGTATCGATGAGAAAACACCTTATGTCGATGCTCGTCTTCCGGATGGATCACGTGTGCATGCGATTATTCCTCCATGTGCCCTTGATGGTTGTACTATCACTATTCGTAAATTTCCAGATAAACGACTCACTTATAAAGACCTTGTAAAATTTGGGGCGATGACTGAAGAAATGGCGGACTTTCTCCGAATCTCGGTTGAGGCCCATCGAAATATTGTTGTTTCTGGTGGTACAGGTTCAGGGAAGACAACTCTTATCAATATGCTTGGTGGATTCATTCAATCTAATGAGCGAATTATTACCTGTGAAGACTCTGCCGAACTTAACTTTCCTCAGGATCACGTTGTTCGTTTAGAGACTCGTCCCCCTTCTCTTGAAGGTGATGGTGCTATTGATATTCGCTGTCTTGTTAAACAGACACTACGTATGCGTCCAGACCGAATTGTTGTCGGTGAGTGTCGTGGTGGTGAAACATTGGATATGTTACAGGCCATGAACACTGGGCATGATGGTTCAATGACTACAGTCCACTCCAATACTCCTCGTGATGCTATTTCACGTCTAGAAACTCTGGTTCAGTATGCTGGTGCTGGTCTTCCTCAGAAGGCCATTAAAGAGATGATTGCTTCGGCCGTTCATATGATTATCCAGCAGTCTCGTCTGGATGATGGATCTCGTAAGTGTCTTTATGTGACTGAGATCGGAGGAATCCAGGGTGAGGTTGTTACACTTCAGGATATTTTTACTTACAAGCAAGAAGGGATGAACAAAGAAGGGAAGATTGTTGGGAAATTCATGGCTTCAGGTTTTATCCCTAAATTTATCGAGACTCTAGAGAAGAAAGGTTACAAAGTTCCAAGAGGATTATTCACTAATAAATAAGTATGACCAAAATTGTTTATCTTTTTATCTTATTTCTTCTCTCACTTAATGCCTTTGCTCAAGAGGCTGCTAACTCTGTGGAGAATAAAGTGGCAGAAGCAACCGCTCAGCGTGGTGGTGGAGATATCTTTTTTCTTGATGTCCTTGGTGTTAAAGGTATTTTGATCATTATTTTTATTTTGATCTTTTTTTATACCTATAAAAACAGTGTGAGAATCTTCCAGTGGATTGATAATCAGACTTATGGAAAGCGTGATTATATTTTAAAAAAATTAGAAATCATGCACATTGAAATTGATCCAACTAAAATTACTTATATTCTTCTTTTCTGCTCTTTTGGCCTTGGGATCATTACTTTTTGTATCTTGGCCCTGATGGGGAAACTTGCTCTTGGAGTTGTGGCCGGAATAGCAGTTCTTGTTATCGGATGGAAAGCACCCACTCCGTTAATGGATTCAATGGAGAGAAGACGCATACAGGCCTATTCGCTTCAAATGGTAGATGCTCTGACTTTACTTGGAAACGGGATTCGGGCCGGGCTTTCAGTGCCGCAATCTTTAGGGATGGTGGTTGATGAACTTCCCCCTCCCGTGAGTCAGGAATTTAACCTTGTTCTTCAGCAGGCGAAAATTGGAGTGCCATTAGATGAGGCCTTCGAAAATTTGAAAAAACGAGTTTATACAGAAGATAACGAAATGTTTGTGACCAGTGTGAATATCCTTCGTGAAACCGGGGGTAATCTAGCAGAGACATTTGATACGATTGTTGGTGTTATCCGTGAGCGAGTTCGACTTCAGCTCAAGATTCAAACCTATATTGCTCAAGGTAAGTTTCAGGCCTATTTGATTGGGGCCATGCCTTTTTTAATGATGTTGATGTTTGGAAGCGGAGATCCAACGTATTTTGGTCTTCTATTTGGAACCATTCCGGGAATTCTAGTTTTTCTGCTTATTTGTGGGCTAGTCGGACTCGGAATGTGGATCATTTTTAAGATAATTCAGATTAAAGTTTAGATGGAATATGACCGATAATATGATGAGTTTTAAGTCTATGGAAAAAGGTGGATGTATGAGAATTTGGACTAAATTCAAGCTGACAATGACGGCTTTTCTCATGGCCTCAGTGGCGGCCCAAGCTGGAGTGAATTTAAAAAACGGAAACTTTTATGTTTCCTATACTGATATTGTAGTTCCGGGTGGTGGAAAGAAATTAGAGATCACTCGTACATACAACTCTAAGGCCACAGAAGTTGGGTGGTTTGGATTCGGATGGGGTTCTGAGTACGAAACTCGTCTTGAACTTTCAGCTGATGGATCAATTATTGTTCATGAGTATGGAGCTGGAGCAAAAACTCGTTTTACTCCTAAAACGGCCATTGATGCTCAGGCCTCAGCTAAAAAAATTGTTGATGAGATGAAAAAGAAAACAGCTCTTTCTGAAAAGTCAGCAGCTGATCTTGTGAGTAAGTTAACGGCCAATGCAGAATTACGTCATACTTACGCGATGAATTTTGGTGTTCAAACTCAAGTGGCAGCAGGAACAGTGCTTTATTCAAATGATCGTGGAGCTCAAGAGCTACATGTTACAAAAGACGGGTACAAGAGAGTTCACTCTGACGGACGTTTTGATCTTTTTAATAAAACAGGACAATTGACTCGTATTACTGATAAATCTGGTTATTATATCGGGTTTGAATATAAGAACGGGAACCTTGATTCTATTAAAGATTCTCAAGCAAAACAAATTTTCTTCTCATGGTACCCATCTGGACTTGTGAAAGAGATGTGGTCTGCAGGAGACAAAAAAGCTAATTATAAATATGAAGAAAATGATCTTGTTTCATCTCAAGATATCGGTGGAAACACATATGAGTATCTTTATGATAAGTCTCATAATCTATCTGATATTAAGTACGCTGATAAAACAAAACTTACAGTTAAGTATGACCCTAAGACATTCTTTGTTTCTGAGGTTTTAGACCGTAATGGAGAGTCGACAAAATACCAATATGGTTCCGACCCTAAAAAACCAGATGATCACTATTGGACTATTGTCACTAAGCCTGGATTTGATGGTAAGCCGGTGGCCAACCGTTATGAGTATGAAATTCGTTCTCGTACTGATGGAGCGAAATATACCTACCGTATTCTTACGGAAATAAATGGGATTAAAACAGAGACGATTTATGATGAAAACTTCTCTCTTCCTCTTAAAATTGCTCGTGGTAAACACGTAACAACTTTTGAGTACAGTAATAAGGGCTTGTTAACAAAGAAATCATCTACAAAAGGTGACTTCGTTAATATCGCTTATGACGATAATCTTGGTAAAATTAAGAAAGTTGTTAATAACGAAGGATCATCTGAATTCGACTATGATCCAAAGGGTAACCTTGTGAAAGCTTGGAACTCTCAAGGCCAGACGGTTCTTTTGATTTACGATACGAAGGGTAAAATTACTAAGATGGTAGATCAGCAGAAAGGTAATAATGTTCGTCGTATTCTTGCTTTTAAATACAATGCTCTGGGGAAACCTGTAGAAATTGAAATGGAGAAAGTAGGGAAGATTAACGTTGCCTATGATAACTACGGTGAAATCAAAAAAGTAGAATCAAACGCTGGTCATAAAATGGCTCTTCAAGTAACTCAGGCTTTCCAGAACCTTCTCTCGATTGTTAAGCCTGCTGGTGTAAACCTAAACATGTAATAGAGAAGGACGGAGGATTATATGAAAAAGGTATTATTAGTTTGTATGGTGATGGCTTCTATGACTGCATTTGCTGACGAGGCGTTTGTAGGTGAACACAGCGAAAAACACACAACTTGTGAGCCGTGTGAAGCTAGAGCAAGAATGGAATTAGAGCAAAAACAACGTGACGCGGGCAAAAATGTAAGCTCAGGTGGAAATGCTGTTAAGTCTGGTGGAAAAGCTTCAGCTTCTAAGCAGTAATTGCTAAGATTTAAAGTTATTTCATAGATTTATATAAAAAAAGGAAGCCAAGGCTTCCTTTTTTTATTTTGAGATCTTAAAAAGTTTAACAACAAGATTAAAATAGATTCTCAGCCAGGTAAGCAAAGACTTTCTTTGAGGCCTTAACTTTTTTCCCCTCAATAAGCTTCCCCATTTTTTTATAGCCGATATTCTCTTTGCTAAACATATCCACCGGCAATGTATAGAGATAGCTCAGTGAGTATCCAGCGTAGACAGCACCAGTGATAGGAAAGAGGAAAATCATCCCCATATTAAGAGTTCGGGCCAGAAAGTAAGTCACGTCTCCATAGCCCTCTGTGATGCTTTTTGATCTTTTATTCCTATTGTATTTAAGATCTGAATCAATATCAGAGACTGAAGCGACTCCTACTTCTAGGTCGAGGGTTTTGATCTCTTTATTGCCCTCTAATAGCTTCAATTGAGCCTTTTCTCCTTCTTGGCAGAGAACGATCTCGCGGTTTGAGCCGCGCTCTTGAATTGAGCCCTGACAGGCGAAGGCAGAGATTGAACCAAGGGCCAGAATAAGGACCAGGGCAGTCTGAATGAAGCTTTTCATGATAATTCTCCTAAGTTTACTAATGGTGCCCTTATAGGGGAGTTTGGAAGGAGAGGGATAGTCTTTGTGAATTCTTTACACATATTTGAGAGCGAAGATTGCCTAAATTTTAGTCATTCTTAGGTTCCTGACTATTCTTTAGACACCGCCTTTGTAGACTTTCCAGTGGTTAGGTAAATAGGTCATTGGCATGCCTCTTGCTTCATATGTCTACATAACAGGAATGATTTCATTAGGGGGAAATTTATGAAAACATTTATTACAGTCATGGTTTTAATTTTTTCTTTCAGTGTATTGGCCGAAGAAAATATGGCTTCAGATTGTCATCTTACTCGTGACGATATTAATACTCGTCACAATCCGAAGGCCAATTTGGAATCAGTAAAAACAAAACAAGTAAAACCAACAGCTACAGCTCAATAATAAATCGGTGCTAGCTACTCAAAAGGTAGCTGGCACCTTTTTACTTTTTAGACACTTGTCATCTCACTTCACATCTCTTCCAATCTAATAGCTTAATATTACATTCTGATTTTTGGCATGTTTCTTGGATATTCATCTGTAAGACAAATGAAATCCGGGGGGATTTATGAAACTTGCTTTAACACTTATTTTTATGACATTTTCGTTTTTGGCCGTAGCCACTGAAGCTGAGACTCCATGTCCAGCAATGAATCAAGAGTCTCGAGAAAAGATCGTCGATCTTAAACAGAAGTCATCTGAGAAAAAAACAAATCAGGTTATAAACCAGTAATTAGCGTTTTGAATGATCTTTGATGAGATTGTCCAACTGCTCTTTTTCATGCCTTTCAATCTGCTCTTGAGGTTTACCCTTAGGAGCAGAAAGCTTTGATGATATTTTATCCCCAACTTTAGGGACAGAGTTATCAAAGAGTTGTTTTGATACTTTTTGCGTACTCTCAAGAGAATCAGCAAGGAAACCTTTGGCCGATTTTTCAACAGGGACAGTCACAGGGGCAATGATTTTATAGAGGTGAGAAAAAAGAGGCTTATCATTGACGTTAATACTAAGAACAACAACAGTGATGATAAGAAGGATAAAAATTTTCAATATTGCTTTCATAAATGACCGCCTAGCTTGCGACTGAAATATTCATATTAAGAACAACATCAAATTCAAAGTCATTGATAGTGAGTTCATAGACCATCAATTTTGTCACCAATCGAGAATCAACGAGTTTTGAGTATAGAGTGCACTTTGGTGGAGAGAGTTTAACTTGTGAAGATGAAAGCAATTTATCTGTTGAAAGCAGTCTTCCAATTAAAATATTCATCGATTCAGTAAAAAAAGGGTAGAGATAATTACGATCCGCTTCCGTCACATCTTTATTATCTAAGCACAGGTGGCAGTCAATATTCCCTTTAATATCACCTTCAAGTTGAAAAATAACGGAGATATTCTCAGTTGAGCGAATATGATTAAGGTCATTTTTTTTTGTGATTCTTGAAGAGGGAGAGATTTTAACTCTTTCAACTTCAGACCAATCTAAGTTTTTATAAATATCCATAGAAACTTCTTTTATTCTTTGCTTATGTTTTGAGCGATTTTTTGAATCGACTCAATAAGCTGATTTTTTTGAACTGGCTTAGAGATAAAATCACTAGCACCAGACGAGATGGCCTCTAACACAATATGCTCTTGAGACAGAGAAGAAATCATAATGACGTGAATATTATCAAAGGTATCATTGATTTTTGTTGAGAGCTCGATTCCACTGATTTCTGGCATAACAATATCAGCAATAACGATATGTGGTTTTTTCTCTCTTATCATTCTCATCGCATTTTCTGCAGAGTTTGTTTCTGAAACAAGCTGGCAACCAGCCTCTGTCAGCATTTGAAGAATCATGCTTCGAGAAAAGTCTGAATCATCTACAACAATAATACGAAGTTCACTTAGTAACATTGGTTCTTTCATAGAGAAAAGAATAACAGAAAGAAGGGAGAGGTAAAATGAAAAAGGCCCGCTTGCGCGGGCCTAGAATAAGAAATTAAGCTGCAACTTGATCGTTTTTCGTTTTCGGTTTCTTTTCTTCCGTCTTTCTCTTGCGAGAGTCAAGACTTAGTTGACCTTTCCAGTCAACAAGAGCGATCTCAAGAACCTCTTGAATATTTTTTACCGGAACAAAATTAATCTTCTTACGGTAATGAGCAGGGATCTCAAGAAGATCTTTCTGACATTTCCATGGGATGATGACGGTTTCAATTCCTGCTCTCATTGCTGCAAGAACTTTCTCTTTAATCCCACCAACCGGAAGGACCTTACCTGTTAAAGTAATCTCTCCAGTCATGGCGATATCTTTACTAATATAGTTATTAGTAAGAAGTGAAACAATAACAGTTGCGAGAGTGATTCCAGCACTAGGACCGTCTTTTGGAATGGCCCCAGCAGGTAAGTGAATATGGATTTCGTTCTCTTCGAAAACTTTATCATCAATTCCAAGCTCATGAGCATGACTTCTGATGAATCCCATTGCTGTTTGAGCAGACTCTTTCATCACTTCACCAAGCTGTCCAGTCAGAGTAATACCTCTCCCTTTCATCTTAGTCGCTTCAATATGAAGAATCTCTCCTCCTGCAGCTGTCCAAGCAAGACCTGTGGCCACACCCACTTCATCAAACTCATTTGAATCTTCATGTGAGTACATGGCAGGTCCTAGAAGATCTTCAACAGTTGTTGAAAGAATATGAGTTTTTGTCACACTTCCAGTCGCAATTTTTTTAGCCACTTTTCTACAAAGAGCGCCTACTTGTCTTTCAAGGTTACGAAGCCCAGCTTCTCTTGTGTAACCATTGATAAGGGCCTCAACACCTTCATCATGAAATTCAATATGCTCATCTGTAATACCATGCTCATCCATTTGTTTTGGAATAAGGTATTTTTTAGAAATGGCCACTTTCTCTTCATGGCTATAGCCAGAAAGATTAATGATCTCCATACGATCTCTTAGAGGACCAGGAATCTGATCAAGAACGTTTGCCGTAGCAATGAACATGATCTGAGAAAGGTCATATGAGACGTTCAGATAATTATCTCTGAATGTACAGTTTTGTTCTGGATCAAGAACTTCAAGCATCGCCGAAGCAGGATCACCCTTGAAATCAGAACCAAGCTTATCTAACTCATCAAGAAGAATAACTGGGTTTACTGTTTTACATTGCTTCATTGCTTGAATGAATCGTCCTGGCATCGCTCCTACATAGGTGCGACGATGACCACGAATTTCTGATTCATCCTTTACCCCACCAAGAGAGATTCTCACGAACTCACGTCCAGTGGCCTTCGCAATTGATTTACCAAGAGATGTTTTACCAACTCCCGGAGGACCAGAGAAACAAAGGATTGGTCCTTTGGCCGTGGCACCTTTAAGCTGACGAACAGCAAGGTATTCAAGAATACGTTCTTTGATTTTATCAAGATCAAAGTGATCCTCATCAAGAACTTCTTTGGCGTATTTAAGATCTGTAATTTCATCAGACTTTTCAGTCCAAGGAAGATCAATAACCCATTCAAGGTAAGAGCGAAGAATACTTGCCTCAGAAGAATCAGGGTGCATTCTTTCAAGACGAGAAAGTTGCTTCATAGCTTCTTTTTCAGTTTCAGCCGGAAGAGCTTTCGCTACAAGTTTTTCTTTAAGCTCAGCAAATTCTCCGTCTTTATCATTGTCATCAAGCTCTTGCTTCATTGACTTAATTTGATCTTTAAGGAAATCGCGTTGCTGCTTAGAGTGGTCTTCTTTATTTGGCTTTGTTTTAACTTGAGCATTAAGGACTTCAAGTTCATGGGCCAGAATCTGATTAATTGTATTCAGTCTTTCCACAGGATCTAGAATTTCTAGAATCTTTTGCGCTTCTCCAACCTTAAGATTAAGATTAGAAGCAATCAAATCTGCTAGACGACCTGGATCTTGAATATCTTCAAGAACCATCATGATGTCAGGTGACAAAACTTTTCCATGGGCGATAACTTTTTCAAGATTCTCTTTTACAGAACGAGAAAGAGCTTCGATTGTTGCTGGAGCAACTGTTACCGGTTGAGTTTCAACTTTTTCTACTTTAACTTGGTAGAAAGGCTCAGTCCCAACAAACTCTTTAATTCGAGCTTTCGCTAGCCCTTGAATAAGAATTTTAATTCTTCCATCAGGGAGTTTTCTCATTCTCATAATCATAGCAACAGTCCCCATCTGATAAATTTCAGAAGGAGATGGATTCTCTGCTGTAATGTCTTTTTGAGATGCCAGAAGAATCAAACGGTCCGTGTTGTTTAATGATTCTTCTACGGCCTTAATAGATGTCTCGCGACCAACAAATAGTGGCAAGATCATAAACGGATAAACCACTAAATCTCGCACAGGAAGTAGCGGGAGGGTTTCTTTAAACTCGATAGCTTCACCCTCGTAATTAGTCACCATACATTCTCCTCTAACAATGTTTCGTCCGTGAACAAGGAAACTTACATTACTTAATTCGGAGCTTTAGAATGCTTCTTTAAGGAATTTTAAGGATTCTTGCGATTATTTTTGAATTCTAGGATGCTTTAGTCAGCTTTTCTCGATAGAATAATTCATGTAATATCGTTGTATAATTCTGTATTTTCACTCTTGTAGAGTGCTTACCTGAGAGTAGAGGTTTGTTATATGTCCGACAGTATTGGTGTTATTATTCTGGCCGCAGGAAAAGGAACAAGGATGAAAGTTCCTACTCCTAAAGCGCTTATGCCTGCCCTCGGTAAATCCCTTTTAGACTACGTGATTGAAGAAGGGTTTCTCTTTGCTAAACAGGCGAAATTGCCTTGTGAAGTAGGGGTAGTGGTAGGTCATTTGAAAGAGCAACTCATAGAACATCTTCAAATAAAATTTCCAAATTCTCCTCTGAAAACAGCTATTCAAAAAGAGCAAAACGGCACTGCAGATGCTCTCAAAGCTTGCTTTAATGATCACCCTCATTTTTGGGATCATACTTACACCCTTGTTGCTTGTGCAGACACTCCTCTCATTCAGGAGGCTGATTTTTCTAAACTCTTTTTAAGTCTTAAAAACAATCCAAAACTAGTAGGTGTCGCCGCAAGTTTTCATCTTCATCGCCCTACGGGTTACGGAAGAATTATTCGTTCTGGAAATGGATTTCATATTGTTGAAGAGAAAGACGCGACAGATGAAGAGAGAAAAGTGACAGAGGTTAACTCTGGTTTTTATATTCTTAAAACATCTCACGTGAAGGAAGTTTTAAGTAAAATTTCGAATAAGAATAAATCTGGTGAATTTTACCTCACTGATATGTTCCAAGATAACTATGCTGTAGAATCAATTTGTTTTGAAGACGGAACACCGTTTTTAGGAGTGAATACGATGGAACAATTGGCAGAAGTGACCGGAGAGCTTAAAGGTCGCCACCAACAGAAATTAATGGTTAATGGGGTTCGTTTTCTTCTTCCTGGAACAACTTACATCGAATCAAGTGTCGAAATCGCTGCCGGAACTGTAATTTACCCTAATGTCACTATCCTTGGGAAAACGAAGATCGCTGAAAACGTAGTGATTGAGTCAGGAACTTTCATCAAAGATTCTCTTATTGAAAGCAATGTTCATATTCTGGCCAATAGCTATATTGAAGAATCCCAAATTGCATCATCAGCCTCGATTGGACCGATGGCCCGTCTTCGCCCAGGAACTGAAATTGGCCAGAAGGCCAAGGTGGGTAATTTCGTTGAAATCAAAAAGTCTAAATTGGCCGCAGGGGCCAAGGTTTCACATTTGAGCTACGTGGGTGATGCTGAAATAGGTGAAAACAGCAATATTGGATGTGGTTTTATTACCTGTAACTACGATGGTGCAAACAAACATAAGACTAAAATTGGAAGTAACACTTTTGTTGGCTCTGATACCCAAATGATTGCTCCTGTCGAAATTGGAGATAATGTTTTTATTGCCGCAGGGTCAACTATCTCTAAATCCGTCCCCTCGGATGCCTTTGCTATCGCACGGGCGCAACAAGTGACGAAAGAGGGAATGGCCAAGAGGTTTTTGAAGACGAAAAAGAGCGAATAAGCTCTGCGTAAAACTAGTAAGAAAGTACTCCTAGTGGTAGAGTTGAAAATCTTAATTTTCCTCTCGATCTAGGAGTTTTTTTATGTGCGGAATCGTAGGTTACACTGGCCCAGGAAATTCGGTGGGCCCAATTATTGAAGGTCTCTCTCGCCTTGAATACCGTGGATACGATTCATCTGGGATCTGTTTGAAGCTAGATGGACAACTTCAGATCCTAAAAAAAGAAGGAAAGCTAGATAATCTTAAAGCACTTCTTAAAGAAAAAAATCCAAGTTCACACACTGGTATTGGTCACACTCGTTGGGCCACACATGGTGCCGTCACCACTGATAATGCTCACCCTCACGGAAATGAGACGTTTGCTGTTGTTCACAATGGAATTATTGAAAATGCAGGAACACTTAAAAAAGAGCTAATTGCAGAAGGATGGGAATTTAAATCTCAAACAGACTCAGAAGTTTTTCTTGTTCTTTTGACTAAATTTTTTAAACAAACAAATAGTACTCTTCAAGCCATCACAAAAGCTTTTAATTTAATCACTGGAAATTCATCGTTTGTGATTATTGAAAAAGCTTCTGATAAACTTTATGGGATCAAACGTTCAGCCCCACTTGTCGTAGGAGATAATAAAGAGACACGTGAAGCCTATGTCTCTTCGGATCCATTTGCTCTTATTGGTTACGCTCCGAATATTTATTTCCCTCAAGATGGAGTCATCTGTGAGGGTGTGGTTACTGCCAATGCAGTAACAATCAATTTCTATGAATTGGATCTTTCGCCCTCAACTCGCTTTAAGTCTCAGTCAAATGCGATGTCGATGGATGCCACCTCAAAAGGGACTTATGAGCATTATATGCTTAAAGAAATCCATGAGCAGGCAGCCTTAGTCGATAAGCTTGCAGCTTATTATATAAAAAATGATGGCCGCAAAATTTTAGATGAGTTGAAAGGATTCAAACCTGCTGGATGGCATATCACTGCTTGTGGGACTGCATGGCATGCTGGCCTTGTGATTAAAAACTATATCGAACAAATCAACCGTCAGCGTTGCGCTGTCGAAATAGCCTCTGAGTTTCGTTATAAGAATCCAATCATCAATCAAAACGAAGTTGGGCTCTTTATTTCTCAGTCTGGTGAGACAGCCGATACTCTTGCTTGCCAAGAACTTTGTGCAGAAAAGAAAGTGTCAACTTTCTCAATTGTAAATACAGAAGGCTCAACACTATTTAGAAATTCAAATAAGAATTTTTTGATTCATGCAGGTGTTGAAATCGGTGTGGCCTCAACAAAGGCCTTCACTCTTCAGGCGTTAACTGGTTACTTCATGTCTCGGGCCATGGAAGGTACTCTTGATAATCCAGCTCTCTTTGCTGAGGTCCAACTTCTCTCAAATCGCATCAATGAAATTTGTGCAGATGCGGAGTCGCTAAAAGTTGTCGCCGAAAAAATTTATACTAAAAAAGGTTTTCTCTTTACTGGTCGTGGTGTTTATTTCCCAATCGCTTTTGAAGGAGCTCTTAAACTTAAAGAGATTGCCTACGTTCATGCTGAAGGATATGCAGCGGGTGAGCTTAAACATGGCCCGATTGCGTTGATTGATGAAAATATTGTTAACATCGCCATTGTTGGTCCAGAGCTACTTGAAAAAACTGTCTCAAATGTTGAGGAAGTAAAAGCTCGTCGTGGAATAATGGTTGTCGTTGGACCTAAAGATTCTCCAGAGATTGAACATCTGGCCGATCTTTATATAGGACTTAATTTTGAAGGTCTTCCTAATCTGGCCCCGTTAATGGTGAACGTGGTTCTTCAATTCCTGGCCTACCATATTGCTAAACTTAAAGGCACAGATATTGATAAACCAAGAAATTTAGCGAAATCGGTAACGGTTGAGTAATGAATTTAGATTTCTTGAATCCTAG
>JACCDH011422353.1_pt1 | contig 23187 bp, 22 predicted proteins | sample 7442481 | NCBI WGS metagenome assembly JACCDH01 (sample SAMN15323433, study PRJNA562643) | freshwater metagenome | isolation source: river surface water | place: USA:Blue River Watershed | collected 2017-08-15
GGCGAGTCTTTTTGGATGCGCCAGGCTTGCGGGGGTTTGACAATTTCGACGATCGAAGCACCGTGGTGGTTGATCTCTTTGAGCACTTCCAATTCAGGCCGTGTGCCCAGATCCCATTCGCCAAACTGGTCAAATTTTTTGCCGCTCACCCTGTTAGAGGTCTGACCATTGGGGTGCATGAAGTGCGCATCGGCCGAGCTTTCATGATTCACGCACAACACGGCGCGAGCTGTTTCTTTTTCAGAGTAACGGCCTTGCGAGTCGATGTAATAAATGTCCATGCCGTCGTGGTGATCGCCGATGCGGCGTGACCAGTCGTCGCTCTCAGTGCCACGGTTGGAGTAGGCGGGCAAGGCCGAGTCGAGGGTATCGCCGGTGGCGTGCAACACGGTGTATTGGTAGCCCGCAGGCAAGATCACGTTGTCGAGCAGGCTCTTGTCAACCGAGGCAAAACCCAAGGCCGAAGGCGCAGCGGCGAGGCCTGCGCCCACGGTGGCGCAACCGGGCAACAGGGCCAGGCCAGCCAAACCCAAACCGCCGCGCAACAAACCGCGGCGAGCAGGGTTTTCTAAAGATTGGGTCAAGACCTCCTGAAAATGGCGGTTATCAGAAGTGTTGCAAATGGGGTCAAGGTCGTGGTGGGACATGAAGAGCTCCGTTAAAAACCCCCATTGCAAGGGCTGGTCGTGACGGCTTGATGGCGTTTGTTTGACACTTTGATGTCGGACGATGGCAGCCCTCCCTGGGCTGCCCCTCCACGGCCTGCCCTTGCCCTGCACCCGCCATGACGCAAGCCTTGTCTTTCACGTCATCCTTTACTTCATCTTTCACGTCATCGTTCAACGTCATCGAAATGTCATACACCCCTGCCAGAATCCACACCACTGTATTTCCAGAAACATAGAAGGGTGAACGATGAAAGTCGGTATCAACGGGATGGGCCGCATCGGCCGTTTGGCTTTGCGGGCGGCCATGGGCGCTGCCGAGCGCCAACAAGACGACCCGCGCGCCAACAACCGCTTGGAGGTGGTGCACCTGAATGAACTCAAGGGCGGTGCGGCGGCCACGGCGCACTTGCTGGCTTTTGACAGCGTGCAAGGCAAATGGCGCGAGCGCATCGAAGCCGAGGGCGAAAGCCACATTCGCATCGGTGATCGCCGCTTAGGCTTTTCTGCACACTCCAACCCGGCCGACATTCCGTGGGGCGACATGGGGGTCGACTTGGTGCTGGAATGCACCGGCAAATTCCTCACACCTGAAACCATTCAAGGGCACTTGGACCGTGGCGCCAAACGCGTCATCGTGGCGGCCCCGGTGAAGGTGGGCGATGTGCTGAACATTGTGGTGGGCGTCAACCACACCCAATACGACCCCGCGAAAAACAAGATCGTCACCGCCGCCTCTTGCACCACCAATTGCTTGGCCCCCGTGGTCAAGGTGGTGCACGAAGCGATTGGCATTCGGCATGGCCAGATCACCACCATCCACGACCCCACCAACACCAATTTGGTGGTGGACGCGCCCCACAAAGACCTGCGCCGCGCCCGCAGTGCCATGACCAGTTTGGCGCCCACGACCACCGGCAGTGCCACGGCCATTGCCCTGATTTATCCCGAACTGAAAGGCAAGCTGAATGGCCATGCGGTGCGCGCACCCGTGCTCAATGCCTCGTTGACCGATTGTGTGTTTGAGATGCAGCGCAGCACCAGCGCCGAAGAAGTCAATGCCTTGTTTGCGGCCGCCGCCCAAGGCCCGTTGGCGGGCATTTTGGGCTACGAGGTCAAGCCCTTGGTGAGTGTCGATTACGCCCGCGACACGCGCAGCGCCATCGTCGATGCGCTGTCCACCATGGTCACCGACGGCACCTTGCTCAAGGTCTACGCCTGGTACGACAACGAAATGGGCTACGCCTGCCGCATGGTGGATTTGGCTTGCCACATGCAAGACGTCGGCATCTGACATGAACGCTGCTGAACGGAACTACGGCATTGTCACGGCCGCCTATTGGGGCTTTACCCTGACCGATGGCGCTTTGCGCATGTTGGTGCTGCTGCACTTTTACAAATTGGGCTATTCGCCTTTCATGCTGGCCTTTTTGTTTTTGCTTTACGAGGCTGCAGGCGTTTTGGCCAATTTGGTGGGCGGCTGGCTGGCCACGCGCTACGGCATTGCGCGCATGCTCAGCGTGGGCTTAGTCACGCAAATCATCGGCTTTACTTTGCTTTCCGCGCTGCAACCCGGTTGGACAGCAGCCCTCTCGGTGGCCTGGGTGGTGTTGGCGCAAGGGGTTTGCGGGGTAGCCAAAGACCTCACCAAAACCGCCAGCAAATCGGCCATCAAAATCACGCAGGCGCAGGCCAAAGACCAGGGCAATGGCCAGTTGTTCAAGTGGGTGGCTTGGTTCACCGGCAGTAAAAATGCCATGAAAGGCTTTGGCTTTTTCATCGGCGGCTTGCTGCTGGAGACCTTGGGCTTTCAAGGCTCACTGTGGGCCATGGCGGGTTTGCTGGCGCTGGTGCTGTTGGGCGTGGTCACCAGCCTGCCCCCCATGATGGGCAAAAGCAAAGCCTCGGGTTCTGCCCGTGAGTTGTTTGCCAAAAACCCCGGCATCAATGCCCTGGCTGCGGCCCGTGTGGCGCTGTTCGGCGCGCGCGATGTGTGGTTTGTGGTGGGCGTGCCGGTGTTTTTGTATTCGGTGGGTTGGACGTTCACCATGGTCGGCGGCTTTTTGGCCCTTTGGACCATTGGCTACGGTGTGGTGCAGGCCTTGGCCCCGCATCTGGTGCGCCGCAGCGCCGATGGCCTGAGCCACGAAGTCCCCGCCGCTCGGGGCTGGTCAGCCGTGCTCACGGTCATCCCCCTGGGAATTGCCGCCGCGGTGTGGCTGCAAGCCCCCCAGCTCGAATGGTGGGTGGTGGGGGGGCTCGGCTTGTTTGGCTTTGCGTTTGCCATCAACTCGTCGGTGCACAGCTACTTGATCTTGGCTTATGCCGGTTCAGAAAAAGCGGCTGAAGACGTGGGCTTTTATTACGCCGCCAACGCTTTGGGCCGCTTTATGGGCACCTTGCTGTCGGGCTTGTTGTACCAATGGGGTGGCCTGTTGTATGCCTTGCTGGGCTCGGCGCTGATGCTGGGTGTGTGTGGCTTGGCCACCCTGCGCTTGCCACTGAGCTTGTCGCTCGAAGGTCCCTCGGCTGGCGACCCACCCCCACTGAAAGATGCCGCATGAACCCCCTCAATGAAGACTTGGCCGTGAAAGCACTGGCCGCCTTGGCGCAGACGTCGCGCTTGCGGGTCTTTCGCGCCATTGTTGGCGCGGGCCCAGCAGGGTTGCAGCCCGGGCAGTTGTCACAGGCCCTCGACATGCCGGCCAACACGCTGTCGTTTCATTTGAAAGAGCTGCACCATGCGGCGCTGGTCCATGTGCAACGCGAAGGCCGATTTTTGCGTTACCGGGCCGACATGTCGGTCATGCAAAGTTTGGTGGGTTTCCTCACCGACCATTGCTGCCAAGGGGTGCCGTGTGTCGAAATGCCGGTGGTGAAATGCGGCGAGCTGACTCAGGAGGCCTGCGCCACTGGCCAGTGCTGAGGCAAGCGGCCATGTCACGAAACCTTCATGGTTTCGTCACATAATCACCCGTTACGTTTCATCTTGCCCCTACTCTTTGACCCCTGCTGCCCATGCAACCCAAGTCTCTCTACGCCGCCATTGATCTGGGTTCCAACAGTTTCAGGCTCGAAATCGGTCAAATGGATGCGGGCCAATTGCGCCGGGTGGAATACATCAAAGAAACTGTGCGGCAAGGCAATGGACTGGATGCCGAGCGCAACCTGACCGAAGAGGCCATGGAGCGCGGCTGGGATTGCTTGGCGCGTTTTGGTGAACGCCTTGCCGGCTTTCGGCCCAGCCATGTGCGGGCGGTGGCCACACAAACTTTGCGCGAAGCGCGCAACCGCGATGTTTTTCTCGCCAAAGCGAAACGCATTTTGGGTTTCCCCATCGAGGTGATTGCGGGCAAAGAAGAAGCGCGGCTGATTTATTTGGGGGTCTCGCACCTCTTGCCCCAATCGCCCGAGCGCCGCTTGGTGGTGGACATTGGCGGACGCTCCACCGAAATGATTTTGGGACAACAAGAAAACGCCAGCACCCTCGAGTCGTATCGGGTGGGCAGCGTGGCGTGGTCCATGAAGTTTTTTCCCGAAGGGGCTTGGACGCTGTCGTCATTCAAGTCCGCCGAAATCGCGGCCAAAGCGGTGTTGGACGAAGCCCAAGTTTTGTTCAACCGAAGCCATTGGGACACTTGCTACGGCGCCTCGGGCACGGTCGGGGCTGTGGCCGATGTGCTGACCGCAGCGGGCTGGCCAGAAGAAAAAATCACCCGCGAGGGGCTGAGTTGGCTGAAAGACCGGCTGATCAAGGCGCAATCTCCCGACAACTTGCGTCTGGACGGCGTCAAAGAAGACCGAAAACCCGTCATTGGTGGGGGACTCGCCGTGTTGCAAGCGGTCTTTGATTTGCTGCAAATCGACGAGATGCAAGTGGCCCAAGGGGCCCTTCGCCATGGCGCGCTGTATGACCTGATTGAGCGCGAGGGCACGCAAGATGTGCGCTCGGCCATGGTGGAATGGCTGGCGCAACGCTTTGGCACCGACAAATCGCAAGCCGACCGGGTTTCGAAAACGGCGCAAAGCCTGTTGCAAGCCCTGTTGCCAGCTTCGGCCGAAGTGGCCCCCGAAGAACGCCAACGCTATTTGAAAAAACTCAACTGGGCATGTCAGTTGCACGAGACCGGCATGCGCATTTCACACAGCGATTACCACAAGCACGGCGCCTACATTTTGGACAACACCGACTTGCAGGGCTTCACGCTGGACGAGCTGCACCGGCTGAGCCAATTGGTACTGGGCCACCGTGGCAAGTTGCGCAAACTGGAATTGGCGCTGGACGACATTCGCTTTGTGCAACAACTGATGGCCTTGCGCTTGGCGGTTATTTTTTGTCACGCGCGGCGAGACCCCGACCTGACGGGGTTGGACATCCAGTGCGACGCGCTTCGCCGCATCGTGAGTTTAAAAGTCAGCGCGGCCTGGGCCGAAGGTTGGCCACAAACAGCGCACTTGCTGCGCGAAGAGTCCAACGCCTGGCAAAAAACCGACTGGGCGTTTCAGTTGCAAATCGGGTGATCTGAAGGGGCGGCTGGCCGGCCCGCGTGAGGTCTTGGCATTGAAAATAGAACGGTATAAACTGTATACACCGTTATTTTTTTGAGGTTCCTCATGCCCAGCACCCAGACTGTTTCAAAATCGCCGGCCAAGACTTCGCGCAAAGCCCCAAGTCAATCTCCAAGATTGTCTGCTGCGCCTGCGGCCAAAAAAGTCAGCGCTCCCGCCAAGCCCACTGCCAAAGCCCCCACCACAGCCCCAGCCAAAGCCCCGGCCAAAGCGCCGACCAAAGCACCGAACAAAGCACCCAAGGACAAAAAAGTCAAAGTGGTGCGTGACAGCTTCACCATCCCCAAAACCGAGTTGCTGCAAGTGAGCGAATTGAAAAAACGCGCGCTGACCTTGGGTGTGGCTGCGAAGAAAAGCGAGCTGATCCGTGCCGGTCTGTTCACGCTGGCCAGCATGAACGACGCCGCGCTCAAAAAAGCCATGGCCAACGTGCCGACCATCAAAACCGGTCGCCCGGCCAAAGACTGATCGGGTTTAGATTTTTTCTGGCGAGGTCACGCTCACCAGCACCGTCTGGTAAAGCCCCTCGCGCTTGCGGCAACGCAACCACCAGACCGCGCCTTTGCGAATGGCGCAGGCTTCATCGGGCATTTTTAGCAAGTGCGCGATCAAGCCTCCCAACGCGGGTTGGTGGCCCACCAGCAAGACCGGAAATTTGGCCTCGGGCCAGCCCGAGGTTTCCAAAAGATCTTGCACCGTCGCCCCGGGCGACAGGGCATCGCGAACTTTGAATTTTCGATTCAAGATGCGCACCGTCTGTTCACACCGCACAGCGGGGCTGCTCAAGATGCGGGTGCCTTGTGGCAATTGGTTCTCAAGCCACACGGCCATCCGTTCGGCTTGTTTGCGCCCACGCGGCGTTAAGACCCGTTGCAGATCGTCTTCACCGGGCACGGCCTCATGCGCTTCAGCATGTCGCCAGACAATCAAGTCCATGGCCATCACTCCGACGTCAAGGGGGTGCCGTAACGCTGCATCAAGGCGTTTTGCGCGCCATGACCGGGCGCATGCAAGCCGACACGGTGGTACTGGCCATCGGACGCCAAGTCCCAGGCATCCAGACCGTCGTGCAAATAAGCCACCAAGCATTCGTCAATGATGCGTTGACGCAAGACAGGGTCCGTCACGGGCCAAGCCAATTCAATGCGCCGTGTCATGTTGCGGCTCATCCAGTCGGCACTGGACAAATAGAGCGATTCGTCTTGATCGGCGCAGAAATAAAACACCCGTGAATGCTCTAAAAACCGACCAATCAATGAGCGCACGCGGATGTTTTCGCTCAAGCCCGCCACCTGGGCGGGCAGCATGCAGGCACCGCGCACGATCAAATCGATCTTGGCGCCTTTTTGGCCGGCCTCCAGCAAGGCGTCGATCAGAGGCAGATCGGTCAAGGCATTCATCTTGATCACGATGCGGCCCGGCGCACCCCGTGCCGCGGCTTCACCCACTGCAGCAATGCGCCGCAGCATTTCGGCATGCAAATGGAAGGGCGCGACCAGCAAGCGTTTCATTTTGGGCAAGCGACTTTGACTGGCCAAGTGACCAAACAAATGGTCCATGTCTTGCGTGATTTCGGGGTCGGCCGTGAGGTAGCTGATGTCGGTGTATAAAGCGGCCGTTTTGCGGTTGTAGTTGCCGGTGGACAGATGGCCATAGCGGCGCAGCAAACGCCCTTCGCGGCGCGTCACCAAAAGCATCTTGGCATGGGTCTTGAGGCCCACGATGCCGTACACCACTTGTACGCCAATTGACTCCAGTTGCTCGGCCCAGTTGATGTTTGCTTCTTCGTCAAAGCGGGCTTTCAACTCCACCACCGCCGTCACTTCTTTGCCTCGGCGCACCGCTTCGCGCAGCAAATTCATCATCGTGGGATCGCTGCCGGCGCGGTAAATCGTTTGCTTGATGGCCAGCACATCGGGATCCATCACGGCTTCGCGCAAAAACGCCAACACCCCATCGAAACTCTCAAAGGGCTGGTGAATCGCCACGTCACCTTCTTTCAGCCGTGCAAAGACCGAGCCGTGCTGGGGCACTTGGGCGGGGAAGCTGGCTTTGTAGGGTGAGAACAGCAATTCGGGGTCGTTGATTAAATCGATCAACTGCATCAATCGCACCAAATTCACGGGGCCATTGGCCTTGAAGACCGAAGCTTCAGGCAATTGAAATTCTTTGCGCAAAAACTCCGTCAAGCGCGGCGCGCAAGTGGCCGAGACCTCCAGACGAATCGCTTGGCCGTAGTTGCGGTGCTGCAAACCTTGCCGCAAGGCCATGCGCAAATTGGCGATTTCGTCTTCATCGACGGCCAAATCGGAGTGGCGTGTGACCCTGAACTGAGAAAACTGCCCAACTTCACGGCCGGGAAACAGCTCACTCAGGTGCGCCCGAATCACGCTGGACAACAACACAAAAGCGGTGCTGCCATCGCACACGCGAGCGGGCAAGGGAATCAAGCGGGGCAAGACCCGCGGCACTTTGACGATGGCAATCTCATTGGACCGACCAAACGCATCTTTGCCCGAGAGTTGCACGATGAAATTGAGCGACTTGTTGGCCACCTGCGGGAAGGGGTGCGCCGGGTCCAAGCCCACTGGCACCAACAAAGGTTGTACTTCCCGCTGAAAGTAGCTGCGCACCCATTGGCGTTGCGCGCTGCTGCGATCGCCATGCGACAAGATGCGATAGCCCTTGCGCTGCAAGGCGGGCAACAATTCGTCGTTGTACAGCGCGTATTGACGCGCGATCATGGCGCGGGTTTTTTCGGCGATGGCCGTCAGACTGGCGTCGGTGTAAGGCCCAGACTTCAGGCCCTGCAAGCTCCCCATCACATGGGGTTCGGCGCGCACTTCAAAAAACTCGTCCAAATTGGACGACACGATGCACAGATAACGCAAACGCTCGAGCACCGGCACATCGGGTCGGCAGGCCCAGTCCAGCACCCGTTCGTTGAAAGACAGAATGCTCAGGTCTCTGTCGAGCAGGAATGACCGCTGTTCAGCTTCAGATGTCTCGACAGTGGAATGGGCCATGGCACAGTGTGAATGAATTCGACAATTAATTCTAAAAATTCACCATGTCAATTTGATGACAAGCGCGTGAACCCCTCCGTCGCAGGCCGGGGCCTTTGCGCAGGCACCAAGTGCGACTTGAACACCTCGACGGTCTTGGCCCAGCCAAAGGTTTCGGCACGCGCGCGCGCCTCGGCCCGAGGCAAGCGCAAACATTGGTGCACGGCGGCTTGCAAATCTTCCGACAACACCCCACCCTGCGCCTGCCCAGCGTCCTGCCCCAGCACTTGCAAGGGGCCATCGACCGGATAGGCCGCCACCGGTGTGCCGCAGGCCATGGCCTCGAGCATGACCAAGCCAAAAGTTTCGTTGCGGGAGGGAAAAACAAACACATCCGCTGCGGCATAGACCTTGGCCAATCGCTCACGCGGCAACACGCCCATCCACAAGACATCGGGAAACCGGGCCTGCAAAGACGCTTCGAGGGGGCCCACCCCGCAGACGATGCGTGTGCCGGGCAACTTCAAACTCAAAAAAGCATCGATGTTTTTTTCGTAGGACACGCGCCCAACAAAGAGCGTGAACGGACGCGGCAGGTCTTGCAGTTCAGGCATCTCCAGTGGCGTGGGGTGGTAGTCAAACGAAGACAAGTCGACCCCGTGCGTCCACGGCTTGAGCGACTGAAAACCCCGTGCTTGCAACATATGAAGCACCCCTTGGGTGGGCACCATCACGCCCGCTGAAGGACGATGAAAATGCCGAAACAAGCCGTACCCCATGAACAAGGGCACATGCACAGCGGCTTTTAAGATTTCTGGAAATTTGGTGTGGAAGGCGGTGGTGAACTTCCAGTCACGTCGCAAGCAATGCTTGCGCGCAGCCCAGCCCAAGGGGCCTTCGGTGGCGATGTGCACCGCATCGGGCTGCAAGGCATCCAGCTGGGCGGCCAAGCTTTTGTAAGGGCGCACCGCCAAGTCGATGCCGGCATAACCGGGACACGGCCGATTTTTGAACAAGCCCGGATGGAACACCTCAACCTCGACCCCCAATGGCCCTAAGGCTTGCACCAATTCGTGCAGCGTGGTGACCACGCCATTCACTTGCGGATGCCATGCATCGGTGATGAGCGCCAGTTTCATGCTGCGACCGCCTTTTCTGAAGTTGTCGAATTCACGCCCATGCCCTGGCCTCCCCCGCCCCAACGCACGATTTCCAAGCGGCCGTCGCGGTGCTCGACCAAGGCGGTGCGGCTCTCGACCCAGTCGCCATCGTTGCAATACAAGGTGCCATTCACATCGCGTATTTCAGCGTGGTGAATGTGGCCGCACACCACGCCATCAAAGCCGCGGCGCTGGGCTTCGTGGGCCACCGCCACTTCAAAGTCGCTGATGAAATTCACCGCTTTTTTGACTTTGAGTTTCAAATAAGCCGACAAAGACCAATAGTCCATGCCCATGCGGGCACGCCAACTGTTCAAGTGCCGGTTGATGCGCAAAGTCAACTCGTACAACCAGTCGCCCACATAGGCCAGCCATTTGGCGCACTGGATCACGCCGTCAAAATAATCGCCATGCACCACCCACAGTTTTTGCCCTGTGGCCATGGTGTGCGTGGCCTCGTGCATCACCTCCACGCCGCCAAAGGCGTGGCCCACAAAATGGCGGGCAAACTCGTCGTGGTTGCCCGGCACATACATCACACGACAGCCTTTGCGGGCGCGACGCAACAGTTTTTGCACCACATCGTTGTGGCTTTGAGGCCAAAACCAACGGCGCCGCAGTTGCCATCCGTCCACGATATCGCCCACCAAATACAGCATGTCGCTTTCATGGTGTTTCAAAAAATCCAGCAAGGCTTCGGCTTGAAAACCTGGCGTGCCAATGTGCAGATCAGAAATAAAAATCGCCCTCAATTTGGGGCGATGGCTGGACGGTTCTTCGTCGGAGGGGGTGTCTGCCTCCTCTGACATCAAAGAGGGCATGTCGGCCACCCACGGCTCGTCAAGGGCGGTGACAGGGGCTCTAAAAAGTGTCGCCTGCCCCATCCATTCAGCACGGGTCATCATGCGGCACCCATTGAAAAATGCTTGCGGTAACGCGGGGGCAAATCTGCAAGGCGCATCATCATCGGCAAATCGGCGGTGTTGAAATCGGGATCCCACGCAGGCGCACCCAATACCTTGGCGCCCAAGCGCAGATAGCCTTTGATCAACGCTGGTGGCTCGATGGCCAAGGTGTGGTCCAACTCGTCCACCGGCAAGGGCAAGCGGGGCCGCACATGGTGTTGAATATCGGCCAAGTGGGTGTGGCGCAACTGGTGCCAAATGCTGGCCGCCACATCGCCCGAGACCACGCCGTTGTGCAGCATCGGAATGCTGGCGCAACCAATCATGGTGTCCAACTGGTTGCGCTCCATGAATTCAAACAAGGCCCCCCACAGCGCCATGATCACGGCGCCTTGGCGGTAATCGGCGTGCACGCAGCTGCGCCCCAACTCGACCATGCGGTTGCGCAGGCCGCGCAAGCGGGTCAAATCAAATTCGGTGTCGCTGTAGGTGCTGCCGACGCGCTTGGCCTGGGCCGGTGTCAACACGCGGTAGGTGCCAATCACCATGCCCGATGCGCCATCCCGCACCAAGAGGTGCTCGCAATAGTCGTCAAACAAGTCGATGTCGTGGCCGGGGACCTTGCCCGAGAGCCGCGCGCCCATCTCGGTGCCAAAGACATCGAACCTCAGTTTTTGGGCTTCACGAACTTCGTCTTGATGTTGTGCCCATGTGACTTGCACCCCTCTTTGAGCAGGGCGAGCAGCGAAATCCAGCGTGGAGTTGGACGGGGCCCGATGAAGTAACCCCCTGGGCAAACTCAACGGGGACAGGGCGAATGTGGGGTTTGGCAACTCTTTCATGACCGACGCTCCTTTGAATCAATGACGACATGATTCAAAAGCGCCGTGACATGGAAAAGTCAGCTGCGTTAATGTTGTGTGACAACCCGGCCACGCCAGACCGGGCGCCCTTTCACCGCCAATGGGTCAGAGCATCATGCTCAGCTGAAACACCGAGTTGGGGGCCCTCGGCATCACTGGGGGTGGCAGGGGTTTCAGGCGGAACTGGCCAAGCATGGAGGTCACGCGCGTGTCGCGCGGCATGAAGGGCACCGCCACCTCTTCCAAGGTTTGTGCGGCCAGCGACTCTTGCAAATGCCGTTGGATGTTCAGCTCCAAGGATTTCATGGGGTGCGTGTCGTCGGGATAGATCTCTTCGAAGCTGTGCACCTCTTCGAAGTGTTTGACCACATCCCACAAACTGATGTCGGCGGGGTTGCCGCAGATTTGGTAGCCCCCGCCGGGTCCACGGTGCGCTCGGATCAGCCCGGCTTCGCGCAAGTCTTTCAAGATGGACTCTGTGTAGGACGCAGACAAACCCAAGCCCGATGCGATCTCTTGGGTGGTGACCGGGTCGATGGCTGAACGAGAAGTGATGAAAACCGCAATATCGACGGCTTTGGCTGTTTTCTTCAAGATCATGTGGCGCTCCAAGTTGAGTGGGTATTGTAGGGTTTAAATTGAAAATATCCACTCATAAACTCAATAAATTGCGATTTATCTTGTATTTGACGCCATAATATCTACTCAAACTGCACTCACACCATGAACTCTCCACTTGCCGCCGGCCCCGCCCTTTACCGCATTGGTGCGGTGTCAAAGCTCAGTGGCGTGCCCGTGCCCACTTTGCGAATTTGGCAAACACGCTATAACGCTTTTTCACCCACCACCACCTCCGGCCAACACCGGCTGTATGAGGAGCTAGACCTGCGCAAAGCCGTGTTGCTCAAATCACTCACCGGACAAGGGCATGGCATCCGCTTGATCGCGGGCTTGCCGGTGGAGCAGCTGCAAGCCTTGGCGGAAAAAGGCCGGCAGTTGTCGCGCAGCCCCGGCATGAACCCGTCCGCGCCTGCCCGCCCTGCGGCTTGGGCGGTGGTGGGACAGCCATTGGCCCAGCGCTTGCAATCCGACACGTTTCCATCTGCGCGGGTGGGCATTGCCTGGCCTTTGCAACAGGTGTGGCCCGATCTGAACTCGGCTTTGCAGCAAGCGCTGACACACAATTTGGAGGGGCTGGTGGTGTCGGTGAACACCGTGAACCCCTCGGTCGCTGAACAGATCTTGGCCTTGCAGCCTGCGGCTCGCCAAACTGTGGTGCTGTATGGCTTTGGGCAAAAAGAAGCCCTGGCGCGGCTCACGCGTGCGGGCGTTGTGGTGCACCGCGAAACGCTGGACGACGCCGCTTTGGCCGAGATCTTGCGACGCTCGCGGCCACCGATGGCCTCGCCGACTTGGGCCTTGCGTGCACCCAACGAGCCCCTCCCACCCCGACAATTTTCTGACGCGGTGTTGCAAAGGGTGGCCAACATCACCAGCGACGTGTTGTGCGAATGCCCTCGGCATGTGGCCGAATTGATTGCACAGCTGGGCCGTTTCGAAGACTACAGCTTGGACTGTCTCGAACAAAGCCCCAAAGACAAAGAGCTACACATCCAACTGAACCTGATGGCAGCGAGTGCACGCGCCTTGTTTGAACAGGCCTTGCAAATGGTCGCAGACCATGAAGGCATTTCGCTGCACGACAGCCCTTGAGACGCTCGCGGTCAAAAGGTTCAGCATGAAACGCCATGTTGCGGCCACCGTGTTGGGGGTCATCGGTTTGTTGACCCTGGACAACCACATCGACTGGGTGCGACAAGACCACGGCGTTTTGCTGGAGATCAATGGCCAAAGGCACGACCCGCAAGGCTGGCTCAGCGAACATTGGCGTCAGTGGCGGCAAGACTGCCGCGCGGTCAGCGCACCCGTGCTGAATTCCGATGTGGCGCAAGGGATCCTGCAAGCCATCCAACAGCACAGCTTGCCCGACTCGCGCGAGGCCCAGTTGCTGCAACTGCGCCAGCACACCGATTGGGCGATCGCCGAAGTGCGTTTCCAAACCCTGAACCCCAGCATCGTGGTGTTGCGTCAACACCATGGCCACTGGCTGATACAAGACACGGCGGTGTGGAGCGGCTCTGCAGCCCCTTGGCACGCGGCCCATTTTGTGCGGCGTTATTTGCAACGGCAAGCGCCCCAATTGCCCACGGCCTTGCTGCACTGCATGCCCATAGATGCGTCACGCTACGCCAGCTTGTTGCCCGAGGTTCGGGCATGAGCTACCGCGTGGTGTGGTTCAAACGAGATCTGCGGCTGCAAGACCATGCCGCCTTGGCCGAAGCGGCAAAGCAAGGGCCCGTGCTGTGCCTCTACATCGTCGAGCCTGGGTACTGGGCCTTGCCCGATGTGGCCTTGCAACACTTTGAATTTGTGCGGGAATCGCTGCTCGAGTTGGACCGCGAATTGCAAACGTGGGGAGGCCGTCTTGAAGTACGGTGCGGTTCCGCTGAAGACGTGTTGGCCCGCTTATACGCACAAGCCCCCTTTGTCGCCTTGCACTCACACGAAGAGACGGGCAACGCTTTCACTTACGAACGCGACAAAAGTGTCGCCGCGTGGTGCCTCAGCCATGGCGTGGTTTGGTCTGAATGGCCGCAATTTGGCGTGGTGCGACGCCTGAAAAGTCGTGACACTTGGCAAGCCCGCTGGGAGGCGCACATGGCAGCCGCGCAAGCCGAATGCTCTGCGCTGCACTTGGTTCAGTTGCCCCAGCCCCACAGCGCAGGCCCAGAAACCCTGCAAGCACCCCAGGGCTTGGCGCACAACCCCGCGCATCGCCAGCGCGGAGGTCGCCGTTTGGCGCTGCAGACTTTGCATGCGTTTTTGCAAGAGCGCGCCCAACAATACCGGGGCGGCATTTCATCGCCACTGTCTTCGCCCACGGCGTGCTCGCGCTTGTCGGCCTACTTGGCTTGGGGTTGCATCAGCTTGCGCGAAGTGGTGCAAAGCACCCGCGCCACGCTCAGTGCCTTGCCACCGCAGGCGCATCGGCATCGTGCCGGTTTGAGCGGGTTCATCAGCCGCTTGTATTGGCATTGCCACTTCGTCCAAAAGCTGGAAAGCGAGCCCGAAATTGAGTGGCGCAACATGCACCGCGGCTACGACGGACTGCGTGAAAACACCGTCAATGCCGAGCACCTCAGGGCCTTGAAGATGGGACGAACCGGCTGGCCCATTGTGGATGCCTGCGTGGTGATGCTGCGAGAAACAGGTTGGCTCAACTTTCGCATGCGGGCCATGCTGGTGTCGGTGGCGGCGTACCCTCTTTGGCTGCATTGGCGGCCCGTGGGTGAATGGTTGGCCACGCAGTTTCTGGACTACGAGCCGGGCATCCATTGGAGCCAATTGCAAATGCAGTCGGGCACCACCGGTATCAACACCACGCGCGTGTACAACCCCATCAAGCAAGCCAAAGACCACGACCCCAAAGGCATTTTTGTACGCCGTTGGCTGCCCCACCTGCGGCGCGTGCCCGACGCTTGGCTGTTTGAACCCTGGCGCATGCCCCCCGAGGTGCAACAGCAATGTGGTTTGCGCGTCGGCCGCGCAGACGATGCCGACATACCCGAACCCTGGGTGGACTTGGCCGTGGCCACCCGCGAAGCCAAAGCGGCTTTGCATGCGCGCAGAGCCGAACCCGCGGTGAAGGCGGCAAAAAAAGCCGTCATCGAGAAACACGCCTCGCGCCAACGCGCCAGGCGACAACCTGAAAAAAGCCCTCAACTGGGCTTTGATTTTTAACCATGCGCAGCACGCTTTATTGGTTTCGAAACGACTTGCGTCTGCACGACGCAAGGGCCTTGCAAGAGGCCGTAGCCCACGCCCAAGCACGCCAGCAAAGCCTGCTGTTAATCGGCGTGCACGATCCGGCTAAAGAGGCCGAAACGCCTTGGGGCTTTCGCCGCATGGGCCCACACCGCCGGCGTTTTTTGGCGGAGACTTGGCTCGACTTGCAAGTGGCCCTCGGCGCGCTGGGGCAACAACTGGTGGTTTTGCAGGGTGACCCGGTGACAGTTTTGGCAGACTTGGCACAGCGCTTCGAGGTGGATTGCATTTTTTGTGAAGCCATTGCGGCGCCCGAAGAACAAGCCCAAGTGATGGCCTTGCAGGCACGCCAGATCCGTGTGCACACCATATGGCAATCCAGTTTGCTCGAGCCCGAAAGCTTGCCCTTTGACGTGCGTGAGTTGCCTGCCGTTTTCACCCCTTTTCGGCAACTCGTGGAGCGGGCCGGCACGGCGCCCCTGCCGCCCCTGGCCCCGCTGACATCCCTGCCCGCACCTCCTGCTGTGCACGGGGACAACTGGCCGGGCCAAGTGCTGCAGCCCGCGCAGTGGCTGCAAGAAAACCCCATCGCGGGTGCAGCCGGTGCCGACTTCAAAAACACCAAGCACAGCAACACCCCGCAACCCACAGCAGCATCTGCAGCATCTGCAGCATCAACAGCAGCAACGACATCCGCAAAGGAAGCACCGGCAGGGCGGGGTGGCGAAAGCGCAGCGCTTGCGCATCTGGCGCAGTACCTCACCCCGCCTTGGCCTGACCGCTACAAACAAACGCGCAATGCCTTGCAGGGCCAGCACACCAGCAGCCACTGGTCCCCTTGGCTGGCCACGGGGGCCGTGTCGGCACGCACGGTATGGGCCCATTTGCAGCACTACGAAAAAGCGCACGGGGCCAACGATGGCACTTATTGGCTGTGGTTCGAGTTGCTGTGGCGCGATTACTTCAGGTTTTTGCACCTGCAGCATGGCCGCCAACTGTATGTGGCCAAAGGCTTGTCGCAGCTGCCCCGCCCTTCGCACTTTCCGAAAGACTTTCAACGCTGGTGTGACGGCAACACCGGCGAGCCCATCGTCGATGCGGGCATGCGTGAATTGGCAGCCACCGGCTTCACCAGCAACCGCATGCGACAGATCGTGGCCAGTTACTTGGTGCACGACTTGGCCTGCGACTGGCGCGCAGGGGCGGCATGGTTCGAGTCGCAATTGATCGACTTTGATGTGTACAGCAACCAAGGCAATTGGCTTTACATCAGCGGCCGTGGCACCGACCCCCGCCAAGGTCGCCGCTTCAACCCGGCCAAACAAACCCAAGACCATGACGCCGAAGGGCGTTACCGCCAGCGCTGGCTGGGCCGATAATCGGTGCCCATGAATGGCATTCAATCTTGGGGCGACACCCTGCGTCTATTGGTCGAGTTATCGGCCACCGCCGCCTTTGCCTTGTCGGGCTTGATGGAGGCCGCACGGAAAAAACTCGATGCAGTGGGCGTGTGCGTGGTGGCCTTTCTGGCCGCTTTTGGTGGCGGCACTTTGCGCGACTTGTTGCTCGACCAGAGGCCTTTTTTCTGGGTGCAACACACCGACATGCTCTGGGCGGTTTTGGGCTTGTGTGGGGCGGCGATGTTGTTCATGCGCCAGCGCCATTTCGAGGTGACCGAAAAAGCCATTCTCTGGCCCGATGCCTTGGGCTTGGGTTTGTTCACCGCCACGGGGGTTCACCACGCCTTGCAAGCGCTGATGCCGCCTGTGGTGGCGGTGCTCATGGGCTTGATCACCGGAGTTTTTGGCGGTGTCTTGCGCGACATGGTCTGCAACGAAATCCCCACCGCATTCAAAGACCACCGCCCCTATGCGGTGTGTGCCTTTGCCGGCGCCTGGTGTTATGTGGGGCTGTGGTCGATCGATGCCCCGGGCTGGCTGGCCTTGATGGCTTGCTTGGGGGTGACCGTGGGCTTGCGGGCCTTGGCTTTGTGGCGCAATTGGCAACTGCCGGCGTGGCGCACCTGAACCCCAATGGGGCTTGATTCGCCACTGCCATTTCGATTTTTTAGCCTTCTTTAGCCCTCTTCCATCAACGACATCTACATTGACGACAACTCCTTTGACGCCCTCTCCTTTGCCCCCCACCAACTTCCTGCCCAACAGTGCCTCGCTGTGGGGCGGCGTTTTCTTTTCTTTGGCGGCCGGCATGATGTGGGGCTTGGTCTTTGTGGGCCCTTTGATGTTGCCCGAATACCCTGCGGCGCTGCACACCTTTGGCCGGTACTTGGCCTTTGGCCTGATTGCATTGCCACTGGCCTTCATCGACCGGCAGGACATCCGGTCTTTGAGCCGTTCTGACTGGCTGATGGCGCTGAAACTGGCCGCCATTGGCAACGTGCTGTACTACTTGTTTTTGGCCAGCGCCATTCAAAGTGCAGGTGGGGCCTTGCCAACGATGATCATTGGCACACTGCCGGTGGTCATTGCCATTTCAGCCAACCTGTTCAACCACCAACGCGATGGACGGTTCCCATGGCGCCAATTGCTGCCGCCGCTGGGGCTGATTTTGTTGGGCATCGGCTGCGTCAACCATGTGGAGTGGCAGGCGCTGCTGCAAAACCCCGCAGCGGACACCACGCGCTACATCAGTGGCGCGGTTTTGGCCGTGGGCGCAGTGGTCTGCTGGACTTGGTACCCGCTCAAAAATGCCGATTGGTTGCGCGGTCATCCCGAGCGAAACCCGCGCGTATGGGCGACCGCACAAGGGCTCGCCACATTGCCTTTGGCCGTGCTGGGCTACGCCGCTTATTGGCTCTGGACGCACCTCACCGAAGACCCCATGCCCATGCCTTGGGGCCCACGCCCTTGGGAGTTCGTGGGGCTCATGTTGGCAATTGGCCTTTTCGCTTCATGGTTGGGCACCCTGTGCTGGAACGCTGCGTCCCAGCGCTTGCCCACCGCGTTGGCGGGACAACTCATTGTGTTTGAGACTTTGGCGGCGCTCAGTTATGCGTTTTGGCTTCGCGGCCATTGGCCTGAACCACTCACCTTGGCTGGCATTGCCTTGCTGGTGGCGGGCGTGGTGGGGGGCGTGCGGGTCAAATCCCAGTGATGCCGCAAAAAGTTGCATCAATGTCGCGCCGAGGCACTGTGCAGACCCCCTGAATGGGGCTCAGGCATCAAGCGCCCAGCACCTGTTGCGCCACCCACAGGTACAAAGGAATCCCGAACAAAATATTGAACGGGAACGTCAAGCCCAAAGACATGCCAAAGTAAAGCGAGGGGCTGGCCTCAGGGATCGCATGGCGAATCACCGCCGGCACCGCAATGTAAGAGGCACTGGCCGACAAGACCATCAGCAAAGCGGCATTGCCCGTCGACATGTCCAGACCCCACGCCAAAAGCAAGGCCAGCGCCGCATGTACCAAAGGCCCCACCAAGGCGTAGACCACCAGCCAAGGCGATTGGCCTTTCAGTTGCCCCATGTTGCGGGCGGCCAGCAAGCCCATGTCCAGCAAAAAGAAGGCCAACATGCCTTTGAACAAGTCGACAGAAAACGGCTTCATGGCCGACTGTCCCTCTACCCCGGTCAACAGGCCAATCAGCATGGCCCCAAGCAGCAGCAACTGCGCGCCATCGGTCAGCGCTTCGTGCAGGATGCGGCCCAAGGGCGGCGAGCCCATGGCCGAATTGGCGCCCACACTGGCATCGGTCGCACCCGCGATTTGATGGCGGCGAACATGGTTGGCCATGATCACAGCAAACACAATGGCGGGCGACTCCATGAGGGCCATGGCAGCGGCCATGTGACCGCCAAAGGCCACCGCGTGGTTGTCCAGATGTTGCGATGCGGTGATGAAAGTCACGGCACTGACCGAGCCGTAGGTGGCGGCAATGGCCGCCGCATCAAAGCCCGACAAAAATCGGCGCAACAGGGTGTATCCCAGCAAGGGCACCACAATCGCCATGAGCATGGCCGCGCCCAGACTGATCAGCACATCACTGGTCAGGCCGGTCTGGGCCAAAGCGAAGCCGCCTTTCAGGCCCAAGGCCATCAACAGATACAGCGACAAAAAACGGGAAATGGGCTGGGGAATTTCCAGATTGGATTTCAACATTCCGGCCAACATGCCAAACAGAAAAAACAAAATGGCCGGATCGGTGAAGCTGTTCATGAAGAGTGCAGTGGCCGCTGAGGGCTTTGAGGTGCTGTAGGAGGCTGAAAACAGCCTTTTGCCAAGAAAAAACAGCCTACTTTAGCAGAGCAATAGTTCCCGAAAAAGCAGATAATTTCTGATCTATATTCAATTTAATCCTGCTTATGGCCACCCCATTCAACTACAAGCATCTGTACTACTTTTGGGTGGTCGCCAAAGAAGGCGGCATCACGCGCGCCGCCGACAAATTGAACATGGCCGTGCAAACCGTGAGTGCTCAAGTGCGTGAATTAGAACGGTCGCTGGGCTACGCCTTGCTGAAGCCAGCCGGCCGGGGCCTGGTGCTCACCGATGCGGGGCTGGCGGCGATGCAGCAAGCCGATCAAATATTTCAACTGGGCGAGATGCTGCCCGCCAAAGTTCGTGACGCCGTGAGCTCGCCCACCGTCCGATTGGCCGTGGGCATTTCGGATGGCTTGCCCAAACTGGTGGTGCAACGCCTGCTGCAGCCGGCCATGGCCGAGCCCCATCTGCGCTTGCTGTGTCACGAAGACGAGTTGGACGATTTGCTGGGGGACTTGGCCCTGCACCGTTTAGACGTGGTGTTGTCCGACAGGCCGGCCCCGAGCAATGCCAATATCAAGCTCTACAACCACGCCTTGGGGACCTCTGGCGTTTCTTGGTACGGCAATGACAAGCTGGTGCAAAAGGCCAAAAAGAAATTTCCAGCGAGCCTGGCCGAAGTGCCTGTTTTACTGCCCACCGCCCATGCCGCAGTGCGCAGCCGCATCGACCATTGGTTTGAACAGCACGGCGTTCAGCCGCGCATTGTGGGCGAGTTTGAGGACAGCGCCTTGCTCAAAACGTTTGGCGAAAGTGGCATGGGCGTTTTCCCGGCGGCCGAGTGGGTCCATGAGGAGTTGTTGGCCCATTACGACGTGCAACAGCTGGGGGCTTGTGGCACGGTGAAAGAACACTATTTCGCCATCGGCACCGAAAAGAAAGTGCAACACCCGCTGGTCCAGCGGCTGTTGCAAGTTTCATCAACGCTCTGAGGCTTGCGCATTCGAGCTGCGCACGCTCAGCAACATGGTCACGGCCAAAATACCGACCACCACGCCCAAGGAAATGCCCACCGGGATTTTGTAGATGTCAATCAAGCACATCTTGGTGCCGATAAAGACCAAAATAATCGCCAGGCCGTAGTTCAGCAAGTGGAACTTATTGGCCACAGCGGCCAACAAGAAGTACATGGCACGCAGTCCCAAGATCGCAAACACGTTGCTGGTCAAGACGATGAAAGGATCGCTGGTGATGGCAAAGATGGCGGGAATGGAGTCCACCGCAAAAATCACATCGGTCAGCGCGATCAAGCAGATCACCATGAACAAGGGCGTGGCAATCTTTTGACCGTTTTCAACAGTCCAGAATTTTTCACCGTCGTAGTTTTTGCTGACCGGCAAAATTTTGCGCAGCAACTTGAGCGCCGGGTTGTCTTCCAAATCAGGCTCTTGGCCAGCGGCCCACCACATCTTGACCCCTGTGAGGATCAAGAAAGCGCCAAACACATACAAGACCCAGTGGAACTCGGCCAACAACCAGCCGCCCACCAAAATCATGACCGTGCGCAGCACGATGGCACCGATGATGCCAATCATCAAGACGCGTTTTTGAAAGGCCGAAGGCACTGCAAAGTAAGTGAACACCATCAAGAAAACAAAGATGTTGTCCACCGCCAGTGATTTCTCAATCAAGTAACCGGTCAAAAACTCGAGCGACTTGGTGTTGGCCAATTCGACTGAACCGGTGGTGTCCTTGATGGCCCACCAAAACAAGCCATTGAACATGAAGCTCAAGGCGATCCAGATGATCGACCAGTTCAAGGCTTCTTTGACACCAATTTCATGGCTGCCTTGCTTTTTAAGCACCACAAAATCGACAAAAAGCGAGACCAAGACAATGGCTACAAAAGTAGCCCACAGCCATAAGGGGGCGATGGTTTCCATTTACAACTCCGTGGTTTTTTCGTTACCAGATCGGATAAATTCCGCCTGCAGATTACAAGGCACTGTACTCGTTAAAAAAAGCAGCAGCAAAGCCCTGAAACATGGGCAGATTATTACTGAGCAAAATCAAATTAAACTTCATAATTTTAGGAATGTCATACTGAATTTATCTGCTATCACCGCTCTGAGTGAAGCAAAAAAATGCCCCCGAAGGGGCATTCCGGCGGGTTGTGCTGGGGGTGAGGTCAGACGCGCTCGATCACCAAGGCAATGCCCTGACCCACGCCAATGCACATGGTGCACAGCGCATAGCGGCCCGCGGTTTGCTGCAGGCGGTTCATGGCGGTCGTGACCAAACGCGCACCCGATGCGCCCAGCGGGTGCCCCAAAGCGATCGCGCCACCCCAGGCGTTGACTCGGGCATCGTCGTCTTTCAAGCCCAACTGGCGCAGCACCGCCAAGCCTTGTGCGGCAAAGGCTTCGTTCAACTCAATCACATCCATGTGGTCGAGGGTCAAGCCGGTTTGCGCCAAGACCTTGAGTGTGGCTGGGGCCGGGCCGATGCCCATGACGCGCGGCGCGACCCCCGCGGTGGCCATGCCGACCACTCTGGCCTTGGGGGTCAAGCCCTGCTTGGCGGCCGTGGCTTCATCGGCCAACAACAACGCACACGCGCCATCGTTCACCCCCGAAGCATTGCCCGCGGTCACTGTGCCGTCGGGCCGCACCACCCCTTTGAGTTTGGCCAAGGCTTCTAGGCTGGTTTCGCGCGGGTGCTCATCGGTGTCGACCACGATCGGGTCGCCTTTTTTCTGCAGCACGCTGACGCCCACAATTTCGCGCGCCAAGTGACCGGCTTTGATGGCGGCCACCGCGCGCAGTTGGCTGTTGTAAGCCATCAAATCTTGCGCTTCGCGCTCAATCTGGTAGTCGGTGGCCACGTTTTCGGCCGTCTCGGGCATCGAGTCCACACCATACTGGGCCTTCATGAGTTTGTTCACAAAACGCCAACCGATGGTGGTGTCGTACACGGCGTTGTTTCGGCTGAAGGCGCTCTCGGCTTTGGGCATCACAAAGGGCGCGCGGCTCATGCTTTCCACCCCGCCGGCAATCATCAAGCCCGCCTCTCCGGCCTTGATGGCGCGGGCCGCTGTGCCCACCGCATCCAGACCCGAACCACACAGGCGGTTGAGGGTGGCGCCGGGCACTTCAATGGGCAGGCCGGCCAGCAAACTGCTCATGTGGGCCACGTTGCGGTTGTCTTCGCCCGCTTGGTTGGCACAGCCATAAATCACATCGGTCACGGCAGCCCAGTCCACCTGGGGGTTGCGGGCCATCAGTGCGCGCAAGGGCACGGCGCCCAAGTCATCGGCACGAACACTGCTCAAAGCGCCGCCATAACGGCCAAAGGGGGTGCGAATGGCATCGCAAATGTAAGCTTGGTTCATGTTTAATGACTCCAGTGAAATAATTTATGCATTTTATTGCATGTTTTGGGGTGTGGCGTGAATTATTCTAGGCGCTGACTGGGCAAGGCCCTGTGCCAGCCGGAGCTCGGTCGTGCACTGAAAGAACAGTGGACAATTCACCCCATGCTGATTCAACCCTCACAAGCCGATGTGCGCCGTTTTTTTTGCGGTGTTTATGCCAAATCCAAAACCTCAGCTCCGTTAGAACCGATGGAAATGCTGGTCAGCCAATGGATTGAAGAGCACCCCGAATACCATGCCGAACTGGCCGATGTGGAGGCCGCGCTGGCGGCCATGCACACCGCCGACCCGAACCGAGAAAATCCATTTCTGCATTTGTCGATGCACTTGTCGATCAGCGAACAATGCAGCATTGACCAACCCCGCGGCATTCGTCAGGCCGTGGAGTTGCTCACCCACCGCCTGAATTCGCTGCACGAGGCGCACCACCAGACCATGGAATGTCTGGGACGCATGGTGCAAGAAAGCCAACGCGCAGGCCGCATGCCCGATGGCGCCGCCTATATCGACTGTGTGCAACGGCACGCCACCCGAGACTGA
>JACCDH010667615.1_pt1 | contig 23171 bp, 23 predicted proteins | sample 7442481 | NCBI WGS metagenome assembly JACCDH01 (sample SAMN15323433, study PRJNA562643) | freshwater metagenome | isolation source: river surface water | place: USA:Blue River Watershed | collected 2017-08-15
GATGCTTTTTATTATAATACCAAAAAGAATCGACCAGCTTGGTATAAAAAAATGTTGAGTTGTGGAAGGGTGGTGTTAGAAGATAAAGTAGAAATTGGTTGCGGTTGCACCATTGACCGAGGTGTAAGTGGAGATACTAAAATTGGAATGGGTACTAAAATTGACAATATGGTGCATATTGGTCATGATACCCAAACTGCTGAAAACTGTTTAATTGCTGCCCAAGTGGGTATAGCAGGTGGGGTTAAATTAGAAGCCGGAGTTACTTTATGGGGACAGGTGGGCGTTGGTAAGACACTTACTATTGGAGAAAATGCCGTGGTTTTAGCACAAGCGGGTGTGCCTAGCTCCTTGAAAGGCAATAAAGTGTATATGGGATTCCCGGCCGAGGAGGCAAGCATAAAACGTAGGGAATATGTTTGGATTAAACGCATTCCTGAACTATGGAAAAAGATGATGGAAGATAAATAAATAGGAATGTTCCATCAAGGATGGAAACCCCCTTTCTTAAAGTACCAACTTATTTTAGTTGATGCAGCTCCTTTAATTCTCCTGCCACCCTGCGAATCGTTTCCTCCATTGTACGATAGGTAAATGTTGGAAATGCATTTAAAAACTTTGAATTATCAAAATGAACCACTGCCTGGGCCGTTGCGGCGGTTTCCTTGGTTAAAAGAGGTGTTTTACCGGTAATCATCCCTTTGAATGCCTCTAAGCGCCAAACTATAGCCGCTAATAAAGGCGTTACTTTTTTATAAGGAGGACGTTTATGAAATGCAGTAGCAATTTGTGTAAATATTGCTTGATAGGCTTTATTGGCGCCGCTAATAATATAACGTTGTCCTTGTATATCGCTATTCATTAATAATTGCATTGCGTCAACCACATCTAATACATCCACAAATCCACTTACCCCATTAGTGTACCAAGGAAATTCATCGTATGCCGATTTAAAAATTTCTGAGGAGCCCTTATTCCAATCTCCCGCACCTAAAATAATTACCGGATTAACAATGGCTACATTTAATCCTTCGCCCATTCCTCTCCACACTTCCATCTCTGCTAAATATTTTGACTTGCCATAAATACTATTGCTTGTTTCAGGTGTCCAATTCATGGTTTCATTTACTGCTGCATCCTCCCTAATTCGGCCAAGTGCAGCCACCGAACTTACATAAACCAACTTATGAATTTTATGGTTGATACAAGCATTCACCACATTGGCAGTGCCCTCTACATTGGCTTGTAACATAGTGACAGCCTGCTTTGGAGCAAATGAAACAATGGCTGCGCAATGGTAAACCTGCGAAACGCCTTGCAGTGATGTATCCAAACTAATTACATCAAGTATATCTCCTTTTACCCAATCTACTTTATCGGCATGTTTAAAAACAGGAATGTTTTTGCGATAAAGGGCACGCACCGATAAGCCTTTTTCAATTAAGGATTGAATTAAATGCGAACCCACTAAGCCGCTTGCACCTGTTACAAAAATCATAGCGTTATTATTTATCTTTTAGCAACCTAGCAATGTCTCTTTTTAATTGTTGTACCTCAATGGTTTTTAGCCCATCATAAATTTTACCACGCACTTTTCCTTTACGATCCACTAAGGCAAAAAATTGAGTATGAATAAATTGATCTTCTATTTTTTCGACATTGTTTTTAGGATCATCTAATAAATAGGATCCCCTGGCCATTTGGTATAAACTATCCTTGCGACCTGTTACAAAAATCCATTTTTTGGTATCTACTTTTAAAGAATCTGCATAGTGTTTTAATACCGATACTGAATCGATTTCAGGATTACAGGTATGCGATAAAATTTGAAATTCTGGATCCTCTTTAAATTGCATATACACTTCCTTCATATTGGTATTAAGCTTGGGGCAAATACCCTTGCAGGTAGTAAAAAAGTATTCCACTACTGTAATCTTATTCAATAAATTGGCATCGGTAACAGGTTGACCATCCTGATTGGTAAATTGAAATGGCTTTACATAGCTTAAAGTGGGCATTTTAACCTTCCAGTTATCTGTTCCCCGAAATACAAAGAAAAAAAAGACAATTAATAAAACAGAGAAAAATACAATGTAAGTAATCAGCTTCTTGGACATATTAAAAAATTTAAACGGGTTGTTCCTTTGAGGGTATAAAGGTAATATTATTTTAGATGCCCTATCTTTGCAATATGTTTAAAAAATGGAATTGGGATGCAATAGGCATTGGTGCTTCATTGGCTTGTGCAATACACTGCGCTTTATTGCCTTTATTTTTCAGCAGCTTACCTTTATTGGGCATTAATATATTACACAATTTTCAGTTTGAATTTGGAATGATTGTCCTTTCCTTTTTTATTGGTGCCTACTCCCTATACCATGGTTATAAAAAACACCATCATTCATTTAAGCCTGTTATTTTATTCAGCATTGGCATTGCATTAATGTTTAGCAGAATGGCTTTTAGATCGGTGGAATTGTACCTGTTATTTCCGGCTGCTTTTTTGATTGTATTTGCACATATCAACAACCATATGCGCTGTAGGGTGCACAACCACGCTCATGCGGACGATTGTGACCACTAGGAAAACTTATTGGGTAAGTATTCCTGCTTTTTTTGTGAAAAAAATCAACGATAAATTTTATGCAATGGTGTAAGACATGGAGCCATCCTTTTCATCTTTCAATTGGATGCCCATGGCTGTTAATTGATTTCTAATTTTATCACTGGTTGCAAAATCTTTTCTTGCTTTTGCATCCTTACGAATTTCAATTAATAAATCAATCACCCCCTTAAGTTGTTCCAAATTCGCACCGGCTTCTACTTTAATGCCTAAAATATTTTCTATAAATAAAGTCAATTGACTTTGTACAAACAACCAGGTAGCTCCGCTTACTGCATCTGCACTAATATGCTTATCCTTTAAAGAGTTGATGCTAGGAAGCATTTCAAACATATTGGCTACTACTTTAGCCGTATTCATATCGTCATCCATGAAGGTTTCTAGTTCGGTCGCCCATGTTTTTAACTGGGTATCTAGTGCCGTATCCGTCGCCAACGCACCCGCAGAAAAGCTTTGCGCCTTCAACCACTCATACCCTTCCATTAAACGTTTTAATGCTTTTTCAGATGCCTGTAAAGCTTCATTGCTAAAATCCAATGTACCGCGATACTGACTTTGTAATATAAAAAAGCGCACAGTCATCGGCGCATAGGCCTGTGTGAGTTCATGGTGATTGCCTGTAAACAATTCGCTTAACTTAATGACATTGTTATAGCTCTTTCCCATTTTACGGCCGTTAATGGTAATCATATTATTATGCATCCAATAACGCGCAGGAATTTCGTGATTACAAACATTGCTTTGGGCAATTTCACATTCGTGGTGTGGAAATTGTAAGTCCATCCCGCCGCCGTGTATATCAAAACGTTTGCCTAAATATTTGGTAGCCATCGCCGAACACTCAATATGCCAACCCGGGAAACCTTCTCCCCATGGGCTTTGCCAACGCATGATATGCTCAATGGGCGCTTTTTTCCATAAAGCAAAATCCACTTTATTTCTTTTCTCTTCCTGATTTTCTAATTCGCGGGTAGTTTCCAACTGCTCTTCTAAATTACGTCCACTTAAAATACCATAAGGCTGATTCTTTTTAGAATAGTCCTCATTATATTTCACGACATCAAAATAAACCGAACCATTGCTTTCATAAGCATAACCATCTTGAAGAATGGTTTTAATCATTTCAATTTGCTCTACAATATGGCCTGTTGCGGTAGGTTCAATACTGGGTGGCAAATTATTGAACTGCTCCATTGCCCAATGGTATAAGTGCGTATATTTTTGCACTAGCTCCATGGGTTCTAATTTTTCCAATATCGCTTTTGAAGCAATTTTATCTTCGGCTTGTTTTCCTTCCTCTTCAAAATGACCAGCATCGGTAATGTTACGTACATAACGTACTTTATACCCCTTGTGTAATAAATAGCGAAACACTACATCAAATGTGATAAAAGGGCGTGCATGACCCAAATGGCTTTCTCCACTTACGGTAGGTCCACAAACATACATGCCCACATAGGGTGCATTGATGGGTTCAAAGACTTCTTTTTGACGTGTAAGGGAGTTGTAAATTTTAAGTGCCATAATAGGACACAAAGATATTTTATTTTACGGTAAGCTTGCTAATAAAATACCCTCAAAAATGACCCAACCTACTTGATTAACAAAAGATCCGCCATAATCATTTGGTGGTCACTTAAATTTTCATCGGTTTGCTCCCATGCCCTTATCTTCCATTTTGGATTGGCCAATATATAATCAATCCTTAGCGTGGGATTTAGGCCTAAATAGGTGGCGCCTATGCCAAAGCCTTTTTCTAAAAATGCATCCTTCCAGCCACCCGCTGAAATTTTACGATAAGTATAGGAACTAGGGACATCATTAAAATCACCCGTTATAATACTTGGATAAGGACTTTCGTTTATTTTATTATAAACCAATTCCGCCTGACTGGCTCTTTCTTCAAATGCATGTTTCATTTTCCTGATCACCCCCCACTTATTTTTGGTAGGATCGTCAATCGCGGCAAAATCGTGTTGCTTAAATTTAAAGGAAGCCAAGTGGGTAGTAAATACCCGAATGGTATCGTCGCCTTTTAAAAGGGTAGCGGCGATAAGACTTTCTTTATTATTGAAACCAAATCGTTCCGCCTGTATAATTTTATATTTTGAATAAATGATACAGCCCGAGAAATACGACATTTCTTGGGTTTGATAATCCTTAGAGAAAAACGAATAAGGGTATTTATCTTTAAAATATTGTGCATGATTGGCAATATCACCGGCTCTTTCATTGGTATTATATTCCTGCATACAAATGATATCGGGATTCCACTTTAACATGGAATAAGCAATTTCTTGGGTGCGCAATTTTAAAGAAGAATTATTTTGTAAACCATTAAAGCCGCGTACATTCCAACTAATAATTCTTAAAGTATTTTCCTTTTTATTTTTAGGGAAAGTTAAACCTGGATGAAAGCCAATAATGGTAAATACAAAGCTCCAACCAACAATTAAACTAATAACAGATATTAAGGACAATATTGGTTTTGCAATTAACCAAAAAATTAAAAATAATAATTCAATCACCAAGAGGTAGGGCATGATTAAACCCAAAAAACCATTTACCCAAATAAAGCCTAGGGGAGTAAAAACAATGGGGTATATAATTAAAACAGAAACAAGAATGTTTAAGGCAATGATTATTTTTTTACCTATCGATCTTGATCGAGATGTTTTCTTTTTTTTGGCCATTAGCTTTTGGGGGTTAAACTATTGTTCACCAAATGTAATAGTTCATGCATCCATTTTCCCAAATCTTTTCCTTTTTTTAATAACATAATATAAATTAAACCAGCCAATCCACCCGCTATAATAGTCAAACCATTCGCAAGGGTTGTATTCAATAATGAATAACCCTGAAGTGCAATAAAAACAACACCCAATAACCACATTGGAATACCACCCGCTAAATTGGTTAATAGTTTATCATTGGGGATCAGGGCCATACATGCAATTGCAATACCAGTGACACTTGCACCTGCACCCATTATTGGTGTAGGAGAACCCATTAAAATAAAAACAATGGCCCCCAATAATCCGCTGTAAAAATACAAGGGAAATAAGTGCTTATTCGCGCCCTTAGATTGAAGCGCATTACTAAATACCGTTAACCAAATCATATTGGCAAATAAAATCCAGAATCCATCATGTACCCAATTATAAGTAAATAAACTCCAAGGGTGCTGTAACCAATTTTGATCTAAAATAAATGGATTCATTATTTGTTGATAAAATTGGGGCAGGGGTAAACTCTCTAAATAGTACACCACTTTAATTAACCCCAACATTACAAAGCCCACTAAATTAATGGCCAATAAAGCAATTAATGCATTGTTGTCTGCACCCAATAATGGTTTTTCATCTTTTTCTTCTTGCATTGAATTTGTTTTAATATCGATTGTATTTGCGTTTTAATAAAAACACCAAAATAAATCCAACCACCGCGCCGCCCACATGCGCCCATCTAGCAATTCCGTCGGATGGTGAATTTCTTAATGCAAAAAATAATTCATAGGAAAAGTAAATAATACCCAACCACTTGGCTTTCATGGGAAAGAAAAAATAAATGTAGATATAGGTATTAGGAAATAAATAAACAAAGGCAATGATAATACCAAAAACAGCACCACTTGCCCCTAGGATGGGAACATTAATATTGGCTAAAGCTTGAATAGAACCATTGGATAACTCATAGGTTACAATTCCTAAATGCAATAAAGCGGCACCTATGCCACATAAAAAATAAAACAAAGTAAACATTTTGGGTCCCCACATATTTTCGAGAATGGCGCCAAACATCCACAGGGCTAACATGTTTCCAAAAATATGTCCTAGATCGCCATGCAAAAACATATGGGTAAATAACTGCCATGGTTTAAACAAATCACTTTGAAATGCATGCAATGCAAAAGTATTTTCAAAGGAGAATTCAATGCTTGGACCATTAAGGGTGTTTTGTGCTAAAAAAAACAACGCGTTAATAATTAATAGATTTTTTATTACCAAGGGCAATACATTAAATCCAGTAGGCCTAAATTGATTCATTTTATTTTCTTTTTAATTGAACTACATTTTCAATGTGTAATGTATGGGGGAACATGTCCACCGGTTGAATTTTGGTAACCGTATATTTTTCATCCAATAAAGCAAGATCTCTGGCTTGCGTTGCAGGATTACAACTTACATATACAATAGTGGGCGCTTCCATTTCTAATAATTTACGTACCAACTTTTCATGCATTCCTGCGCGAGGCGGGTCGGTAATAATTACATCGGGCTTGCCGTGGATTTCAAAAAAAGCATCAGAACAAATATCAATTACATCTCCTGCAAAAAAAGCTGTATCCTTTAATTGATTCATTTGTGCATTTTCTTTAGCATCTTCAATCGCATCTGCCACAAATTCTACTCCCACAATTTTTTTAGCTTGCTTGCTACAAAATATACCAATACTGCCTGTGCCGCAATACAAGTCATAGACTACTTCTTTTCCCGTTAGTTCGGCAAAATCTCTGGTTACTTGGTATAAACGTTCCGCTTGTTTTGAATTGGTTTGGAAAAATGATTTTGGGCTTATTTTAAATTCAAAGTCTTCCAGCATTTCTGTAATATACCCTTTTCCAAAAAACACCTGAGGCACCAAATCCTGCATACTATCATTGCGCTTCGTATTAATGGTGTACAACAAAGTGGTGATTTGGGGAAACTGTTGTAATAATAAATTCAAAAGCGCTTCTCTTTTTTCAACATCCTCATACCCCAATATTAAATTAACCATCCATTGACCATTGGTGGTATTGCGTACAAACATATTACGCAACCAACCCTGGTGTTGTTTGATATTATAAAAAGGCATTTTATTTTCAATGGCAAAATTGACCACTGCCTTTCTCATTAAATTGGTGGGCTCCACTTGTAAATGACAAGTGTCTATCTCTACGACTTTCTCGAAAAAACCACGTGCATGAAAACCACCTGCTCCTGGTGAAGGCTTCGCAAATTCCCCGGCAGCTTTCATTGCTTTAAATTCTTCGAAAGGAATAAATTTTTCAGTCGCAAAAGTATATTCTACCTTATTACGGTATCCTTCGGTTGGACTTGCGCCCAATATGGCTGGAATTTCGGGCAAAGGCACTTTGGCAATTCTGGTAAGATTATCCACTACCTGCTTGTGCTTATATTGTAATTGTTGTTCATAGGGCAACATTTGCCATTGACATCCGCCACATACACCAAAGTGGCTACAAAATGGTTTTACCCGTATTGCAGAATAACTATGAAAATGTTTGGCAAAACCCTCTGCCCAGTCGGCTTTGTTTTTTTGTAATTGTATATCTACTATATCACCCGGCACTGCACCTTCCACAAATACTACTTTTCCATCTACCCTTGCCAGGGACTTGCCCTCGGCCGCATAATCCTCAATAAGGACTTTTTCTAAAACAGGTTTTTGTTTGATTTTTCTCACGGGAACAAAGGTACTCAACACAAACTATATTTAAAGTAAATGCGCCTATAATTTAACTTGTCATTTTAATTTATATTTTTACAACATGAAAAAGATGTTAATTACCGCTTTGTTATTTCCTTTATGCTTGGCTGCACAAACAAAAAAAAATAGTACTGCAACAGGCAGTTTGGCTTCTGCGGGCCACTCAATTCAAATAACCCTAAAGCCCTATCAAAATATTAAAATTTATTTAGGAACCCATTATGGCAATAGTAAAGTATTTGCAGATTCCTGTGTATTAAACGAAAAAAGCGAGGGTGTTTTTCAATCAAAAGAAAAATTAACCCCGGGTATATATTTTATTGTGTCACCCAAAATGAGCATCCTTTTTGATTTGTTGGTGGATGATAAACAACAATTTAAAATAATAGCGGATACCCTAGATCTAAAAAATATAGTTATCGAGGGTTCTAAAGACAATGAATTGTTCCAAAGCTATTCCAAGAGTGTAAATAGCATGTATGTACAATTGGGAGAAATTGAACAAAATTATAAAAATGCAAAAACAGCCAAAGATTCAAATAGTTATAGAGAGGCTTATATTGCGAAGGATAAACAAATAAAACAAAAAAAGAAATTATTTGTCGAAGCAAATCCTAACTCTATGATGAGTTTTTTGTTAAACACTATGGATATGCCCGAAGCGCCTAGTATTCCGGTAGTAAATGGGAAAGCCGATTCACTTTATCCTTATCGTTATGTAAAAAGCCACTATTGGGATAAGGTTATGTTTAATGACAACCGTCTGGTAAGAACACCTTTTTTTGAAAACAAGGTAGATGAGTATTTTAGAAATTATATTTCTCGCGAGCCTGATTCAATCATTAATGAATTAGACTACATGTTGACTTTTGCCAAAACCGGAAAAGAAATTTATCCCTTCTTGTTGTTTAAGTTTACCAACAAATACATTGCGCCTGAGTTTATGGGGCAGGATAAAGTATTTGTTCATTTATATGAAAAATTCTTTTTAGCCGGAGATACCGTTTTGTTGAATGAAAGCTCTAAAAAATCATTGCGTGATCGTTACTATAGTTTATTAAGCAACCAACTTGGCAAAGCCGCTCCTGTATTGGTTTTAAATGATGAGAAAAACAATCGATTCGCATTACACAATGTAAAAGCCAACTATACTTTTGTTGCTTTTTGGGATCCTACCTGTGGACATTGTAAGGAAGAAATTCCTAAACTTGATTCCATTTACCAAGCCAGTTGGAAAAAACAAGATATTAAAGTGCTTGCTGTAAATATCAATAACAAAGAATTAACTGCTTGGAAAAGTTTTATTAGTGAGCATCATTTAGAGGGATGGTTAAATGGCTATCAAACCGATGAAGACCTCAACAGAGAGATCAACGAAAAAAGACCTACTACAATCAGACAATTGTATGGAATTGTAAAAACACCTACTTACTATTTATTAGATAAGGATAAAAAAATCATTGCAAAGGATTTAACCATTGAACAGTTTAATGATTTTTTACAAACCAAGTTTACCAATATTAAATAGGAAGCTTAAAATACAGCAGACACAACGTCCTTCACCACTTTTGGCTTTCCTAGTGTATAGTAATGTAGTACAGGTACCCCAGCAGCTTTAAGTTCCTTGCTTTGTTGAATAAGCCATTCTGTACCCACCTGCTCACAAGCTTCATCGGTAGTGGCAGCCTGCATTGCATTGCGTAGGTCTGCAGGAATGTCAACATAAAAAATGTTGGGCAAAACGGTGAGCTGCTTTTTATTGGTAATTGGTTTTAGGCCTGGAATAATGGGCACATTGATACCAATGCTTCGACAAGCATCCACATACTCAAAATATTTTTTGTTGTCAAAAAACATTTGGGTCATAATATATTGTGCACCTGCATCTACTTTTGCTTTGGCAATTTGTAAATCAAAATCCATACTTGGTGCTTCAAAATGTTTTTCAGGATAACCCGAAACACCCATGCAAAAATTAGTTTTACTGCCGTTGATAATTTCTTGGTCAAGGTATTCGCCGTTATTTAGGCCCACTACTTGTTGAAGTAATTCAATGGCTTGCTTATTGCCATTAGGTTCGGGCACAAATGTTTTTTGGCCTTTTTCAGCATCTCCTCTTAACACCAACACATTGTCAATGCCTAAAAATTGTAAATCAATGAGGGCGTCTTCGGTTTCTCTTTTTGAAAAACCACCACAAATAATATGGGGAACTGCATCCACATTATAATGGTTCATAATAGCCGCACAAATACCTACCGTACCTGGTCGTTTGCGGACATCCACTTTTTCCTCAATGCCCACTGCATTTTTTCGAAGAATGGTTTCACTACGATGGTAGGTAACATTAATCCAAGAGGGTTTAAACTCCATTAAAGGATCCAAGTGCTCATATATATAAGAGATAGTGCGTCCCTTTAATGGGGGCAATACCTCAAATGAAACTAAAGTGTCTTTTGCCCTGGCCAAATGTGCTGTAACGTGCATAGCTTAATTTTAAAACAATAGTTTGCAAAAATAGTTAATATTGACAACCGAAAGGTGCAAAAGATACATTTACCCTTATTTTTGTATAAATATTCAGCGTGCAACTTACAATACATACCAAAAAGCTCATAAAGCAGTACAAAAACCGACGTGTAGTGGACCAGGTAAGCATATCTGTAAAACAGGGTGAAATTGTTGGTTTATTGGGACCGAATGGAGCTGGTAAAACCACTACCTTTTATATGGTCGTTGGCTTAATTGCCCCAGATGAGGGTTGCGTTTATTTAAACGAAGAAGATATTACCAAGCTACCCATGTATAAAAGAGCACAAATGGGTTTAGGCTACCTTCCTCAGGAAGCAAGTGTATTTAGAAAATTATCAGTTGAAGACAATATCATGGCGGTTTTAGAAATGACCGATTTAAATAAAGAGGAGCGTGAAAAAAAATTAGAGTCCTTATTAGATGAATTTAATTTACATCATGTTCGAAAAAATAATGGAGACAGTTTAAGTGGAGGTGAGCGAAGAAGAACCGAAATCGCGCGCGCTTTAGCAGTGGATCCGAAATTTATTTTATTAGATGAACCCTTTGCTGGCGTGGATCCTATCGCAGTAGAAGATATACAATCAGTCGTAGCGCGTTTAAAATTAAAAGACATTGGAATTTTAATTACCGATCACAATGTAAACGAAACATTGTCCATTTGTGATCGTGCTTATTTATTGATTGAAGGAAAAATATTTAAACACGGCACTGCCGAAGAACTCGCCGAGGATGAGCAGGTGAGAAGATTATACTTGGGTACCAACTTTGAATTAAAGCGCAAGGATTGGATTATTGAAATGGGCCAAAAAAGCTAATTTATTTAAGGGTATGGCGTATATTGTGTAACGCCTATGAAGATTTTTAGTCCCGCATTGTCAAGACTGGCTCGCCTTCGCTATTGGCGAATAGAGCATTGGGTTAATGACCCTATTGCCGCTCAGCGCGAAGTGTTGCAGGACCTAATTACGCACGGACAATACACGCAGTTTGGACGTAAATATCAATTCGCAGAAATTTTTACCATTAGAAAGTTCAAAGAGGCGGTACCCATCCAAGAATATGAGGACCTCAAACCTTATATAGATCCCATTATGGAAGGCACGGATGCCGTTTTGTGGAATACGCCAGTAGAGTGGTTTGCGAAAAGTAGTGGGACCACCAATGATAAAAGCAAGTTTATTCCAATCACTAAAGAAAGTATTCAAGACAATCATTTTCAAGCATCAAAAGATGTGCTCACTATTTATTACAATGCCGTTCCTGCAAGTGATTTATTAACTGGAAAGGGATTGGTGATTGGAGGTAGCCATCAGGTACATCCTATTAAAGACAATATACAATATGGGGATTTAAGTGCGGTACTATTACAAAACTCTCCTTTTTGGTCCTCTTTTATAAGAACGCCCGAACTGTCTATTGCATTAATGGATGAGTGGGAGTCGAAAATTGAAAGCCTTGCACAAAGTACTATTTTAGAAAATGTAACTTCCATCGCGGGTGTACCCACTTGGACCATGGTATTGTTAAAAAGAATTTTAGCAATTACCGGAAAGCAAAACATCAAAGAAGTATGGCCCAACTTTGAATTATACATTCATGGAGGCGTTTCCTTTACACCTTATAAAAATGAATTTAAAAAAATTATTGGCGAGGGTTGTAATTATGTAGAAATTTACAATGCGAGTGAAGGTTTTTTTGCAGCACAAGATCGATTGAATGAAGAGGGCATGTTGTTGTTTTTAGAGCATGGCATTTTTTATGAATTTATGCCGGCCGAAGAATATGGAAAAGAAAATCCACGCACGATTGGATTAGACAAAGTAGCACTCGGAAAAAATTATGCTATTGTAGTAAGCACCAACGGAGGATTGTGGCGATATTTAGTGGGCGACACTATTCAGTTTATTACCCTTGCACCTTATAGAATAAAAGTTTCAGGAAGATTAAAACAATTTATAAATGCATTTGGGGAAGAAGTCATTGCAGACAATACCGATAAAGCCATCACAGATGCTTGTGCCCTTTTTGGCGTAAGCCTTATTGACTATACAGCAGCACCAGTTTATATGTCTGATAAACATTCAGGTGCACACGAATGGCTTATAGAATTTGAAAAAGCACCTGATGATATGAATGCCTTTACCATTTGTTTGGATAAAAATTTACAATCCTTGAATAGCGATTATGAAGCAAAAAGACATAAGGACATTGCACTTGGATTGCCAATCATAACAGCGGTTAGCAAGGGTTGCTTTCAAGAATGGTTAAAACAAAAAGGCAAATTAGGAGGACAACATAAAATTCCTAGACTGTCTAATGAGCGAAAATTTATTGAAGAAATAAAACAATTTCACAAACAAAAATAGTATCGATAGCAGCAGCAGAGAGATACAATTAAATTAAAAAAAATGATAGATGCGCTTGGATATATAGCAACAGCAGTAGTAGTGGGCTCCTTTGCTATACAGGATGTTAAATGGCTAAGAGTTGCCAACACAATGGGAAGTTTACTTTGGATTGTGTACGGTTTTTTAAAACAGGATAATCCTATTATATTTGTAAATATCAGTATTGCTTTAATGCATACTTATTGGTTTATTAAAAACAGAAATAAATGAAATTATTAGCAGGAAAAGTAGCTATTGTAACAGGTGCTGCAAGAGGAATTGGCGCAGCCATTGCATTAAAATTAGCGGAACAAGGCGCAAATATAGCGTTTACTTATGTGAGTGATAGTAGTGCAGAAAAAGCAAATGCACTCGTAGCCGAAATTGAAAAAATGGGGGTAAAGGCTAAAGCATATAAAACCAATGCGGGCGACTTTGCTGCCTGTGAGGTTTTGGTTAATGAGGTAGTGTCAAATTTTGGAACAGTAGATATATGTGTTAACAACGCCGGCATTTCTAAAGACAATTTATTATTGCGCATGACGCCTGAGCAGTGGGATGAAGTAATGGAAACTAATTTGAAAAGTGTGTTTAATATGACTAAGCAGGTGATCCGTCCAATGATGAAAGCCCGCAGTGGAAGTATTATTAATATGAGTTCCATTATTGGTATTCGTGGAAACGCAGGACAAAGTAGCTATGCTGCAAGTAAAGCAGGTATTATTGGTTTTACCAAATCCATTGCTGCTGAAATTGGCAGTAGAAATATTCGTTGCAATGCCATTGCTCCAGGATTTATTGAAACCGATATGACACATTATTTAAATGAGGGTGAAGCAGGAAAAGCCTTCTTGGATAAAATTCCTTTAGGCCGTTTTGGTAAGGCCGAAGAAATTGCCGACACTACTTTGTTTTTAGCAAGTGACTTAAGTAGCTATATCACAGGACAAGTAATTAGTGCTTGTGGTGGATTAAATATTTAATTGGTGGAGGATGCTTCCTAAATAATTGAACTTCCACCATACGCATAAAAAAAGGATCAACATAGTTGATCCTTTTTCTTTTATACAGTTTAGCCTTTTTAGTTGATATTAAATTCTTGCGTCAATTGCTGTTTTCAAATCTGCATAAATACTTTCTACGGTACCCTCTCCTTTTACAGAAATTACTTTATTGAACTGTTCATAATAAGTAGCTACAGCAGTTGTTTTATCATGGTACTCTTGAATGCGCGCGCGAATAATGGTTTCATTGGTATCGTCACTTCTACCCGAAGTAGCGCCTCTGCCTAATAATCTTTTTACCAATTCTTCCTCGGATACTTCTAAAGCAAGTACCACATTAATTTCGGTTCCTTTTTGTTGAAGCAATGCATCTAGTGCAATACATTGTGCAGTAGTGCGCGGGAAACCATCAAACAGAAAACCTTTTGCCTCAGGATGTGCGCTCATAAAATTATCAACCATGCCTATCACCACTTCATCAGGTACTAACTGACCGGCGTCCATAAAAGCTTTCGCTTTTAATCCCAGTGTTGTTTGATTGGTAATTTCGGCTCTTAATAAATTGCCAGTAGACAAGTGTTGCAAGCCATTGGCTGCAATAATATTTTCACTTTGAGTTCCTTTGCCACTTCCTGGAGGGCCAAATAAAATTAAATTAAACATAGGGAGGAGTTGGGTTCAAAGATACTGAACTCGCTTAAATTTATAGAGAATAGACGCGATAAAATCTGAACAATAAACCTGAATACTTGTTAGTATTTTTACAACAGAAACTTATTTATGTTAAAAATGCTTTCTTTGATGACCCTAATCAGTTTTTCGGCCTGTGCACAACAACCGAATAAACCCAAAACCACCACCATTATGGAAAAAAAGAATCCTTATTATAATCCCAAGGATACTTCGATCGTAACTATTTCGGACGAGGTATGGAAATCGGTATTGAGCCCCGAAATATATCAAATTGCAAGAGAAAAAGGAACCGAGCGTCCTTTTACCAGTCCATTTGAAAATAGCAAAGAAGTGGGCACTTTTCATTGTGCTGCCTGCGGGAATGCATTATTTAAGAGTACGGCTAAATTTGAAAGTGGTTGTGGGTGGCCAAGTTTTTTTGAGCCCATTAGCAAATCTGCAATTATATATACGCCAGATCGCTCACATGGAATGGTTCGAACCGAAGTGCAATGCGGAAAATGTAAGGGTCACTTAGGGCATGTTTTTGAAGACGGTCCACCACCTACCGGCTTAAGGTATTGTATCAATGGAGTAGTATTAAGCATTGAAAAGGAGGATAAGCCAAAATAAGTAACTTAGTGGCTCATGGAACAAAAAGCGGTTTGTATTGCACCCATTGACTGGGGATTAGGGCATGCCACAAGGTGTATTGCTTTAATTCGTGCACTAACCGCTCTAAATTATACTATTTACATAGCCGCAGAAGGGCATCAGGAAACTATTTTGAAAGAAGCATTTCCTCATGCCCATTTTTTAAAATTAAAAGGCTATCGGGTTCACTATTCTAAAAAAAGAGCCTTACTAATCCCCACCCTTCTTTTTCAACTACCCAAAATCATCACTGCAATTGTGCAGGAGTATTATTGGCTAAAACGTAAAAGCCAGCAAATTCATTTTGACTTAATTATTTCAGACAATCGTTTTGGTTTTTTTCATAAAAAAATCAAAAGCGTTTTCATTACACATCAGCTTGAGTTGCAAACACCTTTTAGCTGGAGTACAAAATTATTTCAAAAGATTACCTATCGTTTTATAAAAAACTTTACTGCCTGCTGGGTAGCCGATATGCAACCTCCTCATCATTTAGCAGGTGCCTTATCAGCCCCCCAGTTTAAACCCCCTACGCCTGTTTGGTATATGAATTGTTTGTCTAGATTACAGGATGAAATAAGGGACAACAACTTAGATACTACTCAAAAAACAAGCACCGTTTTTTTAGGCATTGTCTCGGGACCTGCACCACAAAGAACTATACTTGAAAACATGTTATGGGAGCAGGGCAATGCATTAAACCAGCCCTTTGTATTAGTTGCGGGACTGCCCAATCAAAGTACATATAATAAAGCGTCTGCCAATGGTTTTTTATATCACCACCTACAGGGAGGCGCATTAAAAAATGAAATAAACAAAGCTGAATATATAATTTGCCGTGGTGGTTACACGAGTTTAATGGAACTTATTCCTTTTCATAAAAAATTAATTTTTATTCCCACGCCAGGACAAACCGAACAAGAATATTTAGCTAAGTACTGGCAGGAAAAAAAGTGGGCAATTTATTTTAATCAAGCTGATTTTAATTTAAAGGATGCTTTAACAAAAGCAAGTAAGTTTCCCTTTGAGCAGCCACCATTTATTGCTTTAAACACAACGCACTTATTAACTCAACTAAAGCAATTATCTTTATAATATGGCGATTCAGAAAAAAGATATAGCCGAAGTGATAAGTGCAATGGCTGATTATTTAATAATTGATGTACGAAGCCCTGGTGAATTTAATCATGCACATATTCCTGGTGCACAATCCTTGCCACTATTTGACGATGCACAAAGAGCCGTTGTAGGAACGACCTATAAAAAACAAAGCAGAGAAGAAGCCATCAAAGTGGCGCTCCCCTTTTTTGGCGATAAAATGAAATTAATGATAGAAACAGTAGAGCAATACTGTTTAGCATTTGAAAAAACACAGGGCCGAAAACCTTTACTATTGGTGCACTGCTGGAGAGGAGGCATGCGCAGTGCAGCCGTGGCTTGGTTATTAGATTTATATGGTTTTAAAGTGATTCAATTACAGGGGGGATATAAAGCTTATCGAAATTGGGTGATCGAAAAATATAGTCAAGCATATACATTAAAAGTTTTAGGAGGTTATACTGGTTCGGGAAAAACAGAAACCCTAAAAAATATTTTTGAAAACGGAAAGGCATTTGTTGATTTAGAGGGTTTGGCAAATCACAAAGGCTCTTCATTTGGCGCACTAGGTCAAGCGCAGCAGCCCAGTCAAGAGATGTTTGAAAACTTATTATCTCAAGCCCTGGCCGAACAAGAAAAGTTGAACCAGGTTATTTGGGTGGAGGATGAAAGTCAAAGAATTGGAACAGTGATGATTCCCAATGCTTTTTTTGATCAAATAAAAAAAAGTACCTGTTATTTTATGCGCATTCCTTTTGAAGAAAGGCTACATTTTATTGTAACCCATTATGGCATTTATAATAAGGAATCATTAATGGCTGCTACCCTTCGAATTCAAAAAAGACTGGGTGGGCTTGAAACAAAAAATACTTTATCCGCTATTGAAGCCGGTGACTTAAAAGCTGCTTTTACCATTTTATTAAAATACTATGACAAATGGTATGATAAATTTTCGAAGGGAGAAAGAAATAATAAAACAGTCAATTTGCTTGATTATATTGAGTGGATTGATTTTGAAAAAGTGGATCCCATTAATAATGCAAAATTCTTGCTAGGTATTTAAAAAGGATGTTTTATTTTTACCTTATACATTTTTATGCAACAGTTACTTGCTTGGTGGTATTTTTCGGTGTTGGGATGGAAAATAGAGGGACAGTTTCCTTATGAATTAAACAAGTCGATTTTAGTGGTAGCACCCCATACCCATTGGCGTGACTTTTTCTTGGGCTTGGCTATTCGTAAAAAAATGCGCCTTGAGTTTGTACATTTTTTAGGTAAAAAAGAGCTTTTTCGCGGAATTTTCGGTGTGATACTAAGGCATTTGGGAGGGTATCCAGTGGAAAGATCAACAAGCACGAATCAGGTGGATAAAGTGGTGTCTATTTATAACAGCAAGGAATCGTTTCACATTGCCCTCTCACCCGAGGGAACTCGAAAAAAAGTGACTAAGCTCAAAACAGGATTTTATCATATTGCCAAAAATGCAAATGTGCCCATTATCATGGTGGCACTCAATGTGGAAGAAAAGACGGTGATTTTTGCAGATCCCTTTCATACCGGCTCGGACGAAACCGCTGATAAACAAAAAATTGTGGCCTTTTTTAAAGGAATCAAGGGTTATGTCGCCGCTAATAGTATTTTAGAGGATATTGAGGGATAATTGGGCTATTTATGGGTTTTGTTTTGTTGTACAAATCTATATTTTGTATTTTTGTTTAGGCCTTTGGCTACTTTTATTCATTTAAATAAAAAAACAGTATGAAAAGTAAAATTTTTTTAGCGCTTGCAATTGTTAGCTTGGGTGCTTATTCTTGCGTTAGTCCTAAAAAATTACAGGAAAAAGAAGATAAAATTGCACAATTAACCGGTGCATACGCTGAATTACAAGGCAAACTGCGCGATGCAGAAGATGCACTTGGAAAAAGCAAATCTGAGGAAGACAAGGCAAGTGAAAAAGCAAAGAATTTACAATCTAGTGTGGAGGACTTAAATAAGCAGGTGGAATACTTAAGAGCCAACAACAATGTTGTATTGGGACAATTGAAAGATTTATCTGTATTAAGTGGTTCTCAAGCAGAAAGCATAAAAAAATCTTTAGACAATATTGGTTCTAAGGATGCCTATATTCAAGGTTTACAAAATTCCATCGCGCGCAAAGATTCAATCAACATGAACTTGGTGATGAACTTAAAAGGTGCCATTGGAGATTTAAGCGACGGAGACATCAATGTTAAAATTGACAAAGGTGTTGTATATGTAGATATTTCTGATAAATTATTATTCAAAAGCGGAAGCTTTGAAATAACACCAAAAGCTAAAACCGTTTTGGGTAAGGTGGCAAAAGTATTGGCAGCTCAACCATCAATTGAATTCATGGTGGAAGGTCATACCGATTCTAAGCAATTAATTGGCAACAGCAATGGCATTGAAGACAACTGGGATTTATCTGTAAAGCGTGCCACAACAGTAGTACGTATTTTACAAGAAACCTACAGTATTGATCCTAAGCGTATGACTGCCGCAGGTAGATCTGAATACCTTCCTTTGGTTGAAAATAATACTGCTGAAAACAGAGCAAGAAACAGACGCACAAGAATCGTTATCTTACCTCAATTAGATCAATTCTTTAATTTATTAGAAAAGAAGTAATTTTTGTCGTCTTTTTATAAAAGATAAAGACTCCGAAAAATTTCACTTATGATATTTAAACCCCACCCCATAAACGGGTGGGGTTTTTTATTTTACCTATGGTTTAGTTTTCCACCATTTCACTTTTTGGTTGCAGGAGTAGTATCTTCGCTACATGCAACAAGTGTATTTGAACGGATTGAATGAAAGACAAAGAGAGGCGGTATTACACCTTAACGGGCCGCTTATGATTATTGCGGGTGCAGGAAGTGGTAAAACAAAAGTGTTGACTTCGCGTATTGCGCATTTAATGAATAGTGGAGTAGATGCATTTAATATATTAGCGCTTACTTTTACCAATAAGGCTGCCGCCGAAATGAAAGAGCGTGTTGAAAAAGCATTGGGTAATACAGAAGCGAGAAATTTATACATTGGCACTTTCCACAGTGTTTTTGCACGCATATTGAGAGCCGAGGCGTCCAAGCTTGGATACCCCCAAAGCTTTACCATTTATGATGCTGACGATTCTAAATCGGTATTGAAGCAGGTAATTAATGATATGGGCTTGGATGATAAATTATACAAACCCAATATTGTATTAAATAGAATTTCTAGTGCCAAGAACGCACTTGTAAGTCCAGGTGAATATGCCATGGATACTTTTTTAAAGCAGGAAGACGCAAGAAGCAATCGTCCACAAATTGCAGAAATTTATGCAAGCTATGTCGCGCGCTGTTTTAAAAGTGGCGCCATGGATTTTGATGACCTGCTTTTTAAAATGCATGAATTATTGCGTGACTTTCCCGAAGTGTTACACAAATACCAACACAAGTTTAAGTATCTATTAATTGATGAGTACCAGGATACCAATCCAGTACAGTATCAAATTGCAAAATTATTAGCAGCCGTGCACGAAAACCTATGTGTGGTAGGTGATGATGCACAAAGTATCTATAGTTTCCGCGGCGCGACCATTGAAAATATTTTACAGTTTCAGAAAGACTACGATGATGTGAAGTTGGTAAAACTGGAGCAAAATTATCGTAGTAGCAAATCCATTATTGAAGTAGCTAACCAGGTTATTAAAAACAATAAGGGACAAATACCAAAAGAGCTATGGACCGATAATGAGGAGGGCGATAAAATAAAATTAGTCCGCACCATGACAGACAACGAAGAGGGAAAATTCGTTGCAGATGCTATACAAGAAAATAAATTAAGGAACCATTTTTTTAATAAGGATTTTGCTATTTTATATCGCACCAATGCGCAATCAAGGTCCTTTGAGGAAAGTTTAAGAAGAACCGGTATTGCTTATAAAATTTATGGTGGGCTTAGCTTTTACCAAAGAAAAGAGGTGAAGGATTTTATTGCCTATTTAAGATTAATAGCCAACACCAAGGATGAAGAAGCCCTCAAAAGAATTATCAATTACCCGGTTCGAGGTATTGGAAAAACAACGGTGGAAAAGTGTTTGGTGCTTGCAGGTGAAAACAATATTACTTTTTTTGAAGTACTAGAAAAGGCAAAAGGTTTTGGATTTAAAGCAGGCACGCTTACTGCAATTGAGGAGTTTGTAACAATGATTAAATATTTTCAAAATCAATTGACAAAACACAATGCTTCGGATGTAGCAGTACAAGTAGGCAAGCATACCAATATGGTGAAGGAATTGTTTAACGATAAAAGTACCGAAGGGCTGGCGCGGTATGAAAACGTACAGGAATTATTAAACTCCATTAAAGAGTGGACCGAAAGTCCAAGTAATGAGGATGGAGAATTGGGAGATAAAAGTTTGGGATCCTATTTGCAACAAATTACCTTAATCACCGACGCTGATAATGATAATAACAACGAGGATACGGTAAAACTAATGACGGTGCACGCCGCAAAAGGGTTGGAATTTGATTGTGTGTTTGTAGTGGGGTTGGAAGAAACCTTATTCCCTAGTGGAATGAGTGTAAATACCAGAGAAGAGTTGGAAGAAGAGAGAAGGTTGTTTTATGTAGCAGTTACTCGGGCCAAGAAACATTTATGGTTGACTTATGCGAATTCAAGGTATCGTTTTGGTCAACTGGTGCAAAACGAGCCGAGTCGCTTTATTGAGGAAATGCCAGAGGAACAGTTGGATAAATCAAGTGCCGGGGGTGGCGCGCGCAACCAGGGTTCAGGTTGGGGATCGGCTTACGACCGTATGCACGGTGGGAACAATAGAGGCTGGCAGGAACAAAAGCCAAGCAGGCCTACTGGCACAAAAACCAGCAATAGTCCATCAAGCAGTCCTAGCAAACCAAGCTATATGCCTGTGGTGCCACCAAGTACTTTGAATAAAAATCATATCCCTTCGGTTAACTTTACAGCAGCCGATCCTTCAGCATTAGAAGCGGGCATGAAGGTGGAACATCAGAAATTTGGCTTTGGGGTAATAAAAGAAATTGAAGGTTCTGCACATAATCCGATTGCACTTATTCTTTTTGATACGAATGGTGAAAAGAAAATTATGCTGAACTATGCAAAGTTGAGCATAATACCATAACCTATATGTACACCATCATGCCTGTTGATGAAGGCGCATCATAGACATTATCACCTTTCGATATCGGAAAAATAAGCCCTTCTGTATTACAATGATGCCATTGGGCAGTTATTTTGATTATTTTTGTATTCAAGTACTAAATGATATTTTATGATTACAACAGGAAACACAATTGTAAGCATCTATACCGAGATGACACCGAATCCAGAAACAATGAAGTTTGTGGCCAACAAACTATTGTATCCAGGTAAAAGTATTGATGTAGCAGAAGAAAGCCTTGCTGGCCCTTCACCCTTAGCTAAAGAATTGTTTAGTTTCCCTTTTATAAAAAGTGTTTTCATTGCCAGCAATTTTATCACTTTAACAAAAAGCGCTGATACCGATGATTGGCAGGATGTAATTCCTACTATCAAAACCTTTCTTAAAGAATATTTAGAAAAAGGCGGTGTGGTTGTCAACGAAGAAGAAGTTGCTAAAATGAAACAAGAAGCAACCAACGTGGTACACGCGGACGATGATGATGTGGTGAAGCGCGTGAAGGAATTATTAGAAAATTGTGTAAAGCCCGCTGTTGAAATGGACGGAGGAGCAATACAATTTAAAAGTTATAACGACGGTGTTGTAAACTTAATGCTACAAGGTTCTTGCAGTGGTTGTCCATCTTCAATGGTCACTTTAAAAGCGGGTATTGAAGGTATGATGAAGCGCATGATTCCTGAAGTAAAAGAAGTAGTTGCAGAAGCGGAATAGTTTTTAATCAAATGTATCTTTTAGGTACGGAATAGAAATACAAAAAAGGCCTCGCTATATCAGTGAGGCCTTTTTATGTATAAGCAATTGTGAGATAAGAAATATTATTATACAAGTGGGATTTAAAACCAATGATTATATAAAACTAAAGGAAATTAAAATGTATATAAGAATTACCTAACCCAAAAAAAGCTTGTAGTTATTACCAGCTTGCCATCCAAATATACTTTTAACAAACCGCCGTCCCCATTTCCACTTTCTGTTTGTTTTATACCATTCCAATCTAAAATAATTTTTTTATTTTTATTTTCATACGTGTGTATATAATGTTTGCCTAGTTTTTGAATATTTTTAAATTCTAAAAAAACGTTTTCTCCGTCTATATTAGTATATAAAAATTGAGTAAATGGTGGTGTTTTACCTTCTGGCTTTTGAAACTCATCACCAATAAAACCTACTATATTTAAAATTCCTTCTGATACATAGTCAAAATAGTTTCCAATATGAATTGTACTAAGATTTTGCGCCCAATCTGGTACATTATTAGTTGGTATTATTTTATGCGAATTGGCATTATTCTGAGCATTTAAGTTTATTGAAATTACCAATGTGCAAAGAACTATAAAAAATTTATTTTTCATAAATATAAAATCTATACTAGAGCTTTCCGTAAAGCGCGCGTAGTTTTTCGCGGGTCATTATTTTTTCCCAATCCTTGCCTAGTGCATTTTCCCATAATGGCTTCATGCCCAAAGAAACATTGATCATCGCATCAAATTGTTCTTCGGTTA
>JACCDH010315921.1_pt1 | contig 23169 bp, 23 predicted proteins | sample 7442481 | NCBI WGS metagenome assembly JACCDH01 (sample SAMN15323433, study PRJNA562643) | freshwater metagenome | isolation source: river surface water | place: USA:Blue River Watershed | collected 2017-08-15
CTCGTTCACAAAAAATCCTTTCTGTTCACTAAACGTTTATAAACGGCACATTATTTGTTGTAAATTTGTTACTCAAAATTGTATCAGTTACAAAAATAACACTGTAACTGAAGTGGCGAAGCTGCGCAAATTCAGCACAAATTTTTGAAATCGCGCGTTAGCTAAACCGCGAAGCGTAAACCGCCGAAGGCGTAAACTCACCACCGGTGTAAACCAGCGTCAGCTGTAAACCCACCAAAGGTGTAAACTCTAATGACATTAGATCTCTTACTAAACGGTAAAATCCGTATCAAATTGCTAACCAGGCTTTTAATGAATCCTGCAAGTAGGGTTTATTTGAGGGGTTTGGAAAAAGAATTTGGCGTTAGTTCAAACACAGTGAGGGTTGAATTGAATAAGTTGAGTGATTTGAAATTGATTGAAGTTGATGAATCAGAAGGCAATGTTAAACAGTATAAAGCCAATACTCAACATCCTATGTTTTCGCCCTTGAGGAGTTTTATTCTTAAACAGTTTGGATTTGAATCTTTGATTGAACAAGTTTTTCAAAAGCTTGGTGATGTTGAAAGTGTTTATATCACAAACGATTGGGCTTCTGGAAAAGAATCACCATTTGTTGATTTAGTGGTAGTAGGCAATGTGAATAAAACCTATATGAATCGTCTCATTGAACACACTGAGAAAGTCATTCAAAAGAAAATTCGTGTGGCCGTTTACGATTCGTATTTCGAAGAATCTCAAATCACAGGAATACCTTTTATAAAATTAATATGAGTAACTCAAGTAATGAGTTCAAAAACAACCATGAAATGTAAACAGCGAAGCGTAAACAGCCTGAAAGGCGTCAACCGCGAAGCGTAAACTATTACGGAATGAACAAAGAATATAAAATAGCAATCATCGGACTCGGATACGTCGGACTACCACTAGCCGTGGCATTTGCTGAAAAGTACAAGGTGGTAGGTTTTGATATCAATCTTTCAAGAATCCAAGAATTGAAAAAAGCGAATGATAAAACGCTTGAAATTTCGGAAAATCAATTACAAAATGTGTTGATTTCTGATGAAAATTACATAGCCGACAATTATACGCATGGTTTGTATACCACCATGAATGTTTCTGATTTGGCGGATTGTAATTTTTACATTGTTACAGTTCCAACTCCAACAGATAAATTCAACAGACCAGTTTTAACTCCTTTGATCAAAGCCAGTGAAACAGTGGGTAAAGTGCTGAAAAATGGTGATATTGTTGTATATGAAAGTACGGTATATCCAGGTGTTACGGAAGACGAATGTATTCCAGTTCTGGAGAAAGTGAGTGGATTGAAATTTAATCAAGATTTCTTTGCTGGTTACTCTCCTGAACGTATAAATCCTGGCGACAAGGAACATACCGTAACCAAAATTTTAAAAGTGACCAGTGGCAGTACACCTGAAATTGCTGAAAAAGTTGATTCAATTTATCGGTCTGTTATTACTGCTGGTACTCACAAAGCTCCAAGCATCAAAGTTGCAGAGGCTGCAAAAGTGATTGAAAACAGTCAACGCGATATCAACATTGCGTTTGTAAATGAATTGGCCAAAATTTTCAATTTGATGGGCATTGATACCCACGATGTGTTAGAAGCCGCTGGAACCAAATGGAATTTCTTAAAATTTAAACCGGGTTTGGTTGGTGGACATTGTATTGGGGTAGATCCGTATTATTTGGCACAAAAAGCCCAAGAGCTGGGTTACCATCCGGAAATCATATTGGCTGGACGCAGACTCAATGATGAAATGGGTAAATATGTGGCTACTGAGGTGGTAAAATTGATGTTGAAAAAAGACATCAAAGTGAAAAATTCTAAGGTGTTGATTTTAGGGTTTACTTTTAAGGAAGACTGTCCGGATGTTCGCAATACAAAAGTTATCGATATTGTGACCGAACTTTCAACCTATGGTATTGAGATTACGATACATGACCCTTGGGCCAATCCAGAAGAGGTGATGCATGAATACGGTGTTCAATCTCATACTGAATTAGATAATGATAAATTTGATGCAGTCATTTTAGCGGTTTCACACGAGGAATTTTTGGAATTAAACTTTTCTAAAGTATTAAACGACAATTCGGTTTTTTACGATGTAAAAGGTTGTATTGAAGGTGATTTTGTTGACTCAAGGTTGTAAAATTTGAAGGTTTTAGTTACCGGATTAGCGGGTTTTATTGGTTTTCATCTTGGAAAAAGATTGTTAGATGAAGGCTATGAGGTTGTGGGCTATGATAATTTGAATGATTATTATGATGTGCAACTGAAACTTGACAGATTAAAAGAATTGGGAATAGAGCAAAAAGATCAAGATTGGGTTTCTAAAAATGATAAATTAAAATTTATCAAAGCTGATTTACTTGAAAAGGATATTTTATTGACTATGTTTCAAGAAGAAAAATATGACTATGTTGTGCACTTGGCTGCTCAAGCGGGAGTAAGGTATTCTTTGGAAGCTCCGCAAAAATATATTGATAGCAATATTACGGGTTTTTTGAATATTTTAGAGTGCTGTAGATATTTTCCTATAAAGCATTTGGTATTTGCCAGTAGCTCGTCGGTTTATGGTTTGAATGCTAAGATTCCATTTTCTACAGAGGACAAAACTGATAGTCCAATTAGTTTGTATGCAGCAAGTAAAAAATCAAACGAGTTGATGGCACATACCTACAGCCATTTATTTAAAATACCCACAACAGGTCTAAGGTTTTTTACAGTATATGGTCCTTGGGGAAGGCCGGATATGGCGATGCATTTATTTACTGAAGCAATTCTTAGTGGGAAACCAATCAAGGTTTTCAACCAAGGAAATATGAGTCGCGATTTTACGTACATCGATGATATAGTAGAAAGTATTTCGAGGGTTATTGTTAAAGAGCCAGTAGATAAACAACTTCCGTTAAATTTATTCAATATTGGAAACAACAAACCTGAAAAATTAATTGCATTTGTAGACGAAATTGAAAGTGCTATTGGAATAGAAGCTATAAAAGAATATTTGCCAATTCAACTAGGTGATGTTGAAACTACTTTTGCGGATGTTCAAAGCTTAAATAAATATATAGATTATCAACCACAAACTACGATTCATTTAGGAATTAACAACTTTGTGAATTGGTATAAAAATTATTATAAAATTTAATGAATCAAAATAATAAATGGGTATTTGAAATTTCACCTGAAAAATCAAAATTCAAACTCAATTTAAAGGAAATTTATCAATATAGAGATTTATTGATGCTATTTATTCGCAGGGATATAGTTTCGATTTATAAACAAACAATTCTGGGACCATTGTGGTATTTTATTTCACCATTATTGGCTTCTGTAACACAGTATATTGTATTTGGTAGAATTGCAGAATTACCATCAGATGGAGCTCCATATTTTTTGTTTGTATTGAGTGGAAATGTTTTATGGAGTTATTTTTCTACCTCGTTAACAGCAACATCCAATACATTTAGTGCAAATCAGGGTATTTTTGGTAAAGTTTATTTTCCTAGGGCCATTGTTCCTATTTCCATTACAGTTTCAAACTTATTTCAATTTGCAATCAAGTTAATTTTATTAATATCTTTTGTAACAATTATGGGTGGGTTATATAAAATAAACGCATGGGTTTTATTATTACCTCTTCTTATTGTTATTATGGCCATGATCTCAATGGGTATAGGCATGTTAGTAAGTTCACTTACTGCCAAATATCGAGATTTTTCTCAATTGATGAGTTTTGCAGTGGGATTATTTATGTATATTACTCCTGTAATTTATCCCACAAGCATTTTTTTAAATAAATTACCTGCAGAAAAACAATGGATGATATATGTGAACCCCCTAACAAGTGTTTTTGATGTTTTCCATAAAGCATTTTTGGGAGTTGGTCATATAAATATTTATGCACTTAGTTATAGTTGTGGATTCGCTGTTGCTGTCTATATTATGGGGTTATTTGTCTTTAACAGGGTGGAAAGGACATTCATGGATACAATTTAAATATGTGTGAGAAAGATGTGATTTTGAAAGTGGAAAATGTATCTAAATTGTATCGCCTTGGAACGGTAGGTACAGGTACATTTGGAGGCGATGTCCAGCGCTTTTGGAAAACAAAAATATTGGGTCAAGAAGATCCATTTTTAAAAATTGGCCAAACAAATAATCGTGCTTCAAAAGAAAAAGCAGATTTTGTTTGGGCCTTGAAGGATATCAATTTTGAATTAAAACGTGGAGAGGTTTTGGGTATTATCGGGAAAAATGGCGCAGGTAAGTCTACTTTGTTAAAATTATTAAGTAGAATTACATCTCCTACCACCGGGAGTATTAAATCTGCTGGTAGAATGGCTTCTTTATTAGAAGTTGGAACAGGTTTTCATCCGGAATTGACGGGACGCGAGAATATTTACCTGAATGGTGCAATTTTGGGTATGACTAAAAGAGAAATCCAAAGTAAGTTTGATGAAATTGTTGATTTTTCAGGTTGTGAAATGTACATAGATACACCAACCAAAAGGTATAGTTCAGGAATGACCGTACGATTGGGTTTTGCTGTTGCTGCATTTTTGGACCCAGAGATTTTAGTTGTTGATGAAGTATTGGCTGTTGGCGATGCCGAGTTTCAGAAAAAAGCCATTGGGAAAATGAAGGATGTTAGCAGTGATGAAGGCAAAACAGTACTGTTTGTGAGTCATAATATGGGTTCTATAGATGCCCTTTGTAAAAGAGCTTTGGTCATGAAAGACGGAATGTTGGTTTTTGATGGTACTCAAAAAGAAGGGATTTCATTTTATCTAAAAAACGAAGTTGCCAATATTTCGAATTCTAAAGTATGGAATGAAATAGATGCTCCCGGTGATGAACGTGCGAAAATTCTAAAATTAGAAGTAACACATAACGAAGGCTTTAATGAAATTAATTTTAGTTCTGGAATTTTAATAAAAGCGACTATAAAGTCTAATATTTTTGATCAAGCATTGGATTTTTCATTTAATTTAAAAACGGAAAAAGAAGAGTTATTGTTTCATCATGGTTCTTTAATTACGGAGAAAAAAAATCTCGCGCCTGGTAATTTTAATGTTAAAGTTTATATCCCACCATATTTATTAAATGTTGGTTATTATTTTATAGATGTATGGTTGGGTTTATCCGGAGTAGAGATGGTTGGTAAAATGGAGGAAAATGCAGTGGGGTTTTCTGTATCAGCCAATGAAATGGATAAAATTAAAAAAGAATTACCTGGCTTACTTAGACCCATGTTAGAATATAAAATTGAAAAACAAAGTTGAAAAGTTATATAAAAATAGAATTACCTAAGATTTCTGATCCACGTGGAAACCTAACCTTTGTTCAATACCCCAATCAAATTCCATTTGAAATCAAACGGGTTTTTTGGACTTACAATGTGCCTAGTGGTGAGATTAGGGGTGGACATGCATTTAAAACACAAGAAGAAGTGATAGTTGCACTTAGTGGCAGTTTTGATGTGGTTATTACAAGAAATTCTGGAGAACAAGAACGCGTTCATTTAAATAGATGTAACGACGGTTTGTATTTACCCCCCAACACTTGGCGACATTTAGAGAATTTTTCAACCAATTCTGTGAGCTTGCATCTTTCAAGCAAAGTATACAGCAATGATGATTATATCCGAAACTTAAACGATATTTCGCCTAATCTTTCATGAAAAATCGAACTCTCAAAGGCTGTACTTTATTGAATCTCTCTAAAATCCAAGCTATTTCAGGAAATATTACATCGATTAACAATGGAATTGATGCTCCGTTTGACGTTAAACGGGTTTTTTATATTTATGACATTCCATCAGGAGAAGATAGGGGGGCACATGCACATAAAGAATGTCATCAACTACTAATTGCAATCACTGGCTCTTTTGAGGTTGAAGTATTTGATGGAAAAGAAAAAGCAAGATTTTTCTTGAATCAACCCAACATTGGCTTACACATACTACCCGGTATTTGGGCCTCAGAAGTCAATTTTTCAGGTGGTGGAATTTGTTTGGTAATGGCTTCTCATGAATTCAACGAAAGCGACTACATTCGCGATTTACAACAATATTTAATTTATAAAAATTGATTCATCCAAGTAGTGATATACAAACAGAAAACATTGGTCAAGGAACCCATATTTGGCAATTCTGTGTTATTTTACCGGAGGCAAAAATCGGAGAACAATGTAATATTAATGCTCAGGTTTTTATTGAAAATGATGTAACCTTAGGTGATAGAGTTACAGTAAAATCTGGTGTTCAACTTTGGGATGGCATAGTGATTGAAGATGATGTTTTTATAGGGCCCAATGTTACTTTTACAAATGATAAAAATCCGAGATCTAAACAATATCCTGACACATTCCCAAGAACAATTATAGGAAATGGTGCGAGTGTTGGTGCTAATAGTACAATATTACCTGGAATTAAAATTGGAAGTTTTTCTTTAATAGGTGCGGGTAGTGTTGTTACCAAAGATGTTTTACCTCATGCATTAGTATGGGGAAATCCGGCAATTCAACGTGGTTGGGTAAATTTTATTGGTGAAAGGCTAATTTATATTGGGGATATGAAATGGCGAGATAGTAGTGGTGGAATTTGGATTGAAGATAATAACGGAATAAGTAAGCAATGATTAAATTTTTGGACTTCCAGCCCATGCACGATCAAATTCGTGAGGAAATGCAACAGGCATTTCAACGTGTTTATGATAGTCATTGGTACATTCAAGGGAAGGAATTGGATGCATTTGAGAAAGAATATGCTACATTGAATCAAACCAAATTTTCGGTGGGTGTAAGCAACGGCTTGGATGCTTTGGTTTTGGCTTTAAGAGCATTGAATATAGGTGTTGGTGACGAAGTGATAGTTCCTTCTAATACCTATATTGCAACAGCACTGGCTGTTTCTCATGTTGGCGCAACTCCCATATTTGTTGAACCCAGAATGGAAACATACAACATTGATCCAGAGAAAATTCCAGCTGCTATTACAAAAAAGACTAAGGCTATTATGCCGGTCCATTTATATGGTCAGGCATGTGAAATGGATGAAATCATGGAAATTGCAAAAGCCCATGATTTATTTGTGGTTGAAGACAATGCTCAAGCCCATTTGAGTTCTTTCAATGGAAAACTCACGGGATCATTCGGTGATCTCAATGGGACAAGTTTTTATCCTGGAAAAAATCTGGGAGCATTGGGTGATGCCGGTGCAATTACCACCCACAATGAGGAATTGGCAAAAAGGGTCAAAACCTTGAGGAATTACGGTTCATCTGAGAAATATTATAATGAAGAGATTGGTTTTAACAACCGATTGGATGAGTTACAAGCCGCATTTTTGAGGGTTAAACTCAATTATCTTGAAGACTGGACCAACCAACGCAAAGAAATTGCATCTTGGTACAACACATATCTAAGCAGTAAAAATTGGATCTTGCCCGAAGTTCATCAAAATGCAGATCATGTTTATCATTTGTATGTAATTCGAACAGCAGAGCGCGAAAAACATCAATTGGAATTGACAGCAAAGGGAATTCAAACCATGATTCACTACCCTGTGCCAATCCATCTTCAGAAAGCATATAAACATTTGGGTTACAAAGAAGGCGATTTTCCAATTGCTGAAGAAATTGCAAAAACATGTTTGAGTCTGCCTATTTGGCCTGGATTATTAATTAATAAATTAGAAGAAATTTGGAACCATTAGTCAGTGTAATTTGTATTACAAGAAATCATGAAAGATTTTGTATCGAAGCACTTGATTCTATACTGAATCAAACGTACAAAAATTTAGAGTGGATAATATTGGACGCCGCTTCTTCAGATAATACACCACAAATTATAGAAGATTGGCTAGTTGCAAATAAAATTGTTGCAATTTTTATTAAGGAGAAAGAATTAAAGCCAATCACAGTTAACTTAAATAAAACTTTGACATTTGCAAAAGGTGAATATATTCAGGTAATTTCATTAGATGATATATTAGTAAAAGATAAAATAGTAGTACAAGTAAATAAATTTAAAATAGATGAAAAGTTAGGTGTGATCTTTGGAGATGCCCTTAAAATAGATACAAATGGAAAATATTTAGATTCAATATTTGGTTTTAATTCAAGGGATAAAGAATCTTTAGAAAATGATGATATTTTTAAAATAATAGTCAATGGAAATCAAATTTGCGCTGCAACAGCATTAGTTCGCAAAGAAGTGTATAGAGAATGTGGTAGTTATGACGAAAATATCCATATAGAAGATTGGGATTTCTGGTTGCGAGTTTTAAAATCTTCATGGAAAATGAAATATTTTTCTCATGTCTTGGTGAAATATCGAATTTCTGAAAACTCCTTGTGGCATATTGGAAATTCGAAAATAATATTATCAATTATTGATATACTAGACAAGCACAATTATTCACAATGTAATAATGTTTTATTAAATTATTTTATTTATTTCAAAAAAAATAGCATTAATGATAAAATAAAAGTATTCTTTGGCATTATTAAAAGAAGAAAAATTAATTTATTATTAATATATTTATGCAGTATCCTATTTTATGATAGGGAAAAAATTAGAAAATATAGCAAAAAACTAACAAAATTTCAATATAAAAAATAATATTTAAATTGTCTATAATTAATTATATTACATACAATATAATAATATGAAAAATTAATGAAAATAAATACTCTTCTATGCATGTTTGTATAAATATTGATTGTAACTACATTTTTCCAGCAGTAGCTATGATTGAATCTTTAAATTTTCATTTATCAAAAAATGTAACTATGAATCTTCATATATTATGTGAGGAATTTAATATGAAAAATTATTCATTATTTATTAAATATTTAAAGAGTAGAGGAATAAATCATGAATTTTATCTTATAGATTCGGAATTATTCAAAAATGTCAAAGTAACCCATCATATATCCAAAGCTACTTACTTTCGATTACTAATTGAAAAGGTTGTACCAAATTCAATAAAAAGAATATTGTTTTTAGATTGTGATTTAATAATTATGAAAAACATTACAGATTTATACAATACTAATTTGAATGATTATGAAATTGCTTGTATTGAGGAAAATATTGGTCATGAACATTTGAAGCGACTTCGAATCTTAAATGAAGATTTTCATTTTAATGCTGGAGTATTATTGATAAACTTGGAAAAATGGAGAACTAATAATATAACCTCTAAATTACTAAAGAATCTTTCTGAAAATATTGATAGTTTGGTATATTGGGATCAAGACATTTTAAATTTAACAATAAAAAATAAAATTAAATTGGACAAGTATTGGAATTTAACGGAAACAAATCTTAAGGAATGTTTCAATTCAAGTGTAGAAAATTTTGGTATAATTCATTACACTGGATCTTGTAAGCCCTGGAATTGTTCATCTCATCCATACCGAGATTATTTTTTTAAACATTATTCCAATAGATTTGATTATAATAAATTAAAAATTTTGCATCAATTTGTTAAATTAAGAGATAATTCTACATTATTAAGGAGAATTACTCGAAGAATAATTGGTATTAATTTGTATTTAAATCCAACTAATCTAAAATTGTATCATAAGTTTCTGAATTAATAATCTATTATGTTTAATACCCCTATACTTTTAATATTGTGGAGACGACCAGAATTATTTTTAAAACAGTTGGATTTATTAAAAAAAGTTAAACCCTTAAAACTTTATGTTGCAATTGATGGATTTAGAGAAGGTAAGGAATTTGCAATAGAAAGGGAATTAATACAAAAAACAAAATCTTATTTATCACTGATTGATTGGCAAGTAGATACTAGGACGTTAATACGTGAAAAAAATCTTGGTTGTGGTTTGGGTGTATCTGAGGCAATTACATGGTTTTTTGATCAAGAGGAAGAAGGAATTGTTTTAGAAGATGATGTAATTCCCGATTTAGATTTTTTTTATTTTATGGAAAGTCAATTGGATAAATGGCGTGATAATAAGAGCATTTTTTCGATAGGTGCGTCATGTTTTAATGATTCTTTTGCGAAATTAAAGTTTGATATTGTTTATCGATCTCGATTTTTTAGAGTTTGGGGATGGGCTACATATAAGGATAGATGGGAAAAATATCAATATGATTTTAAAGATAAAACTGAATTATTGAATTCTATTCATAAGGTCAAATTGTCAAATATTCAAAATACGGAGTGGCTTGAAAAGGCTGAATGGTGTGTAAATCATCTGGATGCAATAAATACTTGGGATTATCAGTGGCAATTTACCATTTGGATGAATGATGGTTATTGTATAAGTCCAAATTTTTGGCTCATTGATAATTTGGGATTTGGTGAAAATGGTGCTGGAATTCATACATTGCATGATATACCTAAAAAAGTTCAACGACTAAGTAAAATTCGAATGAGGAAAACAAGGATTATAAATTTATTTCCTTTACAATATTTTTTGGATTTGTTTTTCTCAAAATTACCTTTTTATAATAGAATACAATCATTTTTTGAATAATTTGAAAAAGATAATTATTAAAATTTCAACCCCACCTTGGAGTAATATAGGACAAAATAATGAATTAATTGTTAAATTAATTCCAAGTAATTTGAGTGATAGGTTTATTTTTATTATTAATGACAAAATAGACATTTGTGATTATTGGTTTGTTTTTGAAGGAGTAAGTTTCAATGAATCTGTCTTAGTCAGAAAAAATATTATTTTTTATACTACGGAGGAAAAAGAAATTAGGACATACGATTTAAAGAAGTTAAAATATTTTGATTACATTTTAACTTCGCGTAGTGACATTTTATCTTCAAAATTAAAAACTATTAGTACTCATTATTTTAATTCTTGGTTCATAGAAAAAAATTATGACGAACTATATGCTTCAATTGCTAATTACAAGAGTAAAACTCTTTCGACGATTACCTCGAATATGAATAAAACAATTTTGCATAACAAGCGGAGGGAAATTATTCAGCAATTGGGTCATGTTCTAAAATCGGATATTGAGATTTTTGGTCGAGGCATAAGGGAAATAAAAGACAAGGCTGATGGATTAAATGATTTTAAATTTTCCATAGCAATAGAAAACTCTTGTATCCCTAATTATTTTACAGAAAAAATTGTCGATTGTTTTCTAACAAACACAATTCCTATTTACTATGGTTGTCCCAATATTGGAGATTTTTTTGATATAAATTCTATGATATTAATTGAAGATATTAATGATGTCGATTTAATAATAAAATTAGTTAAGGATTCAATTTCAGATGAAAGTCTATATAACTCTAAATTGCCATATGTAATAGAAGCGAAAAAGAAATATTTATTAAATTTTTCTCCTATACAGGTTATTACAAATAAGATTGACATTTTAGAAATGGATGATGGATTAAATCAAAAACCTAGAAGATTTGAAATTCTTGAAAATACCGTATTTCATTACATAAAGATTAATAAAAAAAACCCCATAAAAAGAAAGTTAAAATTGATTTATGATTCCAGTTACAAAGCCATATCTACCATTATTAAGTAACTACACCAAATATTTGAGTAAAGCATATGATTTGGAATGGCTCACCAATAGAGGTACTCTAGTAAATGAACTAGAGAAGAGAATAAGTTTATTTTTAGGCTCAAAAAATATTCCGTTATTAATGAATAACGGAACAGTCCCATTGCAAATCGCTGTCAAACACCTTCCTGAAAATTGCGAAATTATAACCACACCTTTTTCTTACATTGCAACAACGACTTCAATTTTATGGGAGTATAGAAAGCCAATATTTGCTGACATTGAAGAGGATTATTTATGCATCAGTCCATTAGAAATCAGAAAAAAAATCACTTCTCAAACCAAGGCAATTTTAGCAACACATGTGTTTGGTAATCCATGCGATATAGAAGAGATAGGAAAAATAGCAAGTGAATTTGGATTGATGGTTATTTATGATGCGGCCCATTGTTTTGGTGTAAAATACAACGGCAAGAGCATCTTTGATTTTGGTGATATCAGCACGTGTTCCTTTCACGCCACGAAATTGTTTCATACCGGGGAAGGGGGGGCGGCATTTGTGAATAAAACGGATTTATACGACACTGTATTTCAAATGCACAATTTCGGACATGATGGTCCTTTTGGTTATGCATTAGCCGGAATAAACGGAAAAATAAGTGAATTGAATGCAGCGATGGGGCATGCTGTATTAGATGATTTCGATTTAATTTTAAATAGACGTAAAGAGGTATATAATTTATATAATAGTCAATTAATATTTTCAGTTTTTGAACTTATAAAAATCAGGGAAAATACAGATTGGAATTATTCTTATTATCCAATAGTGTTTAAAGAGGAAAACCAGTTATTGCAAGTTATTAACGAACTAAATAAGAAAAACATTTATCCAAGAAGGTATTTTTATCCATCTATAAATACCATACCTTACATAAATTCTAATATAGTTAATCCTATTTCTGAAAACATTTCGAAACGAATCCTATGTTTACCGGTATACCATACTTTACCTGTTGAATCACAATTGAAAATTATCGAAATAATAAATAATAATCTTGAGTAAGATTGCTTTTTTAGGTGCTTCTAAATCCCAATTGCCAATAATCGAATTGGCAAAAAGCCGAGGTCATTATTGTATTACCATTGATAACGTTCCGTCAAATCCTGGTCACAAAATTTCAGATGAGTTTATTAATTGCAGTTCGGTAGATATTAATGGTGTTTATAATATAATAAAAAATAAAAAAATTGATACAATAATAAGCTATGCTTCAGATATTGCAACTGTCTGCGCGGCAGAAATTTCAAGGCGGTTAAACTTAAAATCCAATTCAGTAGAAAGTGTTCTTAAACTTACTGATAAAGAAATTTTTCGCAAGTTAATTTTAAATGCGGATTTAAACTGTCCACAACAATGGGTTGTTCGAGGTAATGAAAAAATTAATTTGTCAAATTTAGAATTAGATCGATTAATTGTAAAGCCTTCTGATTCGGCAGGCTCAAAGGGCGTAAGTTTGGTTAATGGTAATCAAGAAGAAATTGATCGTGCTATTGAATTCGCAATGGTCTATTCCATAAATAAAAAGGTTGTTATCGAAGAGTTTATCGACAACACAAACGGAGATGTGCATGGAGATGGATTTGTAGTGAATGGTGAATTGATGTTTCTACATCTCGGAGATCATTTATACGATTACGAAATAAATGGGATAAATCCTACGGGAACTACTTGGCCGAGTATTTTGGGTAACAATAAAATTAAACAAGTAGAAGATGCAGTTAAATTGTTAATATTAAAATCTGGATTCCAAAATGGATCTATTAATGTTGAAGCGCGTTTTAACGCAGAGGGTCAATTATTTGTAATGGAAATTGGACCTAGAAACGGGGGTTATTTTGTACCATTGGCAATAAAGCAATCGACAGGGGTTGATTTAGTTGAAAAGACTTTAGAGCAAATACTAGGAGTTACTCCAAGTAACTTTCAAAAAAGTTACGCAAAATGTGTTTCTTATTATGCAATTCATGCTAGGTCAAAAGGAATATTTAAAGAAATAAATTTTTCAAATTGGCTAAAGAAAAAAATCGTAAAACAAGAAATGATAAAAAATATAGGTGATAAAGTGGAGGTTTTTTTTAACTCGAGTCATGTTATTGGAGTTATATTAGTTGAGTTTGAAAATCAATCAGAGATGCAAGATTTTTCGTTAAATATTGACAATCACATAGTGGTAAAAGTATGTTAGTTTTCGATAGTCATGTTCATATTGAAACCGGAATAGTGAAACCTGTAACAATAGGTTTAAATGGTTACGATTTGGAAGTATATGCTAGGAATTTCATATGTAATTTTCCAGAATTATTGAATGATTATGTAGAATATAAGACAGACAGGGATACTCTCTGTTATATTTTTAATTTTAGAGATGATTCTGAAATCAAAAATATAAATTCTCATATAAAAAGCAATAAAATTCAAGGTCTGAAAATTCATTCTCGAATTCAAAAAATTAAACGTGATGAATATGATATAATTTCCAAGAAATTGAAATTAATAGACGAAGGAATTCCTGTAATTTTGGATGCTTGGTATTATGGAAGTGAATTAAAACATAATCCAGATATTGAAGGGTTGATACAAATTGCTAAAAGTGACCCGGAGAGGCAATTTATAATTGCCCATGCTGGAGGATATAGAATAATTGAATATTTTTATCATACCCGAGAAGTGGAAAATATATCTTTTGATATTTCTTTAACAACCCAATATTTGCAGGATTCTAGTTTATTTATGGATTTGAAAAAATTTATAAAATGGATAGGGAGCGATAGAATATTGTTTGGTTCAGACTATCCTTATGCATCACCCAAGCTACAATTTGATCTGATTTCTGATATATTATCAGGTACTGGTAAAACATTGGATGATAAGGAAAAAATCTTTTTTGAAAATGGAAGACGAATCTATGGTAAAGGATAATTCAGTTGAACTAGTAGTTTGTGTTTTAGCTTTCAATCACGGAAAATTTATTACTCAGGCGATAAATTCAATTTTATCTCAAACATTTAATAATTTCATTATTATAATTTCGGATGATGCATCTACCGACAATACTCAAGAAGTTTTAGACGAATTTAAGGACAAAACAAATATTAAAATATTTCGTCAATCCCAAAATATTGGAATTACAAAAAATGCTAAGTTCTTATATTCAAAAGCTTTAGAATTTAATCCGAAGTATATTGCCACATTAGAAGGTGATGATTTTTGGATAGATAATAGAAAATTAGAGAAACAATTTAGTTTCATGGAAGAATCTTACAATCAGGATGTTGTGTTAACTTGTGGTGGTTTTGGAGAACTAGATGAAGAAGAAGAAACAGAAACTAAAATAAGTTTTGACTTTATTAACAAAAATGATGTTTGGATTGATATTGCTTCAGATCAAGTACTTTTATCTTGGAAGACTAAATACCTTACGTATTTGATCAGAACCTCTGCGTTTAAAAAAATACAATATCTGGAATTTGATTATTTGGTTGATTATGTTATCGTATATGAGTTGAATAAATTAGGAAGAATTTGTTTTTTAAATGAAGAATTAGGTATGTACCGTAGACACATGGGTGGTAATTTTGGTAAAAAAAGTGAATTGCATAAATATAAAATTGAATTAAAAATCTATAGATCACTTTTAAAAATTAATCGAAATGATAATTTCTTATGGACTAAATACAGAAAAATTGCAAAAAAGTTAAATTGGATAATAAATTTAAAATATTTTATTGAACATAAAACAAATAGCCTATTATAACAAATTAAATTAAAAAAAGAGCGTTGTTTTACAATTAAAAAAAGATTAATTTTTACAAATTATATTTATATTTTAATTATAGTCAAATAGTATTATTCGTGAAAAAAATTTTAATTAATGTAGTTGCATACAATAGGCCCAATAGTCTAAAGAGACTTTTAGATTCAATAGAATTTTGTTCTTTTGAAGAAAATGTTAACCTTTCTATTGATATAAGAATAAGTATAGATTATTCTGGCAATGATGAGTGTTTAAAAATTGCCAATAATTTTAATTGGAAACATGGGTCACTTTTTGTTGTTCAAAATCAACAAAATTTTGGCTTGAAGAAACATATTATTCATGTTTGTAATAATTCTTTAGAATATGATTTTTTTGTGGTTTTAGAGGATGATTTAATAATTTCCCCATATTTCTTCATTTTTATTGTCAAATTAGTTTTTGAGGAAATAGAAATAATCAGTGATAAAAATTTGGCGCAAATATCTCTGTATAATCCTAGAATTAGTGAAAGTTTAGGATTGTGCTGGGAACCGATACAGGATGGTTATCAGAATTATTATTTACAAACTCCTTCTTCATGGGGTCAATTTTATTTAAGAGATCATTGGATAGATTTTATTAAGTTTTATCAAAATTTTGATTATGATTTTAGTATACAATTGCCGGAACATGTTCGGAATTGGCCATCAAAAAGTTCTTGGAAAAAAATATTTTTTCAATATATCTTAGAAAACAACAAATTTGTATTTTATCCTAGGTTCTCTCTTACAAGCAATATTGGGGATAAGGGGACACATTTTCATCGGGAGGTCTTTGATTATCGATCCAGCTTGTTGTGTAGTATGAATTTTGGTTTAAAATTAAATTTTAGTAAATTTGATGAGTCTACGGCTATTTATAATGCAAATTTGGATTTATTAAAAGGAAATTTGGTGTCTCAGTTAGCAGTTGATGATTTATATTTAAATTATTTCGAAATAGATGAGAATTTGGTTCATTTTCCTTTTGATTCTGTCAGGTTTTTAGCTTCAAATGGTCAAAACAAGTATGGAAATTTTAATTCAAAGTCTATCATATATTATTATTCAAAATTTTTTGACCCGAGAAATAAACTGAGGGATTTTTATATTGCTGAATTTATTGGAAATTCTAAGTTCTTAAGTTTTCTCAATAAATTTAAGAATTTATTGAAATTTTTTTATACCATTATTTGGATCTTTTGAGGGGTATATTTTAGTAATAGATATTTTGATTTATTTTAACATTTTTAACAATAAAACAACTAATATTAGTTTCTTCTGTTTTTTAAATTGAAATATTATTTGATAGACAAGGATAGCTTGGTATTTAAGTCAGAGAATTTTCATTATGAGTAATGTTTTTATTGAGTTTTACTGAATTTCAGTTGATATCGCTATTTGATATTTCATCATTGTATAAAATAAAATATTTTTAAAAACAAAATCGACTTAAGTTGTGAAATTAAAAATTATTACAGTTCATTTAAATAATCTTGAAGGATTTATTTCGACGTTTCATTCAATTTATAATTTCATGAAGAAAAACGATGATGTTGAATGGATTATAAAGGATGGGTATTCTGAACAATTAGTTGTAAATAATATAGCAGAAAAGATTAAGACATTGCCAAGAACACAATTCATCTCAACAAAAGATATGGGTGTGTATGATGCTATGAATCAAACTTTCGGTTATTTTGATGATGATGATATGGTATTATTTCTGAATGCTGGAGATAGACTTTCTTCTGATTTTATTAGGAACTATTTGAAAGGTATTTTAACCAATTTCGATTTGTTTTTTTCTGATATGTTATTAGGGCAAAATGAAAAATTAATTCTAGCTCCAGCGCAAATTGATTTTGCTTATTTAATTTCTAAAACAATCAATCATCAATCGCTGATTTTAAAAGGTAGTTTGCTAAAGAAATATAACTTTAAAAGTGATTATTCAATAGTTGCTGATTGGGTGCAATTGTTTGAAATTTTCAAATTCGAAAAACTAAATATTAAAAAGTTGGATTATCCAATTTCTATTTATGAGGGTGGGGGAATAAGCGAAAGGCAAGATTTTATGAGAAAACAACAACGACAAAATTATCTTAAAAAAATGTATTCAGACTGGGAGCTAGAAAGTATATTAATCATTTCAAGACTGAGGCAGCGAAATTGGTACAATTTCATATTGAAAACGTTAGATAGTCCTAAACGTTCAAAAATACTTAGTATGATTTCAAAAATATTGGCATGAATAAACCTTTAGTCAGCATTGTTATAACCTATTATAATAAGAAAGATACAATTCTTAGATCTGTAAATTCTGTTCTAAATCAAACATATCAAAATTGGGAATTAATGATTATTGATGATTGTGGGATAGATAAACTTGATAAAAATAAATTTCCGGAAGATTCAAGATTAACTTTTCTATTTAATTCAAGTAATTTAGGAGCTGCAAAAACAAGACAACGAGGTCTCGATCTTTCAAATGGTGAATTTATAGCTTTTTTAGATGCTGATGATTGGTGGGATATTAATTTTTTAGAATGTTGTGTAAACGGATTACTAGTAAATTTAAATTTTGATGGAGCTTATGTTAAGACTAAAATTTTAAAGTCTGGTGGTGATTTTGAAATAAGGCGCCATAGTGACTTAAATTTGACAAAAATACGTGAAACAATAATTCAATTTGGGAGACCTTGGCAGACTAGCAGTATCTTATGGCGAAAATCGAGTTGTGGTAATTGGGGAATCTTAAAAACCAGTGAGGATTCTTGGTTTGAAATAAAAAGTTCTAAACACAATCAACTTTTAGAAATTAATGATATTTTCAATTGTTATGATGGTACGGGCAATAATCATTTGTCAATATTTGCAGGCTTGAAATCTTCAACAATAGATCAGCAGGAATTGTTTTTCATGATATTCAAAGATTTTTGGGCACATTTAAATATTAAATATAAAATAATTTTATATCATCGTTTAGTTCGGGGACACCTTAAAATACACGTATATTGTCCGGATCAAGCTAAAGTTATGGGTGATCGACTTTTTAAATTGAGTCCTTGGCTTTTTATATTTAGAAATCGCGCTGTTCTTATGAAAGTAATACATATACTTCTGCGAAATTCTCCTTTCAAAATTTATTATTAATGTGTAGATTTTTTGGTAATGTTGGAGATACTCTTATTAGTCAAAGCTTTTTTGAGAATTTAACTTTACTTTCAAAAAAAGGTGGCCCGGATGCTACCAAATATTATATTAACGATAATGTGCAGTTTGGATTTAATCGTTTAGCTATTCTAGACACTTCGAATACCGCGAATCAACCATTTGTTTCGGAGAATCAGAGATATATCCTAATGTTGAATGGTGAGATTTATAATTATAAGGAATTAAAAAATAAATATAAATTAGACAAGGTTAAGTCAGGTTCAGATGCTGAAGTTGTGCTTTACTTAATCGAAAAATTAACGTTTGAAAAAGCCATTAAAGAATTAAATGGCATGTTTGCAATTGCATGCTGGGATTCCTTTGAGCAAAGATTATACTTAGCCCGTGATTTTGCGGGAATTAAGCCACTATTTTATGCTCAGACTCGAGAAGGAATGGTATTTGGTAGTCAATTCAATCAAATACTAAAACATCCTTGGTATCTGAATTGGTCATTTTCGGAGATTGGGTTAACTGAATATTTGCAATTTGGCTACATGTTACCACCTAATACAATTGCTGAAAATATTTATCAAGTTAATGTAGGCGAGTATTTGACTTATTCACTGAAAGAAAATAAACTGGAAAAGCAATTTTATCAATTATTTTTTGAGGAAAGTGGTAAACAATCAGAGGAGAATGTGAATATTGGCAACGTAATTGATTCTGCTGTTAAAAGTCAAATGGTAGCCGATGTTCCATTGGGTGTATTTTTGTCTGGTGGTATAGATTCAACATTGGTTGCGGCAAAAGCAATACAATACAAATCGGATATTTCAGCAATTACAATTGGTTTTGAAGATTCAAAATATGATGAGAGTCCTAAAGCAATTGAGTACGCAAAATATTTGGGCATCAAAAATCATCATATTGAAAAATTCAACAATCAACAATTGTTGGATATTTATGAAGCTCATTTTGCCGAAATGTCTGAACCAATAGCGGATTACAGCAGCTTACCAACTTTTTTGGTTTCTAAAATTGCAAGGAGAACAAACACTGTTATGTTGTCTGGTGATGGTGGTGATGAATTGTTTTGGGGTTATACAAGATTTTTAACCTTTACCAATTCCGTAAAATATTTCTGTATACCTGGTTCAATAAACCGTAAAATAGCAAAAATAATTTTAAGATCATGTGGAGTTGATATTACCGATTTTTTGGGTGAGAGAAATCTGGGAGAGGCAAATATGGCATTTCAAAGTTATCTCAATCCGAATGAAATCCTTAGTTTAACACAAAAGTATATTCTTTCTGAAGAAACAAAAAAAGGGTATAATTTTGATTCATCAGATAAGCTAAAATCACTCGATTACTTAAGAAAAAATGAGTTTTATTTTCATTTACAAAAGATTTTAGTGAAAGTTGATCGAATGAGCATGGGTAACTCTTTAGAAATTCGGGTACCTTTATTGGATAGAAAAGTTATTCAACATGCAGAAAATATATATAGTGGATTGGGATCTAATCATCGCATATTAAAAAGCGTTTTGAAGGAAGAACTCTACAAATATATTCCCAAATATATTGTTGAAAAACAGAAACGTGGTTTTACTCCACCGTTGTTTGAATGGTCTAAAAATGAATTAAAGCACGAAATAATTTCTATATTGAAAGAAGGTAAAAATTATGGATTATCTGAATCAAAAATAGACTATATTATTCAGAAATATTATCAAGGTTCCAAAGAAATTTTGATTGAGCACTTGTGGACAGTTTATGTTTTAGTTAAATGGTTGAAAATTAATAGTTAAGAGAATGAAAATCCCGAAATTTTCGAATCTTCTGAAATATCATATATTACTTGGTATCAGTTTAAACTTTATACCACAAATATTTATATTACATTTATACATTTTTTTGTGCGCATATATAACTTTATTATTTACATCTTTTGGAAATTTACAAAAATTCAAACATTATTTTTTACTTGGATTTATATATTTCCCCTTATCTGAAGCAGTTGGTCGATTGCATTCACTTGATCCCTTTGTGCCGTGGGAATTGGGAAAATATGTTGCAATATTTTTCGTAATGGTTTTAGTTTTTTCAGGAAACATAGTTATTAAATGGCGATTTTTAATCGGAATATTGTTGATTTTTACAACTATAATTAATGGAGATACCACATGGAAATTGGTATTTTTTAATGGTATTATTGCTTTTTGTATTATGTTGATGGGTGATTATTTTCAGTCCATTAAACTTACTTTTACCAAATTGTTGATTTATCTGAGATATTCGATTTTACCACTGTTGGTTTTTTTGAATTCAACATTAACTCAATTGCAAAACTTCAAAGCTGAGGAAACTCGCTTGGATTCTAGTAAAGTCCTTGATGGAATACCTTCAAATCAAGTAGCCACATATATGGGGTTGGGTTTTTTATTGATGATTGTTTTTTTTAAATGGAAGATTGATTTTGGCATTAAACCTTGGCAGCGATTAATTCTATCTTTTGGTATGTTGGTAGTTGGAGTAATATCATTTTCCAGAGGAGGTATTATTGTTGGTTTAATTGGTGTAATTTTACTTTACTTTTCAAGTTTTAACGATTTACTTAGATTCAAATATTTTAAACAAATTTTGATTTTATTACCAGTTCTCTTATTAATTGCTCTATTCATTAATAAACAAACTAATGGTAATCTATTTTTGCGCTATCAAGGAGAAACCGAGGGCACTTTGGCTGGCAGTAAAGAAAAGGGGATCAATACTTTAACAACTAATCGTTTTAACATCATGTTGGGTGATTTAGAAATTTTCAAAAAGAATTTTTTGTTAGGAGTATCAACAGGAAAGTCTAAAGAATATAGAATAGGTTTGGAAGGTGAATTAACTCATTTAGAATTTAGTAGACTTTTAGCTGAACATGGAATTGTAGGATTATTCGTGTTTATTATTTGGATAAAGGATTTATTTATTTTACGAAGAGGCTATATGAGTCATTTGAAATTTGTATTATATTTAGTTGGACTTGCAACTACTTTTCATGGAGCCATGAGAACCAGTGTGCCAATGGTATTAATGTTGATTAGTATAATTCAGATAGTACCAGATAAATCGATTTCGCGATATAAAATCAGCTAATTTTTGAAAAAATTGGTCTTTATCATTGATAATTTACAAATTGGCGGTGCCGAGCAAGTTTTTGTTGATATCGTAAATCTTTGTAACTATAAAATTGATTTTGATGTATTATTAATTACGAATACAAAAAAAAAAGAATATTCACTTCCTGAAAATATAAGAGTGATAAGACTTAATAGGAATACTAAATATTCTATTTTCAGTTTGTATAGAGCAAAACAAATATTGAAATCTTATAATGTGGCTCATGTACACATGAGACATACATACAGGTATTTGGCTTTAGTTCAAAGGATATTTAGGATAAACACCAAGTTTATTTTTCATGATCATTATGGAAGCATTGATGTTGATCAGTCCCTTCCATTTAAAGGCGCAAATTATATAAAACCCGATTTTTATATTGGTGTTTGTCCCAAATTGCAAAATTGGGCAATTGATGTTTGGAAAATCCCTACGGAGAAAACAATTTTTCTTAACAATTTACCCAGCTTGAGATTTAATAGAGAAATTATCTATTTACATGAGAAATTTGATTCATTGGTTATGGTTGGCAACATTAAGCCAATAAAAAATCAGGTCTTTGCTTTAGAATTAGTAAATGACTTGAGTTTGAAAATTGATTTTATTGGAAAAAAACAGGATCAGCAATATTTTAATGAATTAAATGAAAAATTGTCTAACAATGTAATCTTGGAAAATTGTGATGATGTTTCTATTGAATTGCCGAAATACAAATTGGCCCTATTTACTTCTTTGAGTGAATCTGGTCCCTTGGTTTTATTAGAATATTTATTGTGTGGTTTACCCTTTATATCTTTTAAAACTGGTGGTATTTCGGAAATTTTGGTAAATTATTTTCCAGATTTTTTTATTGATAATTTTAATAAAACGGAATGGAAAGAACGGATTAGTAAATTCATGATGAATCCTCCAGAAATTGACAAATTAAAATTAAGTGAAATTATACAAAAAGAATTCAATCGAGATGTTTACTTTAACCGGTTGATAAAAATCTATAATGAAGCGTCGGCCTAATCTTTTAATTGTTTCTGATACCAAGATTCAAAAAATTGGTAACCAATATTTTGGATTTAATTCTGTGGTGTTAGAATTGGATGTATTTAAGAAAATATTTAGTAAAATTACCTGGATTGGGTTTGATTATTCAGAAGAACCGAAAGATCAAAGTTTGTTGGAAATTTCAGGCGAAAATGTAGAGATGATTTTATTGCCTCGCAGTGGCGGTAAGAATTTTTTAAGCAAATTGAAAATTGCTTTTTTGATGCCTTATTACTTTTTCAGAATTTTGAAGGAAGTTCAAACAAATGATTTTATTCATTTGAGAGGACCTTCAGGGCCCATGTTTTTGGCGTTGTTGATTTCCAAACTTTATAAGAAAAAGCAGTGGATTGTGAAATATGCCAATAATTGGAGTGATCAAAATGCACCGTTTTTTTGGAAAATACAGAAACAGTTC
>JACCDH011792692.1_pt1 | contig 23157 bp, 19 predicted proteins | sample 7442481 | NCBI WGS metagenome assembly JACCDH01 (sample SAMN15323433, study PRJNA562643) | freshwater metagenome | isolation source: river surface water | place: USA:Blue River Watershed | collected 2017-08-15
ATACGGCAGCATGACTCAAACAAATCCGCCTCCGAATTTACCGGTGCGATTCAGACTGTAGATTGAGCTCATAACGATACATTATTGGGACGGCCCTTCCTCGAGATGACTCAACTCTGCACAATCGACCAGCGTTGTCTCATGCGTCCAATTATCAAAAAGTACCGCATGCGGGTCGTTGGTAAACTCGACCAGCTCAAGTGAATGAGGCTCCATTTTAAGGAGCCTCATTAGTTCAGACAGACAAAAATTATCCAATTATATTACCGTTAACAGTGCCTTCGAAATAATACTCAAATAAACGGTTCATATCAGCTTTTTGAACAGTTGTTAAACTTTTGAACTTATTCACAATCTGATCAGGTTCAGGATAACATTTAGGGAGAATTCCATAGTATAAGGTATATTCAGGATGCCTCTCCCAAATTGACCCAAGAAGCGCAGCAATCACAAAACGATATTTATGTGTATCAATAGCGGTAGTGCTAAGAGTCCCAGACATCGCATTATCAAAGAGGGTTGAAAGGTTTGTTCCAGTTTTAACTACAACACCTTTATAGACTGCTGCAACTCTAACACCAGAGGTTCTTATAGAATAACTTCTCACATATGGAGTTGTAGAGTTTTTCTCATAAAAATCAAAATTTTTAGCTTTGTTAGCCCACATTAACTCTGTAGTCAAAGTCGAACAACTTACGAACTTACCTCGAGCATTCTTATAATTAAAGTTATCTCTTTGGGCAAAATCAAGAGTCAACCAAGAGTCAAAATCTTTAGAAATAACCTTTTTAATAATACCCACATCTTTCCAATCTGGCCGTGCTGGATAGTTGCTATTATTGGCAACCGCAGATGCAACAGCAGAGCCGCTAGTACTAAGTGCTGCGGGCGCAGATGTACATTGTAAGTTAACACAGCCCCATGCGCTGCCGCTTTGAACTGAGGCGATAACTGGAAGACTCGCAGCAGATGCGCGAACCAAAAATTTGCGCCGTGAAGCCGCTGCGGTGGTCAGCTGCTCTGATGAATGCTCGGCGGTTGTCGTTGTTACATCTTGGCTCTGCGGATTCATTATGGTACCTCAAATGCTTTCTATACAAACTAAAAGCAATTTACATGCCATCTAGTTAAATCATTGATTTGTATGCAATTTTTAAGCTGGTTAAAGATTCTCAAATGGAGAGTGTAAAACAATCTGACATCTTCAACATTATGTATAGATTGTATCATAGTCCTAATATTTATTAAAACTGATTAACAAATTGAAAAAGTTGCTGCAGCAATTTTTTTTGGGTATCTGTTGCTGTCTCTAGCAGATTTTCAATTTGCAACACAAAGTCGTCAATGGTGCGGGGTGGTTTGTCCAGTCCCAGTTGCAACCGATCTCGGCAATATTGCAACCATTGTTGTTGTTCGTGATGATCGAGCGAACCATAAAAGTTACGTGCTTTAAAACGAGGCCATAACTGATTTAAACGATCGTCCTGAAAAAGCGGAGTAGGGCGCTGTGCTAAGGCGTCGAGTGACGATAATTGAGCCACGAGTTGTTGGTCGTTTGGTTTTAAAAAGCCACCGTACAACGCGTATTCAGCTGTTGTTTCTGCAGCATACTCTCGCTCAGCATCATAAACAGCAATCATTTTTTGCCGAATCGAGGCGTGTTGCTTTAACAACTCTAAATGCTTTAAACACAAGGCTCGGTTGATCCCGAGTTCCGCTGCACGTTCAGCCGATAAGGTCTTGGCCGGAGCAAGCACTGGGCTTTTATTCAGATGCACCAGTTTCAACGCCGGTCGTTGTTCGCCATCGGCAAGCTCCGCTTTCGCTCGATACAGTAACTCGCGCAGTTGTTCGACGTCGATGTCTTGCCAAATACTAGGGTCTTGTTGCAAGTCGATGCAGATCACTGCATTTTTTTGTTGTGGATGAAACGCAAGGGGAACAACCCAGCTGATACAGCCTTGAGTGGCAGGGAACATGCCTGATACGTGCACCAGCGGTGTTAAGCCTGCCACATCAATTAAACTGAGCAGTGCTTGTTTACTGCGATGCTGGTACAGATAGTCAAATAAACGTGGCTGAGCCTGTTTAATCAAAGCAGCAACGGCAATAGTCGCTTGCACATCGGATAAAGCATCATGCGCTTTTTGGTGACTGAGATTGTTAGCTTTGGTCAAATCTTCCAGTTTAAAACTTGGTGAGCCATCGTCTTTGATAGGCCAGACAACCCCTTCGGGTCTTAACGCATAACAGGCTCTCACTACATCTAACAAATCCCAACGCGAGTTTCCATGCTGCCATTCGCGAGCATAGGGTTCGACAAAATTACGGAAAAAAGCATACCGCATCATTTCATCGTCAAAACGAATATTGTTATAACCGACGACACAAGTATCTGGTATTTGTAGCCATTCTTGGGCAATGCGGCGAGTAAATTCTGCTTCGCATAGGCCTTTTTGCTGACACAGCTGTGGAACTATCCCTGTGATCAGTACGGCTTGTGGATCTGGCAGATAATCAGGGGCAAGTTGGCAATAAAAACTACTTGGGGCTGCAACTGGATTAAATGCAAGATCGGTGCGTTGTCCGGCAAACTGTGCGATACGGTCTCGTTTTGGATCTGCACCCCATGTCTCGAGATCGTAAAAATAAAAATGAGTCATAACAAACCAGCGAAAGGACAAAAAGCTAGTATAAAGCGCGTTTGCTAGACCGAGCTAGCGCTTTTAGTTGTGGTGGCACATCGCAGTTGGCAAAATAGACACAAATCACCACACGAAGGTCTGTATGAAGTATTGGTTGTTGTTCCTTGGTTTTTTTCTGCCGTCAATCGTGACTGCTGCGCCTGATGATTTCGATAGTGCAAAACGGTTGGCTCGTAAAATATATCCCTCTCAATCACAAACTTGGTATTGCGGTTGTTCCTTTCGCTGGCAGGGCGATAAGGCACACATTGATTTAGCCGCCTGTGGTTATAAAGTCCGAAAAAATGTGCAAAGGGCGCAGCGCCTAGAATGGGAGCATGTTGTTCCTGCGCAACAATTTGGCCATCAACGTTCCTGTTGGAAGCAAGGTGGTCGTGATTTATGCTCGAAAAAAGACAGTTACTTCAAACAGATGGAAGGTGACTTGTATAACCTTCGGCCAAGCATAGGGGAGGTTAATGGCGATAGAGCGCATTACCGATTTGCCGAGCTTGGTCAGGCCACAGGTCAATATGGCGCTTGTCCGGTGCAGATTGATCCACGACGCGAATTGGTTGAACCTAGAGATAGTATCAAAGGCGATACGGCACGGATTTACTTTTACATGATGGATATGTACCAGATCCCAGTCACGTCCGCTGAAATTTCACTTTTTAAACTGTGGCATCAACAAGACCCTGTGGATAACGCAGAGCGTCAGTTAAATGCTGAGATCGCCCGTTACATGGGATGGCCTAACCCTTTTGTGAATGGCGATAAACAACCGCCAGGCTTAAGTCCCTTAAATGCCAATGGTCGGCCAGCGTTGGTTGCCACAGAGTCTGTCCGTGCTAGCAATGCAGGCCTGTCCTTACAGCAACATGCTGAGCCTGCTCTGCAAAAAGTACTCGGCAATAAAAACAGCAAAAAGTATCACTTATCTCACTGCCTGGGCTATCAGCAAGTGTCGAGCAGCAATCAGGTGTGGTTTGTATCGGAACAAGAGGCTAGCGATGCAGGCTATGTGCGTGCTGGCAATTGCAAAGCCAAACCTTAAGGTATAACGAATCGTTGCACAGAGACATGCAAGGTCGTAGCGGCCAAGGCTCCGATGTGACGTAAAACCAACAAAAAAGGCCAATGCAATGAATTGGCCTTTTTTACAGGCAAGGTTATTTACTGGTAATTAGCGAATAATTGCTTGAAAGAGTTGGTCTTTTAAATGAAGTCGCTGTTTTTTCTTTTCTTCCAGATAGTCATCTGAACTCACTTCTACACCTTGTTCTAAACGCAATACTTCGTGATCGATGGTGTGGTATTGCTCGAATAATTTTTGAAAATGCGCATCCGTGGTCTTTAACTGATGAATTTTTTCACGATGTTCTGGAAACTCATGGACTAAATCGTGTTTGGCTAAGGTCATTCTGGAACTCCTGTGGTGAATGTCTAACGCTATGGTAGTTCTGCACCTAATCCCTCATGTTGATCTAGCGCAACTTGTGGTTTTTTTGTCGCACTGCGACTAGCTATCGTTCATGCACTCTGTTGGGATGGGGAAAAAAAGGATACAACCATGCTCAAAACGACCACTTTCTTGTTCCTCGCAGCGGTTACTTCCACCGCCCTTGATGCAAAACAACCGATAGCGCTGGTGATCCATGGCGGCGCTGGCACTATTAGCCCAAGCACCATGACGCCTGAAAAAGAGGCTGCGTATCAAGCAGACTTAAACAAAGCCTTGGACGCAGGTTATAAAGTGTTAGAACAAGGAGGCTCTAGTCTTGATGCGGTGACCCAAGCCGTGAAAGTGATGGAAGATTCACCTCTGTTTAATGCTGGTAAAGGTGCCGTTTACACCTTTGACGGTGAACATGAACTCGATGCAGCTATCATGCGTGGCGATACCAAAGCGGCAGGTGCCGTTGCAGGTGTGAAAATCGTCAAAAATCCAATTGAGCTGGCGCGACGCGTCATGGAAAAATCCGAGCATGTGATGCTGGCTGGCCGCGGTGCTGAGCAATTTGCCAAAGAACAAGGTTTAGAGCTGGTGGATAACCGCTATTTCGACACGCCATTTCGGTTGGAAGCGCTCAATAAAGCTAAGGCAGTGCTCGAAAAATTACCTCATCAAGCGTCGGTAAGGCTTGCTCCGGAATTTCAACCTAGCTGGAATATGGGAACTGTTGGTGCGGTAGCCATTGATCGTCAAGGGAACCTGGCAGCCGCTACCTCGACTGGCGGCATGACGGCAAAACGTTATGGTCGCATCGGTGATGCTCCGGTGATTGGCGCAGGGACGTATGCAGATAATCAAAGCTGTGCAGTGTCAGCGACAGGCCACGGTGAATTTTTTATTCGGTATCAGGTGGCTGCCGATATTTGTGCTCGCGTCAAATATGCCGGCATCGCCGCCGACAAAGCCGCCGAGACAGTGATCCAACAGGTTCTAAAGCCGATTGGCGGCACAGGTGGTGTGATTGTGATCGACAGCAAAGGCCAGGTGAGCTGGAGTTTTAACACCGAAGGGATGTATCGCGCGAAGAAGATTGAAGGGCAAAACGCAGTGTTTGGCATATATCAACAAAACATGCGCTAAATCATATCGAGACGCCATGGCGTAGGCTAACGTTGAGTTCGTCATAGTCAAAGGAGACTCGCCATGGACCATTTAACAGTTGCTGATCAAATGAACCGTCATCCTGTGGTGTTTGATCGTCAAATGACCTTACAAGCCGCGGTTGACCGTTTAAGTACTGCCAAGCAAACTGCGGGGCCAGTGATTGACGATGCCAAGCATGTGGTTGGTTTTTTATCCGAACAAGACTGTTTGCAACGCATGCTGTTAAGTTCTTACCACGATGAGGGCTTATGTTATGTCAAAGACATCATGAACCACGACGTGCTCACGGTAAAACCTTACACTACGGTGATTGATTTAGCGCAGCAATTGCTGGCCAATAAGCCCAGCGTCTATCCGGTGGTGGATGATGACGGCTTGCTGCTAGGGGTGATCACTCGCACCGATGTGCTGCGCGCTATCGATCAAGAATTGCATAGTCATTATCGCCGTCGCAGTTAAGGTGGAGGCATTCGCATCAGCTATGTCTGCCATCTGGATGAAACACTGACAAAATCGACCAAACTGATGCAAAAAACTGGCTTGCCCCGGTCTTTCACTCTAACATTAGCCCCCTAGTTTTTTCGGGGGCTTTTGCTTTGTCGTCTTCTGTGTCTTCTCCAACCGATTTGTTACCTTTGTCAGTGCTGAAAAGTGCGATTGACCTTTGTATGTCGCGTGATCAACATCGCTTTCGCGCACGCCTGCGCGAGCTTGCTGGCCTGCCTGCGGAAAAAGTGATTGAGCGACAAGGGCAACTCGAACAGCAAATTACCCAATCTCAACAGCTGCGTCAGCAACGGCTAGAAGCACTGCCACGGGTGTCATACCCTGACAATCTGCCGGTAAGTGCCCGCAAAGACGATATCAAAGCGGCTATCGCCAAGCATCAGGTGGTGATTGTTGCCGGTGAAACCGGCTCAGGTAAAACCACGCAATTACCCAAAATTTGTTTAGAGCTGGGTCGTGGTGTTACTGGTTTTATCGGCCATACACAGCCACGGCGTTTAGCTGCACGCAGCGTTGCACAGCGCTTGGCTGATGAGTTGTCGGTCGAACTTGGTCAAAGTGTCGGTTTTAAAATTCGTTTTGGCGATCACACCAATCCAAAGACGCATATCAAGCTGATGACGGACGGTATTTTGCTGGCAGAAATTCAGCAAGATCGGTTTTTAAATCAATACGACACCATCATCATCGATGAAGCGCATGAGCGCAGTTTAAATATTGATTTTTTACTGGGCTACTTTAAGCAGCTATTACCGAAACGGCCTGATTTGAAACTGATCATCACATCGGCAACGATCGATGTAGAACGGTTTTCTAAGCACTTTCATAGCGCGCCGGTGATTGAAGTCTCGGGGCGGACTTATCCGGTGGAAGTCCGTTACCGGCCGGTGTCGGAACAAGACGACAAAGACGCCGATCAACTGCAAGGGATCTTCAATGCCGTCGAGGAGTTGTATCAAGAACCCCCAGGCGACATTCTCATTTTCCTAAATGGGGAGCGTGAGATCAGAGACACCGCGGATGCGCTGGATAAGTTAAAGTTACCGCATACAGAAGTATTACCGCTGTACGCTCGGTTAAGTGCGGCTGAGCAGAACCGTATTTTCCAAAGCCATGTTGGCCGTCGCATCATCTTAGCCACTAACGTGGCTGAAACCTCGTTAACCGTGCCGGGTATTCGCTATGTGATTGACCCAGGTACGGCGCGTTTATCGCGATACAGCTATCGCTCGAAAGTCCAACAACTGCCGATTGAAGCCATTAGCCAGGCCTCTGCCAACCAACGAAAAGGCCGCTGCGGCCGGGTTGCAGCGGGTATTTGTATTCGGCTGTATTCCGAACAAGACTTTGTCAGTCGGCCGGAATTTACCGATCCGGAGATTTTACGTACTAATTTGGCCTCCGTTATTCTGCAAATGCTGGCACTGGGTCTTGGCGACATTCAAAAATTTCCGTTTTTACAAAAGCCTGATAGTCGGTTTATCAACGACGGGATCAAACTGCTGGATGAACTTGGCGCGTTAAAACCGGAGCGAAAAGATGGCTTAAAGCTGACTAGTTTGGGCACACGATTGAGTCGCTTGCCGATTGATCCGCGGTTAGCCCGAATGGTTTTGGCCGCCAGCGAACGCGGTTGCCTCAATGAAGTGTTGATTATCACCGCAGCACTCTCTATCCAAGACCCGCGCGAACGGCCACTCGATAAACAACAAAAAGCCAACGAATTGCATGGGCGATTCGCCGATCCAGATTCTGATTTCGTGGCGTGGCTTAAACTCTGGCAATACCTGCAAGAACAACAAGAGTTGCTGTCAGCCAATCAATTTCGAAAACAGTGCAAACAGGACTTGCTGAATTACCTCCGGGTGCGTGAATGGCAAGATTTATACGCGCAACTTCGGCAAGTCAGTGATGAACTGCAACTGCCGATGAATGACGGCTCAGCCGATTATCAGTCGCTGCATACCGCCTTATTGACCGGTTTATTGGGGCAAATTGGCAGTAAAGATGCCGATGCGGATTATTTAGGGCCGCGGCAAACCCGTTTTTTTGTGTTCCCAGGTAGCCATTTGTTTAAGCGTAAACCCAAGTGGGTGATGACCGCTGAACTGGTCGAAACTAGCAAACTGTATGCAAGGACGCTGGCCAAAATTGAACCTGAGTGGGTCGAACCATTGGCGCAGCACTTAGTCAGTCGTTCGTACATGGAGCCACACTGGGAAAAAAAACGCGGCGCGGTAATGGCCTATGAGCAAGTAAGCTTATATGGCTTGATTTTGGTCGGACGGCGCCCGGTGCAATACAGCAAAATTGAGCCCAAGCTGTGCCATGAGTTATTTATTCGAGAGGCGCTGGTCAATCAACAGCTTGGCGTCGATGAAAAATTCCTAGCGCATAACGCGCGTTTAATTGAAGCGGTCGAAGATCTAGAAGATAAATCGCGTCGCCGCGACATTTTGGTCGATGAAGACACTTTGTTGGCTTTTTACGCGGAGCGCGTACCCGTGGAGGCCAACAATAGGGCTGATTTCCAACATTGGTGGCGTCAGAAGAAACGCCAAGATGCCAATTATTTGAACTTTGACCCCGACATGCTGAAAAAGCATGGTGCGGAACACATTACCGACGATAGTTACCCCGAGCTTTGGCGCCAAGGCAACCTGTTACTGCCGCTGGATTATCATTTTTCACCCGGCGCCGAGGATGACGGTGTCAGTTTGTGTATTCCATTGGCGCTATTAAACCAAGTCCAAGATGATGGTTTTGACTGGTTAATTCCGGGTCTTCGCCATGAACTGTTGGTTGGACTGATCAAATGTTTGCCGAAAATGTACCGCCGGCATTTTGTACCCGCTCCGAATTATGCGGATGCCTTGCTACAAAGCATCGCACCGACCGATGGCGCTCTGTTAACCACCATAACACAGCGTTTAAAACGGATGTCGGGGATCACCATTCCTGATGACGCTTGGGAATTGACCGAGTTGCCGATGCACTTGAAAATGAATTTCAAAGTGGTGGATGAACTTGGCAATATTGTCGCTCAGAGTCGTTCGCTTGGACTGTTAAAGCAGCAGTTGCAGGGGCAAGTTCAACAAACCTTAAGTGCGGTGGCCGAGCAAGGTATTGAGCAAGAGGGCATCACCAGTTGGAGTTTTGGTGATTTGCCGCGTGAATATATCAAGGTGCAAGCAGGGTATGAAATTAAGGCGTTTCCTGCGCTGATTGATGACAAAGATAGCGTGGCGATCAAATTGCTAGATAGTGCCGAGCAGGCACACGCGGCATCCAAATTAGGTCTAAGACGATTATTACTGCTGAATTTGCCGTCGCCAGTGAAGTACTTGCAGGACTCCTTGCCAAACAAAGCCAAGCTCGGCTTGTACTTTAACCCTTTTGGCAAGGTGATGGAGCTGATTGATGACTGTATCGCGGCGGCTATTGATGAGTTGGTGTCGCGTCAGGCTTACCCTTCGACCGATGACGAATTTAATCAACTGCGCGATAAGGTGCGGGCTGATTTGGGTGATACAGTGGTTAGCATTGCGTTGAAGGTGGAGCAAATTTTAAGTCTGGGTCACGATATCAGCAAAAAGCTACGCGGCCGCTTAGACATTGCGCTTGCCATTGCGAATGCGGATATAAAACAACAGCTTGATGCTTTATTGTTTAAAGGCTTTGTCACCGCACATGGTGCAGCCAAACTAGATGATGTCAAACGATATTTGCAAGCCTTGTCCAAACGCCAAGAGAAGTTGCCGGTCGATCCCAATCGAGACCGCTTAATGATGCACGAGTATCAAAAGGCCGCAGATGCCTATCAGCAACTGCTAGGCAAGTGGGCAGGTAAGCCCCTGCCAGACGATGTGGTCGCGTTGCGCTGGATGCTCGAAGAGCTGAAGGTCAGTTTGTATGCGCAGCAACTGGGGACTCCTTACCCGGTGTCAGCTAAACGGGTACTTATGGCAATTTCGGAGTTAAAATAAGCACTAGACGGCACGTGAGCATGCCGTTAGTGTGGATGTACCAAAAATGGAGTATAGGTGCAGTGGCATTGAAGCTGTTGTTTGTGGATGATGAAGTCTTTAATCACGAGTTTATTCGGGTTGCATTGCAGCAAGACGGGTATGACATTGCCTGCGTCTCTTCTGGTCAAGCGGCGCTGGATTGGTTGTATCAACAACTGCCGGATTTATTAGTCGTGGACATGGTGATGCCGGGGCTTAGCGGCTTGGATTTGTGTCGTCTATTGCGACACAATCCGGAGACGGCATCATTGCCTATTTTAGTGTTGTCTGGCATGGATAATTCAGCCGAAGTAGCTCAAGCCTTTGCGGCAGGGGCGGATGCGTTTTTGTCAAAACCAATTCAGGTCGACCAATTACGCTGGAAAATTACCCAAATGTTGTCGGGTTCATCGGCTCTTTGACTTTACCCGACACTAAAGATTGGTTATAACTGCGTCAACGCGAGATTGGTAGGAAGTACAACGCATGATAAACAGGAACGACAAACGCAATTATTTTCGCATGATGGTCAACGCGCAGGTGTCAATTTTGATCAACGATCCAGAATCAGGTCGTGAGCTGAGCGGCATTTGTCGGGATTTAAGTGCAACAGGAATGGCCCTGGATATCGATGAGCCCCTGGAGATGGGGACCTTATTGCACTTGAGGCTTGAGTCGACCAATGCGTCGATTGCATCACTGGAAGCCAACGCCAAAGTGGTGCGTTGTAGCCAAGAGGGTGATGATCAGTATCAGATTGGCGTGTTATTCCTTGAATTGAATTAAAAAACGCGGTCGTGACAAACGGCCGTTTTTTTTATACCCTTTGCGCCTTTTTTGCTTGCGGACGGAGGGTGTATGTCTGCCGAAACCTACTTTACCCTAAGAAATTGGCTGATCCTGCTGTTGCCATCAACAGTCGGCGTGTACTTGTTTATGTGGCCAGTGGCAGATGGAGCAGGCTTGACCATTCCGGTGGCAGCACTTGCGGCGCAGCTGCGAGACGTTGTTGGCGCCATGATGCCGCTGTTGCTCGGTTTTTTTATTGTGGGCTCGGCGTTGGTCAGCTTGCTGTTGACAGCCTTACGTCCAACGTGGCTCGCGCCATCATCCCTTCTAACTAAACTGTTTATCACGTCGCCCACGTGGTTGTGTGTGCGCAGTTTGGGTGCTGTTATCTATCTATTGGTCTGGTTTCAAATAGGTCCAGCCGCCATTGTCAGCAGTAAAACCGGTGGTCTGGTTGCACATGATTTATTGCCGGTGTTGTTGTCGGTGTTTGTCTTTGCCGGTCTGTTATTACCTTTATTATTAAATTTTGGCTTACTCGAATTTGTGGGCACGCTGATGACCAAAATTATGCGACCGGTGTTTCGTCTACCTGGGCGCTCGGCGGTAGATTGTATTGCGTCATGGTTAGGGGATGGCAGTGTCGGTATTTTGTTAACAAGCAAACAATACGAAGCAGGCTTTTATACGGCGCGTGAAGCGGCCGTGATTGGTACCACCTTTTCCGCCGTCTCTATTACTTTCTGTTTAGTGGTGTTGGGGCAGGTGCGTTTGGAGCATATGTTTGGCGCATTTTATGCGACTATCTGTTTAGCCGGTGTGATTGCGGCCATCATCTTGCCTTATTTACCACCGCTTCGCCATAAACCCGATACCTACATCGATGGCTATGATCATATGCGGGCGGAAGGAGGTTCTTTTGCAGAAAAGAATCTATTGATGCGTTCCCTGGCTCATGGGTTACATCGCGCAAGTTTAGCGCCAGGCATCAAAGCCACACTCCACGAAGGCGTTAGTAACACTCTCGATATGTTATTTGGCGTGTTGCCGGTTATTATGGCTGTGGGCACCTCGGCTTTGTTGCTGGCGGAATACACGCCGGTGTTTGAATGGCTTGGAGCGCCTTTTGTACCTTTGTTGGACGTGTTGCAAATACCCTATGCGCAGGAGGCGTCGCGTTCTGTGATGGTTGGTTTTGCTGATATGTTTGTACCTTCCATCCTGGTCTCGGCAGTGCCAAATGAGATGACGCGTTTTGTGATTGCCGCACTTTCAGTCACTCAGTTAATTTATATGTCAGAAGTGGGCGCGTTGTTGTTAGGCAGCAAAATCCCAGTGACTTTGTTAGATTTATTTGTGTTATTCATTATGCGAACGCTGATCACCTTACCCGTGATTGCGCTGATGGCGCATTGGTTGTTTTAAATCCCACGGTGGTGAACATAAAAAAAGCCAACGCATGTCGTTGGCTTTTTTATGATAATCAACGCTTAGTTAGCGTTGAAACACCACACTAAAGGTCGTTGGCACTAACAATTCAATCGATTTCAACTTGGCGATGTCTTGCAACTTGGCAACGCCAGCGTCCAGTTTGAAATGAGCCGCGTTAAGCACCACTGGGCTTTGGGTAAACGCCAGCACCTTGTTATCGGCCAGTTTTACCAACTTAACATCCGCTAGCACCGTTTGGGTTTGATCGGCAATCGTGACGCTCAAATCTAGCTTTTGTTGCGAAGTGGCACCTACAGCCAGATTGGCAACCAGCGCTGGATCTAGCTTGGCTTTGGCCGTGATGCTTGGGAATTTAGCCGCTTGGAAAAGAAGTTCAAGCATCCGCTCATTGCGAATAGGAACTAAGGTATCTAGGCTTTTCACATCAATTTGAATGGTAACAGAGCCATCATCGGCCCATTGGCCGGTTAAGGCTTTAAAACTATGCGTTTCGGCAACCATTGAGTTTTTTACGGTGACAAAACGCAATGAGGATTGCGTGCTATCCATCTGCCATTGGGCATAGCTTGAAAAACTCATCGCGAGGGCCGCGATAACAGATAATCTGCGCATTAGGTTTCTCCATGTTGGGGGCAATCGACAGCAGCTTAACTGGCATCCGGTGGTGATGCCAGCGTCTTTAACGAAAATTGACAGCGTCTCAACGAGTTAACGAATGATGCACACCAAGCCTTTCAGATAATGGCCTTCTGGATAAAAACTAGCGATCGGGTGATCTGCGGCCTGGTTTAAACGTTCAATGAACAGGCAGTGCCGACCGGCATCTAAGGCGGCATCGGCGACAACTTTTTGGAATAAACTTTCTTCCATCAAGCCAGAACAAGAGAAGGTGAGTAGCACCCCCCCTTTTTTTACTAACTGCATCGCGACCCGGTTGATGTCCTTGTAACCACGGCAGGCGCCCATTAACTGTGCTTTGCTTTCAGCAAATTTGGGTGGGTCCAAAATCACCATATCAAATTGCTCGCCTGATTCTTTGTATTCACGCAGGAGTTTAAATACATCGGCTTTACGGTAACTAATTTGTGTGTCAGGCAGCTGGTTTAATTCTGCATTACGTTGGGCTGTTTGTAATGCCAAATCTGACACATCGACGTTGGTGACATGGGCAGCGCCGCCTAAGGCGGATGCTACCGCAAATGTGCCGGTATAACTAAAACAGTTGAGGATAGTTTTGCCCAAAGCGAAACGGCGTGCAGCGGCGCGGCTATCGCGTTGGTCCAAATAAAAGCCAGTTTTATGGCCATTAACCACATCCACAACGATATTAAAACCGTTTTCCTTGATCACCACTTCGCCGCTGTCACGAGGCAGATGTAACCAGCCCGTTGTAAGAGGCAAACCTTCTTTTTTGCGAACGTCTACATCCGAGCGTTCATAAATGGATAAGCCTGGAAACAGCTGTTTTAATGCTTCGACAATCAAAGCACGGTGAAAGTCTGCACCAGCAGAGAGCAGCTGCACGACCAACACCGTGTCATACCGATCGATGGTGACCCCAGGTAAGCCATCGGATTCGGCGGCAACAATACGAATACCGTTGGTGCTGTTGAGATCAAATAAGGCTTGGCGTACCGTCCAGGCGGCTTCAATACGGCGAGCAAAAAATGCTAAATCAATGGTTTCGTCTTCTTGCCACGTCCAGACTCGCACTCGAATTTGTGAATCGGGTGAATATGCTCCGCGCCCCAAGAAACTGCCATCGGCAGCACGCACATCCACGGTGTCTCCGAGCAGGGCTTTGCCTTTGACAGTTTTGATGGCTTTAGAAAAAATCCATGGATGACGACGTTTCAGAGACTTTTCACGGTCAGCTTGCAAAAATACGGTAGCGGTCATAGTAATGATCTATATCAGGACGTTAGCGGGGAAAACCGTTATTTTATCAGGTACTGTTAGCGACTGCTGAAAAACTTCGACCTTTCAAGGAATCATGATGAGTGTCAACCCACCACAAATGCTTGCTGTGCATGTGTCGCAGCAACATGCGGATAAACCGTTATCGATAGAGACCTGTGCTCGACCAGACATTGGCGCAGAAGAAGTGTTGGTCAAAGTGCGCGCCTTTGGTGTAAATCGCGCCGACTTAGCCCAACGAGCAGGCCATTACCCACCACCTGCGGGTGAAAGTCAGATCCTAGGGTTAGAAGTTGCCGGCGACGTGGTGGCGATGGGCGCGGCAGTGGATCCTTCGTGGCAGGGCCGTGCGGTGTTTGGTTTGGGGCCCGGTGGTGGTTATGCCGAGTACGCCCGATTGCACCTGAGTCACTTAATGCCCATCAGCGGTACTTTAGATTATGTATCAGCGGCGGCCAGTGCCGAGGTGTTTCTCACCGCCTATCAGGCCTTGTTTCACATTGGAGAATTAGCCCCAGCATCGGCAGCCTTGGTGCATGCGGGAGCCAGTGGCGTTGGTACTGCGGCTATTCAGTTGGCCAAAGCCGCCGGTTGTCGAGTCGCCGTGACGGTAGGTAGTGACGACAAAGCGAGCGCTTGCAAAGTCTTGGGCGCGGATCTCTGCGTTAACTACCGTCATGGCGATTGGTCTGAGGTGTTATCAGCGGCACAACCACAAGGCTTTTCGGTGATTGTCGATCCGGTGGCCGGGGATTACATCGCTAAGGATTTACAGGTGTTAGCGCTGGATGGTCGAATTGTGGTGCTGGCGATGATGGGTGGCAGAAAAATCCCCGAGCTTGATTTGGCGGTGATGTTTAAAAAACGAGGTCAACTGATTTGCTCAACGCTCCGTAATCGCAGCAACGCCTATAAAGCTCAGTTGTTGGCAGGGTTTGAACAGCGCTTTGGTGCACTGCTGCGTGATGGCCGGCTTCGGCCTGAAATTGCCAAAGTCTTGCCATGGCAGGATATTTCTATGGCGCATCAATTGCTTGCAACCAACGCGGTGGTCGGAAAAATTGTGATGACCATCGCCCCCCAGTAACGGCACGACCCGGACGGCATGACCCGGACACGACGAGCCATGCTGCCCTACATGTGGCTATGATTTGGCCGTGGTGTCTGGGGTTGCTACAGGCTCAGTGCTCGTGCTGCTAGCTATTGTTGTGCCGGTTAGCGAGCTCTTTCGATCATCGTCAGCGTCTTGTGCTGTTTGTTGTTGCGTTTGCTGCGGCGTATGCGGTGCAACTGCAAGCTGTTCGCTGGCGGGCTCGGTATCAGCGGTCTGCGCCGGTTGTATTTGGTCATACCGTGGCGTCATCATCTGCTGTGCCACCATGGCGGTATCCACCCGTGGGTCTAAGGCCGCCGCCAGCGGTGAGCCAACTAAATCGCCGGACGACATTACGTAATCGCGCGCTTGTATCTGTTCTGCTTGTTTTTGCTGGTAATTGACATGTTGTAAACGTATGAATAACACCAAAGCGACCAATGCCATAAACCCATACAACATGCGTGGCCCTAGTAATTGCATTCCCGCGGACGCTAACAGAGGGCCGATACTGGCACCTAAACCAAAGGTTAATAAAATTGTGGCAGACAGCGCCACACGCTGGGATTGGTCAATGTTTTGATTGGCCAACGCGGTGCCCAGTGGATACAAGGTAAACGCAAAGACCCCAAACAAAAACGTCAACACGAGTTGGGGAGTGCCTGAGAGTGGCAAAAGTGCGATTGCTAGCACGATACAACCTAAAATAGCAGCGTTGGTTCGGATCAATCGACTGCGGCGTACTCGATCAGACAGTTTCCCCATCGGCCATTGCGCCAACAAACCGGCGAACACCGTAGTTGCCATATAGGCGGCGACTTGCTGGTTATCTAAGCCTTGGCTTGCGGCAAAGGCCGGTGCGAGCCCATAAAAAGAGCCAACAATCACACCCGCCATAGCGATAGTGGTCAGCGACTGCGGTACTTTTTGCCAGAAAATTTTAATTTGCAGCGGTGCAGGTTTCAGCGGTTGTGGATGGATGCGCCGCGTTAGTGCCAAAGGCACGACACAAAGCGCAAAACACATGGCGACAAATAACAAAGGCTGGATCGTCAATTCAGGGTTCAAGCTCATCGCGCCTTGCCCTAACACCAAGGCGAGGTAAGACACAATCATGTAACTTGCAAAAATAGTCCCACGGTTTTTGCTATCGGCTTGTTCGTTTAGCCAGCTTTCCAACACCATATACTGACACATCATGCACATGCCGACGATCAGCCGCAGCACTAACCAAACTTCGAGCTGATCAACCAGCGCATGGCCAAGGGCTGATGCGGTCACGACGCCTGCAGATGCAGTAAACGCTCGGCTATGACCGACGCGGGCGATCAAACGATGGCCAACTTTTGAACCCAGTACCAGCCCTAGATAATAGGCTGACATCATGCCACCAATCCAAATCCGCGCTACATCCATGTGCGCGAGGCGAAGACCAAGATATGTCGTGAGCAACCCGGCGGCAAGCACCATCAACAGAGTTGCTAAATACAACGACGAAAACGAACGAATGGTTGCAGCCATATAAAATTCCGAACGACGTTTAACACCAACAATTAAAATTGAACAACTTAAGAACCATAGCAAGTGCTGAAAAAAAAGCCGCAGTCTGGCTGCGGCTTCGGCGTTACTTCACTCGCATACCAGGGGTGGCACCCTCATCTGGTGATAACAAGAAGATCTCAGAACCACCAGGGCCTGCGGCCATCACCATGCCTTCGGACATGCCAAACTTCATTTTGCGTGGCGCTAGGTTAGCCACCATCACGGTCAAGCGGCCAATTAATTGCTCCGGTTGATAAGCCGATTTGATACCTGCAAACACTTGGCGCTGTTCAGAGCCTAAATCGAGTTGCAGTTTCAGTAGCTTATCTGCGCCTTCGACATGCTCAGCATTGACGATACGGGCAATGCGCAAATCCAGTTTGGCAAAATCGTCGATAGTAATAGTGTCGGCAATCGGGTCAATAGTGCTGGTTGCCGCGTTGGCAGGTGCAGTTGTGGTCACAGCTTTGGTCTCCAAACTTTCTTTTGAGGCATCGACCATGGCCTGCACTTTGACCGGGTCGACCCGTTGCATTAACGCTTTAAATGGGTTCACTTGATGCGAAGTCAACGCCTGTTGGTAACTTTGCCAATTCAGCGGTGCATTTAAGAAGGCTTCCACTTCACCGGCCATGGTTGGCAGCACAGGTTTTAAGTAGTGCATCAAGACGCGGAACAGGTTAATGCCCATCGAGCAAACATCATGGGTTTCTTGTTGTTTGCTTTCATCTTTCGCCAGCACCCACGGCGCTTTGGCGTCGATGTATTGGTTGGCTTTGTCGGCAAGCGCCATGATGTCACGGATAGCACGAGCAAATTCACGCTCTTCGAAGCTTTGTGCGATGCTTTCACCTTGCGCCACAAATTCGGCATACAGGTCAGGCTCGGCAACGCGTGGCGATAATTGGCCGTCGAATTTTTTACTGATAAAACTCGCGCAGCGACTGGCAATATTGACCACTTTACCAACCAAATCGGCATTTACTTTTTGCGCGAAGTCTTCAAGATTCAGGTCCAAATCGACAATGCCTGAAGTTAATTTCGATGCAAAGTAGTAACGTAAGTACTCTGGATTTAAGTGCTCTAAGTAGGTGCGAGCCTTAATGAAGGTGCCGCGTGACTTGGACATTTTTGCGCCATTCACAGTAACAAAGCCATGCGCAAACACGTTGGTCGGTTTGCGATAGCCGGCGCCATGTAACATTGCTGGCCAGAACAAACTATGGAAATAGATAATGTCTTTGCCGATAAAGTGATACACCTCTGCATCAGAATCTTGTTGCCAAAACGCTGAGAAATCTACGCCTTCGCGATCGCAGAAGTTCTTGAAACTGGCCAAGTAACCGATTGGTGCATCTAACCAAACGTAGAAGTATTTGCCGGTTGCGCCTGGGATCTCAAAGCCAAAGTAGGGCGCATCACGACTGATGTCCCATTGCTGCAAGCCTTCGCGGAACCATTCTTGCAGCTTATTGGCCATTTCGCTTTGCAGCGCACCGCCACGAGTCCATTCTTGCAACATGCCTTCAAAGGCTGGCAAATCAAAGAAATAGTGCTCTGAATCTTTCAGCACAGGCGTTGCCCCAGACACCACCGAACGTGGGTTTTTCAGCTCGGTTGGGCTGTACGTGGCACCGCAGGAGTCACAACTGTCACCGTTTTGATCTAACGCGCCACATTTAGGGCAATCGCCTTTCACGAAACGGTCTGGCAAAAACATTTGTTTTTCAGGGTCAAACAGCTGGCTGATCGAGCGACGTTTGATATAACCACCGGCATCGAGCTTTTGATAGATTTCGCTAGCAAAGGCGCGGTTTTCGTCAGAATGCGTGCTGTAGTAGTTATCAAAGCCAATCAGGAATTCCCGGAAATCGGCTTGGTGCTCAATGGCGGTTTGCGCGATCATTTGCTCCGGCGTTAATCCAAGCTGCTGTGCCTTGAGCATAATAGGTGTGCCATGCGCATCGTCGGCGCAGACATAATAACACTGGTTGCCACGCGCTTTTTGAAAGCGTGACCAGATATCTGTTTGAATGTATTCGAGCATATGGCCCAAATGGATAGGTCCATTGGCGTAGGGTAAGGCGCTGGTAATAAGAATTTTCCGTGCAGACATCGGTCGCCCCAAATATTTACTGATTCACAAAATAGATTTTAGGCATAATACAATACCAACCTTGAAAGCGCATCCTTTGCGCCCATTTCTGTAAGGTTCGCTAAATTTTTTGCTGGAATAATCAACAGCTTTTCAGAGAGTCCACCGATGTTTGGTCTGTTTTCTAAGAAAAAGTCTGCGGAGTTGCCGCAAGCGCTGCAGCAGATTTTGCAATCCGTAGCCATCGACGATTGGCATATGCCGGTGGCAGAGCTGGCAACCTCAGTCAGTTTTGATGGTAAAACCTGTCATGTTGAATTGCCTTTTGTGGCAGATTTTGTGCGAGAGCCCCTACAAACTGCTGTGACACACGCAGGGTTTGATTGGCAGGTAGCGCTGCAATCTAACCCTAGCCACAGCAAAGTATTTGGTGATGTGCGACAGGTAGTGCTGGTGGCATCCGGTAAAGGTGGTGTTGGCAAGTCGACCACGGCGCTGAATTTGGCGATTGCGTTAGCTCAGCAAGGGGCGCGGGTCGGGGTGTTAGACGCAGATATTTATGGGCCATCCATGCCATTGATGGTCGGGGAGGCGGCAACTCGTGCCACATCCCCTGACAATAAACATTTAAACCCCATCGAAAAATTTGGCATCTGTGTGCAATCCATCGGCTTTTTAGTCGATCCAGCCCAAGCCTCGGTATGGCGTGGCCCGATGGCCAGTAGCGCCTTAATGCAACTGGTGCAAGAAACCGTCTGGCCGGAATTGGATGTGCTGATTGTAGATATGCCACCCGGTACTGGCGATATTCAATTAACCATGTCCCAAAAGCTGAAAGTCAGTGGCGCCATTGTGGTGACCACGCCGCAGGATGTGGCTCTTGCCGATGCCCAAAAAGGCATTGCCATGTTTCGACAGGTCAATATTCCGTTACTTGGCCTTGTCGAAAACATGAGTTTTTATCAATGCCCATCCTGTGGCCATCAGGATGATGTGTTTGGCACTGACGGCGGTAAGGCGCTGGCTGCGCGATATGGTGTCACTGTGCTTGGTCAGTTGCCGTTGGAAAGCCAAATTCGTCGATGCAGTGACCAAGGGGCGCCCATCGTATTAGATAAGAATAATCAAACAGCTGAAATCTATAGGAAAATGGCGCGGCAACTACTTTTCACTTTATACTGGCAACACCAACTCTCTGACGGGCAGACAGTTGAGATGCTGATGACGGACGATTGATATGAGATTATGTGACCGCGATATTGAAAAATACTTGGCTGAAGGCCGTATTCAAATCGAGCCAACCCCAGCCGCAGACATGATTTCAGGCGTGACGGTCGATATCCGTTTAGGCCACAAATTTCGAACTTTCCGTTCCCATACTGCTGCTTTTATCGATTTGAGTGGGCCGCGTGAAGAAGTGCAAGCGGCGCTGGATTCGGTGATGAGTGATGAAATCGTATTGGCCGATGACGAAGCGTTTTTCTTACATCCAGGTGAGCTTGCATTGGCAATCACCTTAGAAAATGTCACGTTGCCGGCAGACATTGTGGGGTGGTTAGATGGGCGTTCCAGCCTGGCACGGTTGGGGTTGATGGTGCACGTGACAGCCCATCGCATCGATCCTGGTTGGTCTGGCAACATTGTGTTGGAGTTTTATAACAGCGGTCGTTTACCGCTTGCTCTTCGACCTGGGATGAAAATTGGGGCGCTGAACTTCGAGTTAATGACCGGCGAAGCTGCCCGTCCATACAACAAACGGGTCGATGCGAAATACAAACAACAAAGTGGCGCGGTTGCCAGCCGAATTGGTCAAGATGATCAAGGCCATTAAATCGTGCTGAGATGATTTGTTCATCAAAATAAAAAGCCCACACCGAGGTGTGGGCTGAAGCTTGTATAAAGCAAAAATGAAGCTCGCTAATTATGCATGAATAAAGCATAACAATGCAAGCGGCTCGATTCTTATCAAGACCACAAGCCTTCTGTTGCCCAGCGTTTTGCGACAGCACTATTTGGATTTACTACATGAATCAACGAGACATTCTGCGGTTACTCGGCTTAGCGGCAATCTGGGGTGCATCATTTTTGTTTATTCGTGTGGCAGCGCCGGCGTTTGGTTCTAGTGCCTTAATGTGCGTCCGAGTTGCTTTTGCGGCGTTATTTTTGTGGGCGATAGCTCGCTTATTTGGCAAAAACAATTTACACAAAGCCGATATCGGCCACTACATGCTACTGGGCGGTGTCAATTCAGCGGTACCTTTTGTGTTGTACGCCTTTGCTTCGCATTGGTTAAGCGCATCTATTTTGGCGGTGTTAAATGCCACAGCTCCGTTGTGGGCCATGTTGATTGGCGTGTTGTTTTTCCGCCAAGCGTTTTCGGCCAAGGCATTGCTTGGGTTGGGCTTGGGGGTCTGTGGCGTCGGGGTATTGGTTGGCTTCGACCCCTTGTTGTTACAACCCGGTAGCGGCTGGGCTGTGGTTGCAGGGGCCAGTGCCGCCTGTTGTTACGGCATAGCGACCCATTACACCAAACGTGCTAAACAACGCGCTGCGTTTGACAATGCGCATGGCAGTATGTGGGCGGCGCTTGTCTGGCTTGCTCCGTTTGCGTTGGTGCAATGGCCCTCATCGACGCCTGCGCTGGACATGTGGGCCGCCGTTGCGGTGCTGGGGCTCGTCTGCACCAGTATTGCCTATTTACTTTATTTTCGTCTTCTTGAAGACATTGGCCCGACGAATAGCTTGACGGTGACTTTTTTGATCCCGGTGTTTGGCGTATTGTGGGGGCATCTGTTACTTGATGAAGTTATTGGTTGGCATACGGTGGTTGGTGTTTGTCTCGTATTAGCGGGTACCGCATTGGTGACAGGGTTTTCGCTGCTGAGCGTGTGGCAACAACTCTCGGCAAAAAGATGAAAATATTGTAAATTCAGATCGGATTCAGTTTGCTCCTTCTATAACCAACACAAGCCGATGAAAAAGTCTGGATAACAGACAGGAGAACCTCATGTATACCCGTCGTTTGTTAGTGAGTTGTGTTAGCCTAGCCTTCATGACATCAACCTTCGCACAAGCCGTGGATACCAAAGCCGCTGCCAAAGCGACAGCGCAGCTTAGCCAAAAACAAAATGCGCCGGCGGTGGCTGAAAAAGCGACCTTCAGTGAAGCGCAATTGGATCAGATGCTAGCGCCAATTGCCTTATACCCAGACACCGTGTTATCTCATCTGTTAATTGCCGCGACTTACCCGCTGGAAATTGTTAAGGCCACGCGCTGGTTATCACAGCAAGGTTCGAAAACATCTGAACAATTACTAAAAGCTGCAGAAAATGAAGGCTGGGACCCAAGTGTGCGCGCCTTAGTGGCATTTCCAAACATTTTAACCACCTTAAACAATGACTTGGATTGGACACAAAATGTCGGCGATGCATTTTTAGTTCAGCCCAAGGCGGTGATGGCAAGCGTGCAACGTCTGCGTGAAAAAGCCTACGCCCGAGGTTCGTTAAAAAACCAAGAACATTACACTGTTGAACGCAAAGAAAAAGTGATTGTGATTGAGCCGCGTTCGCCTGAGATTGTTTACGTACCAGTTTATGATACGCGTTATGTGTATGGGGATTGGTGGTGGCGAGACTACCCGCCGGTGTATTGGAATTATCCGAGCAGCTACCGCAGTTCTAGTTACTTTTATTGGGGGGCAGGAGTCCGGGTAGCCCCTGGTTTTTATTTCTCAACCGTGTATTGGCCGCGACAAGAAGTGATTGTTGTGCCGGCTTATCGTCCGTCCCGTTATTACCGATCGCACGAAATTTACTACCATGAAGAACGTCGTTATTGGGAGCATGAACCGATGCATCGCCGTGGCGTTGTTTATCGTGACGGCTATGTGCCGCACCGCGAACGTGAACGGATGCGTGATCATGTCAACACCGAAGAACGCTTTGGCAACGATCGTTACGACCGCAGAAACGACGCACAGCAACGTATTGAAGAAACCCAACGTGGGCCTTTAGATGCGGTGCGAGATCGGATGCGCCCTCATGAAGGAAGCGGTGCCCCAGGTCGGGATGCGGCAGAGCCTATCCGTGAGCGCCTTGGTGACACTGTGCCTGAGCCGGTAACACCTGAGCCGGTGACTGCGACGCCAGTGGCTGAAGAACCGTCATCCCCGCTCGAGAGCTTACATCGTCAAATGAAGCATGAAGGCCAGGGACATACCGGTGGTATCGAAGTGCCAACTGAGCGTAATCCAACAATTGATCTGCCTAGTATTCCAAGTCAACAGCCAGAAACTGTGATCGACCGTGGTATGCCAGAGCAAATTACGCCGGTTGAACCGCAGCCGGTGTTCCAAGAACCTATGCGTAGCGAACCAGTGTTCCAAGAACCGGTGCGCAGTGAGCCGGTATATCAAGAGCCGATGCGTAATGAGCCGGTATATCAAGAACCAG
>JACCDH010085022.1_pt1 | contig 23155 bp, 15 predicted proteins | sample 7442481 | NCBI WGS metagenome assembly JACCDH01 (sample SAMN15323433, study PRJNA562643) | freshwater metagenome | isolation source: river surface water | place: USA:Blue River Watershed | collected 2017-08-15
CTAATTGACTAATTGACACATTGAATTTTTATCCGTACTTTTGTGCTTCAAATTAAAAAAGATGTCTAAAACGATAAAACCTTATCAAGATTCTGCGGCTAGTAAAAAAGAACAAGTAGCTCAAATGTTTGATACCATTTCTGAAAATTATGATGGGTTAAACAAAATTATATCTTTTGGTACGGACGCAAAATGGAAGCAAAAAATCCTTAAAATGGTAGCTACTAAAAAGCCTTCAACTATTTTAGATATTGCTACTGGTACGGGTGATTTAGCAATTTTATTTGCATCTACTTCGGCTACAGAAATCATTGGTTTAGATATTTCACAAGGCATGTTAGACATTGGGAAACAAAAAATTGAAGCCCAAAAATTAGACCGTAAAATTCAAATGGTTTTAGGCGATGGCGAAAATATTCCCTATCCTGATAATTATTTTGATGTAATTACCGTTGCTTATGGCGTTCGTAATTTTGAACATCTAGAAAAAGGTTTGTCTGAAATTTTACGCACCTTGAAATCGGGTGGACAATTTATTATTTTAGAAACTTCGGTTCCCACAAAATTTCCATTTAAACAAGGGTATTTCTTGTATACAAATTTTGTAATGCCTACTATTGGTAAACTGTTTTCAAAAGACAAAAAAGCCTATGCCTATTTATCTACTTCGGCGCAAAATTTTCCATATGGCGAAGTATTGAACAATATTTTAAGAAAAATTGGGTTTATAGAAGTAGTACATTTACCTCAAACGATGGGTGTGGCTACTATTTATACAGCATCAAAAAAATAATATGAAAAAACTGGTTTTCTTTTTCTTTTTTACTCAAATTGTACTGGCACAAGGCGGTATGTTTGGCAAAGATCCTATTATCAATAAAGAAAATTGGAACAAACAACGCCTGCATTGGGGTTATTATTTAGGATTTAATAGCTTGGACTTTAAATTCGATTATTTATCAGTTGCAGAAGATATTCAGGTGCAAACAACAACTGGTTTTAATGTGGGATTGGTTGGAAATTTACGTCTTACCGAATATTTTGATTTGCGCTTTGAGCCCGGTTTATATATTACCCAACGTAACTTAACCTATCCAAACATTACCGACGCGAGCGATCGTTTACGCGAAGTAAAATCGACCTATATCTTTTTCCCATTGTTATTGAAATATTCTGCTTTGCGCACCGGAAATGTTCGCCCTTATTTAGTAGGCGGAATGTCTACCGCATTAAATTTGGGAAGTAATCATAAATTGAAAGAAGACAATTATAACGAACGATTCCGAATGACCCAATGGACTAATTTCTATGAAGTGGGCTTTGGAATTGATATTTACTTAGAATATTTTGTGTTTTCGCCTTCGATTAGAGGAGTTTTCAGTATGAATGACGAATTAATTAGAGACAATACCCCAGGAAGTCCGTGGACTGGAAATGTTCAAGCCATGAAAACTCGAGGTTTTTTTGTGAATTTTACGTTTCACTAATACAATTATCTTTTAAACTCGCTCAAAATTATAGCCGTTGCAGTGGCTACGTTTAAACTTTCGGTTGCCTGCAAGTCGCCAAATCTAGGAATTGCAATACGTTCCGAAACTAAATTTTCAATTGGTTTTGAAATTCCATTGGCTTCATTGCCCATCACAATAATACCTTCGCTCGGTAGTTGTTCTTTGTAAATGTTTTTTCCATCCATAAAAGTGCCAAATACTGGTAATTTTGTTTCAGACAATAAGTGTTCAAGATTACCATAGACAACATTGACACGACTGATAGAACCCATAGTTGCCTGAACTACTTTTGGGTTGTACACATCTACTGATTCTTCAGAACAATACAAGGTTTTAATGCCAAACCAATCACATAAACGGATAATTGTTCCTAAATTACCTGGATCGCGCACATCGTCTAAAGCCACTAGTAGCCCTTTCTCTTCAAAAGCAACAGCCGATGGGATTTTAAAAAGTGCTAAACACGTATTGGGAGTAGTCAAAGTACTAATCTTTTGCAATTCAGATACTGTTATGTCATAAACTTTGCTTTTATCAACTGAAAACAAGTCACTGTTTGTGGTAAACAACTCAACCAATTCAAAATTAGAATCTAGTAATTCTTGAACCCCTTTTACTCCTTCTACAAAGAAAAGTTGTTCTTGTTTTCTATATTTTTTTTGTTGTAAACTGGTTATTCGTTTAATTTGGTTTTTACTAACCATAAAAATTGTATTTTTGACTAACTTTTAAAAAGTGCTTTGAGAAATAATTTACCAAAAATAACATTATTATTTGTAATCGGAACAATAATTTATTCGTGTTCGTTAGTAAAGCGTGTCCCTGAAGGAAAACAATTACTTACTAAGAACGAAATTATTGTCAATGAAAAACAAGTTAAGGAAGAACGAATTAGTAATTTAGTGGTGCAACAACCCAACTCAAATATTGGAGGTTTTCCACTGCGATTGCACCTGTTTAATTTGGCCAAAAAAAATACCGATTCTTCTTACCAAGCTTGGTTAGACAAAAAACCCAATCGAAGAAAAAATTTAAAAAATCTTTTATCAGACAAGCAAGTGGAACGTTTGGGACAATCTTTTTTTGTGGGAGGATTGAGCAATTTCTTAAAAACAACTGGTGAAGCTCCGGTAATCATTGAACCGAAAAAAATCGAACTTTCAAAACAACGCCTTTCGGGGTTTTATTATAACAACGGATTTTTAAAAAATGAGGTTAGCATTGCTATTGATTCTGTAGGAAAGAAAAGAAGTAAAATTACCTATCGTGTAAAGACTGGCAAGCCTTATGTTATAGATTCTATTTCGAGAACTATAGAAACTCCGGCTTTGGATAGTTTGTATGCCCTTGAAGAGAGCAAATCGTTTATTAAAAATGGAACGCAATATTCTTATGCCAATTTTGATGCTGAACGCAAACGAATTACGCAACAATTTAGAAACAGCGGTGTGTATCATTTTCAAGAAAATCATGTAAAGTTTGAAGCCATTACTGATGATTCTATTCAAAAAATGAAAGTAGTACTGAATATTGAAGATAGAAACGTAAAAGAAGCGGATACTTTAACCAAAAAACCATTCACGATTTACACGATTAGTCAAGTAAATATTTTTACAAATACCACTTCAAACAAAGAAAAAAATAAGGTAAAAGATAGTGCATTTTACAACAATTATAATCTATACAGTACAGGTCGTTTAGCCTATAAGCCAAAAGCACTGACTAATGCCGTTTTCATAGAAAAAGGTAAACTCTTTAGTGATACTGATAGAACTTTAACTTCAAAAGCATTGAGTAATTTAAAAATGTTTAATTACCCAAATATTGAATACAAACAAGACCTGAGCGATAGTACCAATACATCATTAATTGCTAATATTTATTTAGTAAACAAGCCGAAATTTAAATGGACTCCTTCAATAGACGTAGCGACATCTGATATCCAAGAATTTGGAATTAGCGGAACCATGTCGTTTACCTGGCGTAATGTTTTCAAACGAGCAGAAATTTTAGAAATTTCGACACGAGGAAATTTTGGATCTTCACAAGATTTAGCAAATCCAAACAATGTGTTTTTTAATATTTCTGAATACGGTGCCGATGTAAAGCTTAACTTTCCGAGGATTTTCTTCCCAATTAATGTAAAAAACATCATTAAAAAAGAAATGTTTCCTTCAACACAAATAAGCACTGGTATTACCAATCAAAGAAATATTGGATTAGACAAACAAAGTGTATCGGGAGGTATAAGTTATAGTTGGACTACTAACAACGCTAAAAACAATTTTAAATTTGAATTGCTAGGCATCAATTACGTTCGAAATTTGAATGCAAACAACTACTTTAATGTGTATTTAAATTCGTACAATACCTTAAACAATCTTGCTCAAATTTATAATACTAACCCCGATTGGGTTGATAATGGAAATTTAACCAATGATGGTGCGGTCAGTTTTATCAATTTTATTGAAAGTGGTGGCAGTCTTATTTTAACGCCTGCTGATGAAGACTATAAAATTATTCGTAGTATTGGAGAACGTAGAATACGTTTGATTGAAGATAATATGATTGTTTCATCTAGTTTTGTATTTAATAAAACTACTAAAAACAACCTCAACGATCGAAATTATTACAATTTTAAAGCAAAACTAGAATCGGCTGGAAATGTTCTTTCTTTACTGGGAAAAGGTTTAAATTTAAATGACCAAACGAGTGCGGATGGTGCCCAAAAAATATTTGGAATTGAGTATTCTCAATACATCAAAACCGAAGTTGATTTTGTAAAACATTGGGATTTTGGCAAGAAAAACACTTTAGCGATGCGTTCTTTTGCAGGAATCGCAATACCGTATGGAAATGCTAATTCTATTCCGTTTTCACGAAGTTATTTTTCAGGAGGATCTAACGATAATAGAGGTTGGCAAGCCTACAGTTTAGGTCCAGGAAGAAGTGGTGGTGTTTTAGATTTTAATGAAGCCAATTTAAAATTAGCCTTTAGTACTGAATTTCGATTTAGAATTGGCGGAAATTTATACAGTGCGTTTTTTGTAGACGCTGGAAATATTTGGAACGTATTGGATAATGTAGAAGATGAAAATTATACATTTAACGGAATTGCCTCTTTAAAAGACATTGCAATAGGTTCGGGAATTGGATTTAGATATGATTTTGACTTTTTTGTCTTCCGATTTGATTTAGGTTACAAAACCTATGATCCGGCGCGTGAAACACAAGATCGCTGGTTTAGAGGAATTAACTTTGGAAAAACAGTACTAAATTTTGGAATTAATTATCCATTCTAATTTTATAAATTCTTATTTTTGCATTCTTATAATAAAAAAATATAACTATGAGTCACAATATTAAACCAGGTGTTGCTACCGGAGATCAAGTGCAAGAAATTTTCAACTATGCAAAACAAAAAGGATTTGCATTACCCGCTGTAAACGTTGTAGGATCTAGTACAATTAACGGTGTTTTAGAAACCGCAGCAAAATTAAATGCACCTGTTATCATTCAATTTTCAAATGGTGGCGCACAGTTTAATGCTGGAAAAGGGTTGTCTAATGAACACCAAAAATCGGCTATTTTAGGAGCGGTTGCAGGTGCAAAACACATTCATACATTAGCAGAAGCTTATGGAGCTACTGTTATTTTACATACCGACCATTGTGCTAAAAATTTATTGCCTTGGATTGATGGTTTATTAGATGCTTCTGAAAAGCATTTTGCTGAAACAGGAAAATCGTTGTTCAGTTCGCACATGATTGATTTATCTGAAGAGCCAATTGAAGAGAATCTTGAAATTTCTAAAAAATATTTAGAAAGAATGAGCAAAATGGGCATGACTTTAGAAATTGAATTAGGAATCACAGGTGGAGAAGAAGATGGTGTGGATAATTCAGATGTAGATAGCTCAAAATTATACACACAACCAGAAGAAGTAGCTTATGCTTATGAAGAATTGATGAAAGTAAGTCCGAGATTTACCATTGCTGCTTCTTTTGGAAATGTTCATGGCGTTTACAAACCAGGAAATGTAAAATTGACGCCAAAAATTCTTAAAAATTCGCAAGAATACGTTCAAAATAAATTCAATACGGGAAACAATCCAGTAGATTTTGTATTCCACGGAGGTTCGGGTTCTACTTTAGAAGAAATTAGAGAAGCTATTGGATACGGAGTTATTAAAATGAACATTGATACTGATTTACAATTTGCTTTCACAGAAGGAATTCGTGATTATATGGTAAATAAAGTAGATTACTTAAGAACACAAATTGGAAGCCCAGATGGAGCTGACAGTCCAAATAAAAAACACTACGACCCAAGAAAATGGGTTCGTGAAGGAGAAGTAACGTTCAACACAAGATTAGAACAAGCTTTTGCCGATTTGAATAACGTAAATACACTTTAATTAACAATTGATAATTGATAATTTTAAAATTGTCAATTTTTCATTATCCATTAAAATTATGGCTTGGTTTAAAAGAAAAGAAAAAGGAATTACAACTGCAACTGAGGACAAAAAAGATGTTCCGAAAGGATTGTGGTACAAATCGCCAACAGGTAAAATTATTGACCAAGATGAATTGGCGAGAAATCTTTGGGTAAGTCCCGAAGACGATTATCATGTGCGCATTGGTAGTAAAGAATATTTCGAAATTTTATTCGACAATAATGAATTTAAAGAACTTGATGCAAAACTAACTTCAAAAGACACCTTAAAATTTGAAGACACTAAAAAGTATAGTGATCGTTTAAAGGATGTGATGAGTAAAACCAAATTGAACGATGCTATAAGAACTGCAGTAGGAAAATCTAAAGGGAAAGACCTTGTGGTTTCTTGTATGGATTTTGCTTTTATTGGTGGTTCAATGGGTGCTGTTGTGGGTGAAAAAATTGTGAGAGCAATTGATTATTCTATTAAAAATAACGTTCCTTTTGTTTTGATTTCAAAATCGGGAGGAGCTCGTATGATGGAAGCAGCCTACTCGTTAATGCAATTAGCAAAAACTTCGGCAAAACTAGCGCAATTAGCAGAAGCAAAAATACCTTACATTTCATTATGTACAGACCCAACAACTGGAGGAACAACAGCTTCTTATGCAATGCTTGGTGATATTAATATTGGCGAACCTGGAGCTTTAATTGGCTTTGCTGGACCTCGAGTGGTAAAAGACACCACCGGTAAAGATTTACCAGAAGGATTTCAAACCTCAGAATTTTTATTAGAACATGGATTTTTAGACTTTATATCTCCAAGAAAAGAGCTGAAAGATAAAATCAACTTGTATATTGATTTAATTCAGAATCAAGAAATTAGATAATAAATAATCCCGTTAGTAGTTCTAACGGGATTTTTTTGAAGACAGATTTAAAAGTTATACTTCAATCCGCCATAAATATTTCTTCCTGGAGCATTAATTCCTGAAGCAAAAACGCGGTATTGCGTGTCTAAAAGATTCTCAATACCTACAAAAAGTGTTGCCCCTTTAGACACATTAAATCCTGTTTTAAAATTATAGGTTTCCCATGCAGGCATCCCTCCTACTGGTGCATATTGAGCATTATCTTCACCGCTGGTTGAATAATCACTAGCATCTTTTTTTCCGTTATAGAGCATATAGGCTTCAAAATTTGCCCAACTTTTTGAATAAGTCACACCGATTTTTCCAAAGTAAGGCGAAATATGATCTAAAGGAGATTTATTTCCATTTTCTATTACTTTACCTAATGTGTAATTAAAGTTTGCATTCAATAGTAAACTAGGTATAATTTCAGCCGAAAAATTTGTAGAAACTCCGGTAATAAAAGCTTTTCCTTTGTTCTGATTTGCAAAGACCTGACTTGTAGTTCCGTCATAAAGAACAGTACTTTGACCATTATACAAAAATTCATCGGTTACAATGGCATCATATAATCGGGTATAAAAGTAGGTGTTTTCAAACTTTATTTTTTTGGAATCAGATTGAATTACTAAACCAAAATCGACGGTAAGTGTTTTCTCTGGTTTTAAATCTTCATTCGGAACAATTATTGTACCTGCTGCAGATTCAAATATCTTTGCTAAGTCATCAATATTTGGTGCTCTAAAACCAGAAGCTACATTCGCTTTTAAAGTAAAATTACTTGATGTTTTATGAACAATTCCTAATGTTCCACTATAGGTAAAATTACCTTGTGAAATAGTAGTAAAAGGCAACGGAAAAAATGTATCATCTGCTATTGTACTTTTCAACGAAGTATATCCAATTCTAGCACCCGTATTCCAAACCGTTTTTTCAGAGATTATTTCATTATAAGAAACATACACATCATTGCGCATCATGTTGTTATTACCATTTGGATATCTAGTATCTAAATCTGTTCTAACACCTGTATTAATGTTATTTGCAAATGCTGTAGAATTCAAGGTTTCTAAATAAGATTCAAACCCATAAAATAAGTCGCCTTTTGTGAATTTTTTATGCAAATCAATTCCTACTGAATACATCATTACATTTTCATTTCTGTTTTGCAAATTATAATTTCCAAATCTTCGATTATGACGGCTTTCCTTTGCGTTTTGAAATGCTACATTCAACTTTAAATCACTTCCTAATAGTGTTTTTTCTTTATTTAGTGTATATACTCCTAAAACACGTTGTTGAGGGCCATAATACCACTCAGAAAATTTCAAACCACTTCCAGCTGTTTCTGTTAATCTATCGTAACGATTAATATCTGAAGACGTTGAAAATTGGAAATTTAATCCATGTTCAAAACCAGATGCTGTTTTGTAAGCAAACTTTTGTAAAAAATTATATTGCTTATAACCAGAACCTACTTGTGTATATTTATCGTTGTTACTATTCAATTGGTCAACACCATTTACCGTAGTAACATATGTAGGTCGTTCGCCAAAATAATCACCATTATGATTTTTTTCTTTCCCCATCTTTAAATCACCAAAATCATTAAATGATAAAATGGATAACGATGCAAAATTTGTTGCTGCATAATTTAGAGTAAAAGCTATTGATTTTTCTTTATTAACAGAGCTATAGCGAGTATTTATTCCTCCCGTAAATTTATTTTTAGTCTCGTTTATAAACTTTGCACGTTTGGTTGTCATGGCAACAGTTCCTCCTAAGGCATCACTTCCAAAAAGAGTCGAAGTTGGTCCATAAAAAATACCAACGTTTTCTAACATACTTTCATCTACTGTTATTACATTTTGAAGGTGTCCGGCTCTAAATATCAAATTATTCATTCTTACTCCGTCTACTAAAAGTAAAACACGACTTGCCTCAAAACCTCTAATTACAGGACTTCCCCCTCCTTGTTGAGATTTTTGAACAAAAAGCGTACCTGAATTTGAAAGTAATTCTGCAGTACTTTGAAAATTTTGAAAATCAATTTGTTTGGCAGAAATTGCAACAACTTGATTGGCTAATTTAAAATAATCATTTGGTAATTTTGTTGAAATCACCAATTCAGATAATTCAGATATTGATTTTACCGTGTCATTTTTCGTTTGAGAAAATGAAAAACCGACACACAATAACATTAAATATTGAATGAATTTATTCATTTGTTTAAATTTTATTTGTAGTTAAAATATAAACTTATCTATCAAATAAACCTGTTATCTAATAGAATAGTATTGTATAAAATTGAATAAAATTTAAACTAATTTGGGAGGTGGAGCATTAATTGACGTATCAATAAATTTATAATTGTCAATAAAACAAACATTGATACTATTACTAACAGAATTAAAAATAGGATTCCAGCTAAAAACTTCAGTACAAAATAATGATTTATAAAAAGTAACTATTTCTTGTTTTTTGTCTTTGGAAGGAACGTCTGATTGAAAAGCTCCAACTAATAATTTAGACAATTGTTTACTCAATTTGGTTTCCTCATGATCCCACCAACACCAATATTGAATACTATTTGATGACGTGATTTTTTTAACAACATCATACATTTCTCCATTGAATTCAAATTCTTTAGAATGTTTCCATTTCAATTTTTTTTTACTTTCTTTTTGAGAAAATTGAAAGTATACCAATTCGCTTTTATCTATTCCAGCAATCATTTTCCATTTTACTTCTTTTCTCACAACAGCTTTTCTGTGCTGTAACCAAATATAGGTTACTGCAGCAGGAGCCATCAATAAGAACAGCAAAAGAAAACTTATGAATTGTTTTTTCAATTTGGAAATATCTAGTCTCCAAATATACAAAAAAGAGCGTTACATTCCGCTTCGTATCGCTTCAACAGGATCTAATTTTGAAGCTGAAATGGCAGGTATAATTCCGGCTATTAATCCAATAAAGGCTGCTAAACCAGAGCCTAATAGCATGTTTGAAGCACTTAATACAAATTCAAAATCTAAAGTACTTGATAAAATGATTGCTATTAACCATACAAGAAACATTCCTATCAAACCTCCAATTAATGATAATATTACAGCTTCAAATAAAAATTGAAATAAAATGAATTTATTTTTAGCCCCTAATGCTTTTTGAATTCCAATTAAATTAGTACGCTCTTTTACCGAAACAAACATAATATTGGCTATTCCAAAACCACCCACTAACAAAGAAAAGGCACTGATACCCCAACCAATGGCGTTCATTTGACCTACAATATTATCAATAAAATCGGTAAATCCAGAAAGTACGTTCATGAAAAAATTATCAATTTCACCAGTTTTAACACCTCTATGAACTCTTAATTTTTGAGCTAATTCGGCTTTAAATTCTTCGATATCAATACCTTTCTCAGGTTTAATTAAAATAGCTGCACGCAACGCATCATTTTCATCACCATACATCCTTCTCAAAAAGTTTACAGGAAAAAAAACTGCAACGTCATTACTATCCCCAAACATTCCTTGACCTTGTTTCTTTAAAACCCCAATAACCGTTAGTTTTTGTCCGTATAAACGAATTTTCTTTCCTATTGGATCCGTGTTTTCAAACAAACCATTTGCTACTTCACTTCCAATTACAATTACTGGACTTCCAGAGTTTGATTCGGCTGCATTAAACAAACGACCAGTTTCTATTTTTATCGGTTCAATATCAAAAAAATCTTCGGTAGAAGGTTTGACGCGTATTGAATTAACTGTCTTGGATTCAAATTTTACGCTTTCGTTTCGGGCAAAGAAATTGAACGAAATTTTATCAATACTAGGAATACTTTTTTTCAGAAACTCAAACTCATCATAGGTTACTTTTGGAAATTGTTCGCGTTTCCATCTTGGTACTTCAGAAGGTCCAAAAGAAAAATTCATCAGATAAATGGTATTCATATCCATATCGCTCAAATCTTCTTTGATTTTCTTATCCATAGAATCTACGGCAGCTAAGACCGCTATAATTGAAAAAATTCCGATAGTAACACCTAACAATGAAAGAAGTGTACGCAATTTATTATTGCGCAAAGCATTGATTGCAAAGCTGAAACTTTCTGAAAGTAAACGTAAATATAAAAGCATAAATAATGAGCTATATAGTATAAGTAGATTAAATCAATAAAATGTTACAAGTTGAGCCATAAAAATACCCCAAAATAGTAGTAAACTTTTTTGGGGCATAAAATGAAATTCATTTTTTCTAACTTCAAATATATTTACTCTATTACTATTTTTTTAGTTTGAATAAAATTATTTTGATCCATTAATTTAACTAAGTAAATTCCTGATTCTAATCCATCAATAAGCAATTCTTGATTTGCAGCAACAGAATTGTAACTTGCAACTAATTGCCCTGTAATAGTATATACCTCAACACTAGAAACGGCTTGATTTATTGCAAAACTGTTTTTAACAGGATTTGGATAAATACTAATTTCTGGTTTAAAAGCATTGAAATCTTCCGAACTTAACGTTGAAGGCTGATTTCCAAATACTCTAAATTTACCCGCATTTACAGTCATTAAAGCTGTTGCACTACTAATTGTTACTGGATTGTTATTATCCATTAAATCGTACCAAGTCATTGGATAGGTATATCCGGTGGTAGGAAAATTTGGATTAATTGTAGTATTACTAGTGTCAAAATTTGCTAAAACAACCACATATTTAAGTTGATTTGATGCTAAATTATTATCAAAAATATGGATTCGCTGTTTAAAATTACTTGCATCAGTACTCATGGTGTGATCTCCCACAAACACGGGTTCGTTAGTTTTTAGCTTAATCATTTTTGACCAATCGCTTAAAATTGAAGCCCTTGTAGGGTTAGACAACCAGTTTTGAGTCCATTGTACTTGCTCTTTAGTGTCTAATTTACAATCCCCGGGAATAGTATTGGATTCATCATTTACAGAACCATTAGCACAAGTATAAATTGATTGACTACTACCTAATTCACCAAAATGCCATATCATTTTTGGCCCTGGAACTAAGATACTAGTTGCTCCAATGGCTCCCATTCGATTTAAAGCATTTGTTAAATTATTTCTAACAGGCATAGTACCAGATGTGTTTCCATAGGTTATTGCTTCATACATCAATCGGTCTTTGTCATGACTTTCAGGATAACCCAATAAACGTTTTCCTGTAAAACCACGATTAGTATGTGACATTCTAGAAATGCTTTGCCCTGAAAATCCTAACGCAAGCTCTTTGTATTGAGTAAACAATTCGCCCCACATCATGATTCCTTTTCCTTCACCAATTCTATAATTTGCCCATTCTTGTTCTTCTGAATCGCCTCCAAGATGTTCAAAAATAACATAATGATTGTTATCTAAACTCCATGAATAATCGGCATATTCCTTTAAAACATCAATTCGATCTTGCTGACGAGCATTAGTACACGTTTGATCACTAGCAGTACAGTTTTGGGTAAATCCTTTTGTTAAATCCCATCTAAAACCATCAATTTTATATTCGGTAATCCAATGTTTAATGGTTTGTTTAACATAATTTCTAGTTAAAGTAGAAGCGTGATTAAAATCTTCACCCACACTATAACTGTGTCTAGCAACGGTATTAAAATAAGGATTTTCTGAACTTGGTCCTCCCCAACCATCACCATCTGGATCATTCATCCACATTCGTACCATTGGATTTCTGCCAAAAGCATGATTAAAGGCAATATCTAAAATTACAGCAATTCCATTTTGATGGCATACATCTACTAATTCTTTAAATTTTTCAGGTGTTCCATAGAATTTATCCAATGCCATATGAAAGGCCGTATTATAGCCCCAACTTTCATTTCCTTCAAATTCCATAACTGGCATTAATTCAATAGCATTAATACCTAAATCTTTGAAATACTGAATACGATTAATAACATCTTGAAAATTTCGATTGGCATCAAAATCTCTGATTAACAATTCATAAACAACTAACTTGTCTTTATTTGGTTTTGTAAAATTTGCTACTTGCCAATTATATGGTGTTTGCCCTGTTTTTAATAAGGTAACTTCGCGCTCTTGACCAGATGGATAAGTAGGCAAATTAGGATACGTTGCATTTGGAATATAAGGATCATCCCACGGAGAAAGAACCGTTGTAGAACATGGATCAGCTACTTTTACTAAAGTTGGTGTATTTGCAATTGGCGTTTCATCTACCACCCAATATTGATAGGAATAATTTGTTCCTGCAACCAATCCGGTGAGTTCTAACCAGAACTTTCCAGAAATTGGATCTTTCTTCATAGCATAACTGCTACTAGGATTCCAATTATTAAAGCTACCTGACACAAATACATAGTCTTTTAACGGGGCATCAAGGACTAGTGTTGCTTTTGTGTTATCTGAAGTATTATAATTAATCCCATTTACTAAACCAGCTGGCATAGCTACTGAAGTAGTATTTGGATTAACTAAAACAGTAAAGTTTTTAGTTATAGTGGTTGTACCCTGTGTTACTTCCAAAGCATAGTACTGATTGGATGTAATATTTGTATGATTGTAATTATAAGACGAAACTCCTGTTGCAGAATTTAAAGTAGTTCCATTACTTTTTAATACATAGTTTGCAGTTCCATTGGTATTAGTTGCTGTAATTGTGCGAGATGCTCCGCTACTTAAAATGGTGGTACTATTTTGCAACGGCGCAGTTAAATTAACTTGAAAAACACCAACTTCATTTGTAAAATCTTGCGATTTTTTATTTCCTGTTCCGTCTTTAGCTTTTAACAAAAATCCAATTCTTCCAATTCCTACACGATTATAAAAAGTTTGCGGAACAAAAGTTATGCTATAGGTGTCATTTGTGCTATTATAAATTAGTCTGTTTGCCTCATTTGAAACCGTCCAAGTTCCATTAGTAGGGCAATCCATAGTATTTAGATCATTTAAATCAAATGACCAAGCCCAAAGATAAAGTGCGTTTCCTGTTACTCCCCAAGTAGCTTCATTAATACTACTACCACTAAAAGTAATAGTAATTGATGTTGTTTCTTCAAAACTTGCTGGAGTTACAGTAGCAGTAACAGTCTGTGTTTGTGAAAAGCCAAATTGAATAAAAAGTGAGAAAATTAATAAGAGTACCGATTTTTTCATAGGTTTTTCTTTATGTAAAAAAGGCTGACCGTTTGGCCAGCCTTTTTAATTTTAATATTATTGTCTTGTTAATGTGTAAGTATAAGCTCTTGGGTTAGACAAGTCTAACTCAACTAAGTATGTACCCGCACCTGGACTTGTAAAATTACTCATACCTCCATAAGTCATGTTTTCTCCAGCATAATCATTTCCTGTTCCATCAGCTCTAAATGGTCCTAAATTTATATCCCATCCATTATTTGCTCTAAATTTAAATTCTCCTGTAGTTAATGTAACAGTAGCTGACCATTTTTTTGTTGTAGCGTTATACATTAATGGAGTACTATTATCCCAACCTCCTGGAGTTGAAGACCCAATTAAACCCCAAGTAGAGATTAATGTAGCACTATATGTTAAAGTAGCTGTATTGGCAACTACTCTATAATATCCTGAGGTTGCTGAACAGTTTGTTTGACTTCCTGCTTGAAGCACACCAACAGTAGATCCTTGTCCCCAATCAGAATTACCCCATGCAAAAACACCAGTACTATTAGGTGCTAAAAACTTATATCCTCCATCTAATGTCATATAACCCTCATAATTTGTTTGACCAAACCCAGAAGAGGCAACCCTAGGTGCACTTGCAAAACTGTTAGCATCTGACCAACCTTGATGATTACCAGGGACAGCTAGTTTTGGTAGCTCAGTAGTGTAAGGTGTTATTGATAAAGTGATAACATTTGAATAAGCAACTAATTCATTATTACTTCCTAAAGAAGATTTAATTCTAACATTTAAATTACCCGCAGTATAAGGTATTAAACCAGCTTCTAAGGCAACATCATTTAATGCTTCGTGAGTCCATACAATAAATCTATTAGTTGTTGTCCCTGCTGGAAAAACTGTAGCAAAATCAGTTCCAGCTAAAGCTACCTGAACAGTGTAGTTCACCTCTGTTTGAACGCTATAATCAGCATGATTCCAAACCAATGTTGTTACTTCATCACTAGCATTAGCAGGGCTTAATCTATAAGCACTACCATCTAATGGGGTTAATAATTGTGGTCCACCATTTGGACTTGCAATTGTTTGATCATCATTTTCACATGAAACACCTGCAATTAGCAAAAAAGCTATAGTTGATATTTTTAATAAATTTTTCATTTTATATAATTTTAATATTAATAACCTGGATTTTGAGTTAAATTTGGATTTGCTTGTAACGCTTGAACTGGAATTGGGAACAATTTATAAGTACTAGGAATTGAGGTTCCATTTAAAGTATTTCCTTTCCATGGCCACAGATAAGAACCCCCTGTGAATTTTCCAAAACGAATTAAATCTGTTCTTCTATGCCCTTCTAAATTAAGTTCTCTAGCTCTTTCATCAATTAAAAAATCTAAAGTTAATTCACTTGCATTAATTTGTGAAGCATTTGCACGATTTCTAACATTATTTACATAAGTAACCGCTTGACTCATAGAACCTCCAGTCGCACCACGCACAACACATTCAGCATACATCAAATAGGCATCTGCCAAACGAAACAGCGGAAAATCTGTACCAGAGAAATCAGTTGGTGTTGTAGTACCATTAAAATTGGTGTTTCTAAATTTAGTAGAAGGGTAACCATTTGTCCATTCTTTATAATCTGTCATTTCAAAAGTATGACCCATTGTCCAAAATAAATCTGCTCTGTCATCAGTTGAAGTAGTCAAATTTCCAAACAAACCATACCAAGCTTTAGTTGCTCTATGACCTGCCCATCCACCAGTTGCACCAAAGCTACTTATAGTCATTGTTGCAGAATTTAAACTACCATTAACGATATATGTAGTATTCCCATAACTTTGACTTACTAAAGGATCAGCAATTAATGGAAAAATAATTTCTGTTGAAGTATTGTTATCTCCTGAAAAATTACTTACAAAATTTGGTGATAATGTATATCCCCCTTCATCAATTACTTTTTTAGTATACGTTAACGCCTCATTATATTTAGCAGTACCAGTATACACTTCAGCATTTAAGTATAACTTAGCTAATAACATTCGAGCAACAGATTTATTAGCTCTACCATAAGTATTTGTTACAGGCAAAGTATTCTCAATTGCTAATAATTCACTTTCAACATAGTTAAATAATTCTGTTCTTGTTGCTTCAGGCAATGGAGTTGATGTACCGAAATTATCTTCGGTTGCTAGTACTCCTTTACCAAAACAATCAATTAAATAATAATAAGCTAACGAACGTAAAAAACGAACTTCACCAACAATTTGCTCTTTATTTGTAACATCTACATTTTCAAGAATTAATAACAAATTGTTACACTGTGGAATGGTATAATAAGCACGATTATACAAATATCTGAAAAATTTGTTGTTCTCATCCCAGTTAGATGTAGTTGTTAACTGATCTAATCCATTATCTCCCCATCTATTTTTCATACCGTCTGCGGTCATTTCCTGAAGATTAATGATTCCTCTCAAGAATGGAGATTCTCCTGGATCATCACTAATATCAGAACTACCAGGGCCGTTTGGACCTGACAATGCAAACGAACCATATAGTTTTGACATAATACCAGTTATGGCATTAGGATCTTGTTGTAGTAATTGTTCTAATGACAACTCTACCTTTGGTTCTGTGTTCAAATCATCTGTACAAGCAGCTAGTCCTGCAAGTAAAAAAATACTTAAACTAAATAATTTAATTTTTTTCATGTTTCTTATTTTTAAAAATCTAAGCTTAAACCAAAGGTATAAACTCTTGGTCTTGGATAAAAATTATTATCAATTGAATCAAAATTTTCAGGATCTTGACCGGTATATTTAGTTACAACAAATGCATTATTTACTCCGGCATAAACCCTCATAGAAGCTGTCTTGTAGAATTTATTAAATCGATATCCTAAAATAATGTTTTCACAACGTAAGAAAGTAGCATCTTCTAAGAAATAATCTGAAAAGGTTGTATTACCATTCATATTTGTAAAATCAGTATCCGCAGCTCCTGAATAAAAATCAAGAACATTTGATAAACTATTTGTATTTACAGGTAGAGCTCTATCAACCCATCCAGAAGTTAATTTTCTTGAATTATATACTTGTCCTCCGAATTGACCTCTAAAACTTGAACTAAAATCCCAATTTTTATATGAATAATTTAATCCGAATCCAAATGTCCAATTAGGTCTTAATGCTTTGTAATATCTATCATCATTATCAATAACATTATCTCCATTTCTATCTACAAATGCACCAACAATAGGCTGTCCTTCAGAATTATATAATTGTTGGAACACCCATGCAGAGTAAGGCTGAAAACCAAGTGCATGTCTTGCAATTGTTACTCCAGTCCCCGTAGGTAAACCTCCTCCAGCTGAAATTGATTCTTGTCCATCTAAGTCTGTAACTTCTGTTCTACTGTATGCTATATTAGAATTAAAAGTTAACTCTGAATTATCCGTAGTTAAAGGTTTAAAGTTCATATTTAATTCAAATCCTTTACCTTCAGTAGACGCTACATTTTTAACAAATGTATTTGACAATCCTTGTCCTGGTGGTAATTCAACTTGAGCTAATAAATCATTAGTTTTTCTGTAAAATACATCAAAACTACCACTTACAAAGTTATTCTTAAAAAAGTCAAAATCAATACCCGCATTATAAGTTGTTGTTTTCTCCCATGTTAAATCTGGATTATAAGCTCTCGCAGAATATAAAGCAACACCATCTAAATACTGGCTACTTACACTTCCTAGGTCAAATAATGGTAGAGAAGGAAAATAACCTACTGCACCTGTAATGTCTTGTTGCCCAGTTTCACCCCAACTTAAACGAATTTTTAAATCATTGACCATATTTACATTTTGTAAAAATGATTCTTCTTTAGCTTTCCAAGCTAAAGCTGCAGAAGGAAAATAACCCCATCTTTTTGCTTCTCTAAAAAGTGAAGATCCATCTGCTCTTAGTGACGCTGTAAATAAATACTTATTCATCAAATCTATATTAGCTCTTCCAAAATAAGATTGTAAATTAAGTGGAGAATAATATCTATTGTTTGGATTACTAGGATTCACTACTAACTCTCTAATACCACTAACATTATTATATCTGTATTGTTGAGAATTACCATCGTTTTTAAAATTTTGATAAGAATAACCTGCTTGAACATCAAATTTTTTAACAACACCTTCAAAATTTTTAGAATATGCTAAATAAGCATCAAGGGTTGTATTTGTTTTATGTTGAGATTCTCGGTAATTTTCTCCTGGATTAAAAACATAGTTTGTATTAATATCCGTATTTGTAGTATTGAATTTATATGTAGCAATTGAGTTATCAGAATATGATTCACTAATTCTAGATTTAGAAGCATCAAGTCCAAAATTCACTATTGCTCTTAATTCTGGTAAAAAATGCATTTTATAATCAAATTCAATATTTGCAAGTACTCTCATTGCTCTTTCTGGTCTTTGTCTTTGCTGTAATATAGCAACTGGATTCCATTGACCATCAAGAATTAAATTATTCCCATCAACTTTTGTCCCTTGATAAAAACCTCCAAACCTATTATTTGTAGAATTATCATAAATAGGTTTTGTTGGATCCATAGAAATAGCCCCACCTAATGATCCTCCTTCGTCAATTGCATTTTTTTCACTTACTGTACCTTTTGCATTAAAATCAACTTTTAAATGATCATCTAAAAATTTAGGCGTTAATTTTAAAGAATATGTAAAACGCTCATAATCACTTGTTTTAACCAAACCTTGTGAATTATTATATCCCAATGAAGCTCTGAATGGAATTTTTCCGAACAAATTCGCACGTGTACTAAAATTGTGATCGGTAGAAATAGACGTTCTTAAAATAGCTTCTTGCCAATCAGTATTAGTTAAAATTCTTCCTTCAATAACATCAGTTGTTGCTAAATTATCTGTAACTGTTGTAGATGGATCATCAATTCCCAATAGATTAGTGTATGTTGGATGAAATTCTTGAATAAATCTAGTAAATTCTTTACCATTCATTACATCAATTTTTCTACCAACTTTTCCAATAGAAACATTAGAAGAATAATTAAACTCAGGTTGTCCTGAAGTACCTTTTTTAGTAGTAATCATAATTACACCATTTGATGCTCTGGACCCAAAAATAGCTGTTGCAGAAGCATCTTTTAATATTGTGAAATTCTCAATATCATTTGGATTAATTAAAGTTAAAGGATTGTTTATTCCTGCAGGATTAGTATTATCGATTGGAATTCCGTCAATTACTATTAATGGATTATTATTAGCATTTAAAGAAGCTCCCCCTCTAATTCTAATATTTGGAGCAGAGTCTGGTTGTCCACCATTATTTGTAATTCTTACCCCAGGCGCTTTACCAGTTAACAACTGATCGGCAGAAATAATAGCACCTTTATTAAAGTCTTTTGAGCTGATTGAAGTAACTGAACCCGTAGCGTCTTTTTTCTTGACAGCTCCATACCCAATAACAACAACATCTTTTAATTCTTGTAAATCTTCTTGTAATCGAATGGTTACTGAAGTTTGATTTTCGTAAACTAATGTTTGACTTGTAAACCCTATAAAAGAGAATGTAATTTTTTGCCCTTTTTTTAGATTTGATAATGTAAAATTACCATCAAAATCAGTAGCTGTCATAGTGTTAGTACCATCGATTGCAACAGATACGCTTGGCATTGGCTGTTGCGATTTACCATCTAAAACAACACCTTTTAGTGTGTTTTGCGCAAACATACCTATCGGAATGATAAGTAAGAAAAGTAGTAACTTTTTTTGCAGTGTTTTCATACAAATTGTTTAGGTTAAAATTGATTTTTAATTGCTTATAACTTTACTTCTAATGTTAAATTTATGTAAAAATTGAAATAAAAAAAATACAATTTCAAAATAGAGCTTTCGAAAACGTTTTCGTGTTGAAAACTTTGTGTTTATCGTGATATTTTTGGATAAAAAATGTGTTGTTTTAAAAAAAAAAGTTACTTTTAAAGCATATTAATAATTAGCTTTTTCCAAATGAGAAAAAAAGTCACGCTTAAACAAATTGCCAGAGAATTAGATGTATCCATTTCAACGGTTTCAAAATCACTTCGTGACAGTCATGAAATTAGCGAAGACACGCGGCTTAAAGTACAAGCATTTGCAAAGCTTTACAATTACAAACCGAATAATATTGCGTTAAGTTTAAAAAACAAAAAAACAAAAACTATAGGCATTATTATTCCAGAAATTGTACATCATTTTTTTGCAACAGTAATTAGTGGAATCGAGCAAGTAGCTAACGAAAATGGTTATAATGTAATTGTTTGTTTATCAGACGAATCATTTGACAAAGAAGTTATTAACTTAGAAATGTTGGCTAACGGAAGTACAGACGGCTTCATCATGTCCTTATCTAAAGAAACGCAACAAAAGAAAGACTTTCACCACATTCAAGAGGTAATTAATCAAGGAATGCCTGTAGTGCTTTTTGATCGTGTTACTAATGATGTTTTTTGCGATAAAGTAATTATTGACGACAAACAAGCTGCATTTGACGCAGTGCAATTTCTTATCGAACAAGGATTTAGAAAAGTGGCTTTAATAACCACTGTTGATTATGTGAGTGTTGGAAAATTAAGAACCGATGGTTATAAAGAAGCATTAAAATCTAACCATATTGAAATTGATGAGGATTTAATTATCAAAATTGAGGACATAGAAAATTGCGCAGTTAAAATTGAAAATCTCATCAAATCACAAAATTGTGATGCAATCTTTGCTGTAAATGAATTATTTGCCGTTACCGCCATTAAAATAGCAGCACAACATAATTTAAACGTTCCAAATGACATTTCTGTAATCGGATTTACAGACGGTATCATTTCTCAATTTTCAACGCCAAGCATCACAACTGTTAGTCAAAACGGCATTAAAATGGGTCGTAAATCGGCTCAAATGTTGATTGATCGTCTAGAATTAGAAGATGAAGAAAACGAACAATACACTACCGAAATAATTGAAACTAATTTAATCATAAGAGAATCTACTACAACGAAATAGTTTAAAACAACCTTTTGATTATTAATTAATTACACTATTTTATTAGTATAAAAATTAATATTACAGTCAAAAAAAATATTGTTTAATTCAAAATTTTATTTTTAAATTTACAAAATCAAAGCTTATAACTTTTACTTCTAAACAAAAAATAAGTTTTGATAAGCAAAGCGCTTATCGTATGTTAATTTAATTTACGATAATGAAAAAACCGAATTTAAGTTTTTGGCAAATCTGGAATCTTAGTTTCGGATTTCTTGGTGTGCAAATTGGTTATTCGTTACAAAATGGTAACACCAGTAGAATTCTCGAAGCATTAGGAGCTAATGTTGACAAAATCAATTATTTTTGGCTAGCTGCACCTTTAGCAGGCTTAGTCGTGCAACCTATTATTGGACTTTCAAGTGATAAGACTTGGACGCGTCTTGGTAGACGAATTCCATTCATTCTCCTTGGTTCCATAATTTCTGCTTTGGCTATGTTTTTCATGCCTAATTCAGGAAATTTTGCAAATCTTTTACCCGCATTAGTATTTGGAGGTCTCATTTTATTAGTTATGGATACTTCATTTAATATTACAATGCAACCTTTCAGGTCTTTAGTGGGTGACATGGTAAATGATGAGCAGAAAAATTTGGGATATTCATTACAAAGTGCGCTCATTAATTTTGGTGCCGTTTTTGGATCCTTACTGCCTTGGATATTAGCAAAATTAAATGTTGCAAACGTTCCTGCTGTTGGAGAAAAAGTAGCTGATTCGGTTATTTGGTCATTTTACATCGGTGGCGCTATACTATTACTAAGTGTGCTTTGGACCGTATTTAGAACAAAAGAATACGCTCCTAAAGAACATGCCGAATTTAACAACATCGACCTCAACACTCCTGAAGTAAAAGAAAAAACGAACATTATTGAATTACTAAAAAAAGCGCCAAAAATTTTCTGGCAATTAGGTTTAGTTCAATTCTTTTCATGGTTTTCCTTATTTTTAATGTGGGTTTATACCACAAGAGGCATCGCAAACCAAGTTTGGGGAAATGCTGCTGCTGATCCACACTCTTTAGCCTTTAATGAGGCGGGTGACTGGACTGGTGTTTTATTTGCATTTTACAGTGCTGTTGCTGCCATTTTTGCGCTCTGCATTCCTGCAATTGCTAAAATCATTGGACGTAAAAAAACTTATAGCTATTCTCTTATTTTTGGCGGAATTGGACTCATATCAATGTATTTCTTTCACGACAAATACATTCTGTTTTTATCAATGATTGGCGTGGGTGTTGCTTGGGCTGCTATACTTGCCATTCCATATGCTATGCTTTCTAGCTCGCTACCCGCAAACAAAATGGGAGTTTATATGGGATTATTTAATGGTACAATTACTATTCCTCAAATTGTAGCTGGTGCATTAGGCGGTATAATATTAGGCGTACAAAAAGGTGCAATTTTTTATAACGAAGCCAATGAAAAATGCACTGAAGTAGCAGACAAAGGATTGTTTTCAGGAAATGCTATTCTAATGATCGTTGTTGCTGGAATTTCATTACTTATTGCTGGTTTAGCGGTTACAACTATCCAAGAAAAATCAGAATAAAAATGACAAAAAAAGCTTTTATTTTTGATCTTGATGGAGTAATTGTCGATACCGCTAAATATCATTTTCTAGCTTGGCAAAAATTAGCCAACCAACTTGGTATTAATTTTACCCACGAACATAACGAAGAGTTAAAAGGCGTAAGTCGAATTCGTTCGCTAGACCTAATTTTAGAATTGGGAAACACTACTGCTTCTCAAGAAGATAAAAACAAATGGTTAATTCAAAAAAATGAAGATTACCTCTCCTATTTAGTAGACATGGATGAACGCGAAATTCTTCCTGGTGTAGTAAAAGTATTGGAATATCTTAAAAATAACAATCAAGCCATTGCTTTAGGATCGGCAAGTAAAAATGCGCGTCCTATTTTAGAAAAAACAAAAACACTTCATTTCTTCGATGCTATTGTTGACGGAAATGATGTTACTAATGCAAAACCTGATCCTGAAGTTTTTTTAAGAGCAGCAAAATTAGTTGGGGTTACCA
>JACCDH010516127.1_pt1 | contig 23143 bp, 8 predicted proteins | sample 7442481 | NCBI WGS metagenome assembly JACCDH01 (sample SAMN15323433, study PRJNA562643) | freshwater metagenome | isolation source: river surface water | place: USA:Blue River Watershed | collected 2017-08-15
CTTCGTGCCCCCAACGGGATTCGAACCCGTGTTACCGCCGTGAAAGGGCGATGTCCTAGGCCCCTAGACGATGGGGACGTTTGAGGCTGGCATATCGTACCCGCCACGTACACCTAAGACCAAAACGAGTTTTACTGCTCTATTTCTGCTGGGTTTTCTCGCTTATTTCTTAGCGCCAATAGCGAGGTAACGACAAGGGCGGCACCTGCGGCAAAGAGACCAAGAGCTGCGCCGAGGGATCCACCTAAGGTCTCTGCCACAAATTCACCAACGCCCACAGTGGTCGTTAATACGGCAGTTAAAACAAGTGGCCATGAATGAACGCGTAGATAGAGCCAGGCTGTTGTTCCAGCAACTCCAATCATCGCAAGGTATGAGAGCCAATGCTCTGCATCGATGAAGAGAACTTGTGTTGCGATAAAAAGTGTTCCTCCACTAAAGATATATCCGAGCAAAGTGTCGAGGTATTTTCTATATGTAAAGAAGATCCACGTGCTACCCAGAGCTAAGAAGAAGGTCGCGACATAGATCGCCATGTTAGATCCATCTCCAGTGAGATCTGAGACAGCCATAATTCCTGAGATAAAGATGTATCCAAAGAGAACTGCGTGTCCTACAAATGTTTGAACGATGTAGAAGCCAATTAACGCAACTGTAGTTCCTGCAAGAAATGCCACGGTAGGTGCATCTTGTTGGGGATTAATTACTGCAAGGGTTCCAGTTGTGCTGGCAGCTGCTAATCCGTAGAGAACGCCAGAGAGACGAGATTTAACGCCAGTGCTTGTACCGACAAAGAGCGCCAAGGCAAAGAGGGCTACGGCAAGTGTGCCGAAGATGATGCCACGCTGAGTTTGAGTAAGTGAATCCCACTGATTTGCCGAGACAATTATTGCTGCGATAAATACAAATGCACCGCCAAGATATCCGGCGATTTCAGCCAAGATACTCTTTCGTGAATCTGCAGGCTCTGCAGCATCTACATATCTCTGGCGAACCAGATCAGCTTGATCGGCACTTAACGACCCGTCATGTACGAGTGAATCAAGTGCCGAGTCAAGCTTTCCGGTCTCCGTATTCAATTAACTAAGCGCCCAGCGGATGGTGATTGAGACTGTTACATCTTGCTTTCCAAGATCAATCTCAGTCGCCCCTGTATCTGCTGCCTTTGCAACACCCATCAGAGGTTGGTAGGAGACAGGGCTGGAATTTTCAACGAGGTATGTAACTTTTCCAAGCTTTACCTTTAACAAAGATGCATATGACAATGCCTTTGCACGGGCATTTGCAACTGCTGCTGTACGTGCAGATGCGGTCGCCTTTGCTGAATCAAGTACGAATGGTGTTGCACCTTGAATCTGCACGTTATCTCCGCCAGCTGCAACGACATCATCGACTACTGCGCCAGCACTTGCTGCATTACGTACGATGACTTCAAAGCTCTGGGATGCGCGGTAACCAACCTGTACTGATCCTTTATCCTGGGTGTAGTTGTACTCAGGAAAAACAGTGATGCTGGTTGTCTTAATATCTTTTGTCGCAATCTTCTTAGCAACAAGGGCTGCACGTACCTTGGCTGCAGCAGTTGAAGCCTGTGAGAGCGCTGACGCGCTAGTGCCTGCAACCAGTGAGACAGAAGCGTTAATACGCACCGCATCAGGGGTTACCTGAACGATGCCCTCTGCATTAACGGTGATATAGCGCTCTGGAGTTGCTGCCGATGCCGGCATGGCAAAGGCGGCTGCTGCGACAAGGGCGACTACTGGGATTGCAATGAGCTTTTTTGGGGTGACTTTCTTGAAAGTTTTCATGGAAGAAGTATCTCACTTATTTATAACGTTTATCTGTGGAGGTGCTGATACAAATCTGTGTGATCTGCGCACATTTTTTCTAGCGAGAAATAACGGGTAGCCCTCTCACGTCCTGCCTTGCCCATGATTTCTCGCAAAACTGGGTCGATCGCTAGCTTCTGCAAGCCATCTGCAAGGGCGGCAGGCTCGCTATCTACAAGATATCCATTTACTTCATGGACCACGATGTCGCCGATAGATCCAACACCGGTTGAGACAATTGGAAGCGATGCCTGTGCTGCCTGAATCAAAGTCAGTGGAATACCTTCATTATCGCTAGTCAGGATCGCGATATCACTTGCTGCAAATAGTGCGCCGATATCTTTGCGCCATCCCAGAAACCTCACGGGTAACTCACGAGCGGCTGCATCTTTCTTAGTCGCCTCAAAGAGATCACCCTCACCTGCGACGATAAATTTCACAGCCAGGTTGCGCGCTTTGATTTCTGCTGCGGTATCTAACAAGCGATCCGGGCGCTTAATCGCAGTCATTCGCCCGACATATGCCACATAGATTTCACCTGCAGCCATATCAAATTGCTTACGCGCAGCATCCTTGGAAACCTTTACTGGCTCGACCAATCCCGGATAGAAGACGCGGTATTGATCTCCCTTACCAATTCCTGCTGCCAACAAATCAGATTTCACTTGATTGCCCACCGCCACCAATACATCGGTGCGCTTTGCTAAAAATCTTTCAATGGCGATTACTAGTTTTACCTTCCACCCGCTGAAGTACCCGTGCAACAGATGGCCATGAAAGGTATGTATTCGCTTTGCCTTACGACCAGCCAAGATCGCAGCTAATCGGCCCAAGACCCCTGCCTTTGCAGTGTGGGTATGGATCACATCTGGTGCGATCTTCTTGATCATTCCGACCAAGGCAAAGAAGGCACGTACATCTGCAACTAATGAGACCGATCGACCAAGGCCAGCAACACGTGTGGCCTTGATATCTGTGGCTACTGTCTCTAAGTAATCAGCCTCATTAGCATCGCAATATCCAGTAATCAGTACTTGTTCGACCTTGGATGAATCGATGCTGCGCATCAGGTCGGCGACGATGACTGCGGGACCTCCCACATTCATGCGGGCAATGATCTGTACGACCTTTACCTTCTTATTGCGCTCCTGAGCCATGTGGCTATCTTCTCGCAAAAGCAGGGATAATTGCGGACATGAGCACTGGCCAATTCTTATCGCGCTGCACCGCAGATGCGATGAGGTTAGCTGCCGCCTCAATCAAAGATGGAAATCTCGTCGCCTTTCCGACAGAGACTGTCTACGGATTAGGTGCTGATGCATCAAACGCTGATGCCGTTGCCAAGATCTATGCGGCAAAAGGTCGCCCAGCAGATCACCCTTTGATCGTTCACATATCCTCTATAGATGGAATCGGATATTGGGCCGATGAGATTTCAGATTACGCAATCGCGCTAGCCCGCGCATTTTGGCCCGGCCCTATGACACTTATCTGTAAGCGATCATCAGAGGCAAAGGATTTTGTCACTGGGGGACAAGAGACCGTTGGATTGCGTGTACCAGATCACGTTGTAGCTCTTGCTCTCCTTGATGCAGCAAAACAATTAGGCGTTCAAGGAATTGCCGCCCCAAGCGCCAATCGCTTCGGCCGTGTCTCACCGACTACAGCAGATGCAGTCCGCGAAGAACTCAGCGCCTATCTTTCACCGAATGACAGCATTCTCGATGGTGGCCCATCAAACGTAGGTGTTGAATCAACAATCATTGATTGCACCAGCAGCAACCCACACATTCTTCGCCCCGGTGCAATTACGCAAGCGATGATTGAAGAAGTCACTGGCCTCAAAGTTACTGATGCCGCACACGAAATTCGCGTCAGTGGTTCTCTAGAAAATCACTATGCACCACAAGCAGCTGTTCTACTTGATACAACTCCACAACCAGGTGATGGTTACATCGCAACAAGTGATAAACCAACACCCGCAGGTGTTATTCGTTTAGCTGCACCACAAACAGTCGAAGAATTTGCACGCATTCTCTATGCATCACTTCGTGACGCTGATTCACAAAAGATCAGCCGCATCTGCATCGACCAACCGCAGGGAGATGGCCTGGCCATCGCCATTTGCGACCGCTTGCAGCGCGCAGCCCGAGGGCGCTAGTAGCCAATAAACTCGGCTAAGATATGCCAGCATTTAGTTGCAGTGGGGCCTTTAGCTCAGTCGGTAGAGCAACGGACTTTTAATCCGTGGGTCGTCGGTTCGAGCCCGACAGGGCCCACTATTGGACTGGGAGTCTAAGTCAAGCGTAAACTCACCCCATGAATTGGGGCCGAAATCTAGCGGGCATATTCGATGCCCACGCCTCACAACTTCGCGCCTTGCGCCACAAGGCAAATATCAAAATCCGCAAAGTTCTTGTAGCCAGCTTCATTGCCAGCATGGTCGTCACTGTTGGTCCCGCAATTGATGTGATTACAGCCCCTGCTGCAAACGCCGCCGTGACAAATGAGGCTGCGATCAACGTTGGTCGGAATACGACGGTAAATGAACCATTCACCTGGTCTGTGGGTGGCGGAAACTTCGCGGTCTACATCAAGTTGGTAAATCCAGCTTCCGGTCAATATCTAACCATGGATACAACTTTCTCAACCAGAGAAGATTACTTCGGAGGTTCCAGATCTAACTTCACAGAAGCAGTGCTTATTGGAACAGCAGCGGAATTCAACAGCACATTTAATGCTGGTTCGGGCAAATTTAAACTGGTAACGGGAGCCAGTGCGAATTCGAACACGAGCATAAGATGGAAACTCGATCAATGGGATTCAAGTTATGTGTACTCAAGTACAAATAAGCACTTCTATAAGTATGTAAGTGTTTCAGGTACCTCATGGTCGTCGGCAGCAACTATCGCAAATGCCACGTCCTTCTTGGGAGCCAAAGGCTATCTAGCGAGCATCACATCGTCGACCGAAAATACAGAAATAGTAAATGTAGGCGTTAACAATGCTGGCATAACATCAGGTTCCTACTGGATTGGTGCAGGCGATAATCTTGTAGAAGGTGTGTGGCGCTGGACATCCTCAAACACCAATGCGCCAGAAGCAGGAAAAGTCTTCTACACTCAAAGATGTGTAAAGAATAAAGATGTCGCTCTGACCGCTTCGGAGATCACGTCGACGTCATGTAGTGATAGTGCCTCGTATACAAATACACCTCAAGGCTATAACTACACCGCAGATGGATTTAACTATTCATCTTGGAACGGTGGTGAGCCGAATAACGCAGATGGCTCACAAGGCGAAGATTACGCAACGTTGATTTTGAACTCTAATATACGAGGACAATGGAACGATCTACGAGACGGAAATGCTCCGAACGGTTATATCATTGAATTTGGTGAAGCAGAATTAACTCTTCAACCCTCTGATTACAATCAAAAAGCAATCACTTCTTTCGCCTTTAGTTCTGGCTATTCAGCACTTACGACAACATTTGGAACAGCGGCAACTTCAACAACTCCAGGTACAACGGGCGGACGATCGAATGTTTCATACTCAATAAACAACTTGGGCCGAAGTGCGATATCTATAAATAGTTCAACTGGAGTTGTCACCGTCTCGTCCTCGGCGACGACTGCCGACAATGGAACATATACCGTCACCGCAACTGAAAATTCGGGCACCCCAGGGGATGCTTTCACTACAACAACGACCATCGCGATAACGGTGAATAAGGTAAATCTAAGCGCTCCTGGTTCGTTGACGTTATCTGCTACAAGTGGAGCATCAAAATCGATCAATGCTTCATGGTCGAATGTCTCAAATGAATCAGGATTCACAATCACACTTCTTGAAGGAACGACCGTTCGAGCTACGATCCCGCTAGCTGCAGACGTGCTCTCACGAGTCATTACAACATCTGATTACAGTGGGTTTGCAGATAACACCTCATATACAGTCAGTGTCGTTGCTGTTGGAAATGCCACGCAATATGAAACTTCAACTGCCACCACGGCTACAGTCACGACTAATCAAAGCGCACGCACCGCAACTTTTGGAACAGCCACAAGGCGATCACTTGGATTCACGGTTCCAATTAGTAACTACGACGCATCTTTTACCTACGAAACGGTGACCAGTAGCGCTGGAACAGCGACGCTGAGTGGTTCGAATATCGTCGTAACAAACCTTTCGCGTGGCGCGGGTGCAGCAGTCTCAATTTCTACTCGGAAAACTGGGTTTGTGAGCACAACAACTACTTCAGGAACTTACTTTGCGCTAGAAACTGCTACGGCGTTAGCGCTCACCCCAAAGTCGTTAACTGCGGGAAGACCGTACAGAATTCTCTATAGCGCAGACGCCTCTAACCCGAATAAACCAACCTACACATCCAGCACCACAAGTGTCTGTACTGTCTCTGGAGAGACGATAACTCCACTAACGAGTGGCACATGCACTATCAACGCGACTCTTGTTGGTTACTCGACATTTGATACCACCACCGCAACAGCAAATTTCACCGTTTTCGCATCACTTTCGAACCCTGGCTTTGGATTCTTTAGTACAAGGTTTTACACAACATCGACGGAAACTTTTACATGGCAAACCAATGGAGGCGTCAGTCCATATACAGTCACATTGGTCAATAAAACTACCGGCTTAGCCATTCCAGGTATTCAAATTGGAGCTACGACCGAGGTTGATTCCACAATCCGCCGCACCCCGATCGTAATCACTCAATACACAGGTGCCATGAATGACACTGTGACAATTACCGTAATTGACGCAAATGGCGCAACACTTGTATTCGACACTAATTTGCAAATCTACAAAGACCAGCCTGGTTTCACAATCACAGCAAGTGAAACTGAGACGTCAGTAACAAAACAAGTCACATTCACGGTATCCACTTCGAAATACAACGTTACCGGCTCGGTTTCGCTGCAGTATTCTTCTGGCGGTTCATACGTGAATATGGCGGGATGTACCAACATTCCTCTGGTCAATGGCAGTATGACGTGTACGTGGACTAGCGCTGTCTCCATAAAGCAGACGATTGTTGCGAGTTACTCAGGCGATTCAAATTACAAAAGCAGTGCAGAGGCCTCGCTTACATCTGGCCCATTCATGACCATTAATGATTACGTTGCAGCAACCTATCCGCAATTGACATTGAATTTCGGTGTTGGTGGGACACGGTTACCGAACTTAGTTTTGAATGGAACTGGTTCAAAATCTTCGTGGAATTGGGAAATTGTGCGTACCTCAGATTCTGCAACAGTTTCTGGCATTTCGATGAACTTGGAAACCATCACCGTCGCTTCCAGCGTTCCTGTTGGAACATACAACCTCACTGTTCGAGTGACGGATTCGAAGGGTATTACTGCCCACTTGCCAGCCACCGTAGTCATCAACAAAGGAACGACAACAATTTCGCTCTCGATCGACAGTAGTTCGGTTACCGTTGGCAAAACTACAACCATCAGAATTACGGCTAGCGCTGCTGGAGTAACCGGAACGGTAACGCTGCACCAGGGAAACTCAACCACCCTGGTGGCAGGTTGTGAAAGCGTAACGTTGGTAAATAGCCAAGCCACATGTCAGGCAACTAGCCTAAGCGCCTACGGGCCTACAACCATCTTTTATACATACTTGGGTGATTCCAATTACAGCCTAACTGCAAGACTTTCAACACTCCAGAACATTCAATTCTTTCCACGTACCTCGCTTAGTTATTCATCGACAACCACTAACTTTGGAACAGCTGCAACCTTTGTTGGTACTTACACAACGCGAGGAGGAGGCGCTGCAAATACTTGGGTTTGGTCAATTGTAAGAACCAGCGATTCTTCGACTGTCTCTGGCATTTCAATCAGCGGTGAAACGATCACTGTTTCAAATACAGTCCCTGCTGGAACTTATCCGATGACCATCACAACTATAGATGGACTAGGCGATACAACTGTTAGAAATGTGACGATTACAGTTAGTCCACTGACAGGTTTAAATCCATCCTTTGGAACAGTCACAAGGACTGCGAATGGGTTTACTTCATCCATAACAAACTTCAACGCTGACTACAGTTTTGTGATCACCGTGAGCGCTGGGTCCATAGAAACAGGAACAGTCTCAGGCTCAACGCTTCCCCTCAGGGTCACAGGCTTAAGCGATTCCCAGAGTGCAACTATTTCCATTACAACTTCGCGCTTGAATTACACATCCCTGACAAATACCCAGGCAGGGACTTCATTGGGAGCAGGTATCACGCCGTCATTTGGTACTCCAACAAAGATCGCTGGTGGATTTACCGTTAGCATTAACAACTACAGCGCTAGTTATGTTTGGAGTGAGTCTGTCACTGCCGGAACAGTCACGGCTGGCACACCAAGTGGTTCGAATAGAACATATACAGTTACGGGTCTATCACCTGGACAATCTGCAACTTTGTTTGTTTCTGATACCAGCACGACAACCAGGTTAATGACCAATTCAGTGATTGGTTCATCTCTGGCAAGTCAGGCAGCGGTATCGCTTACGACAACTTCAGGAACCTACCCAGGAGAAACTCTTACAGCGACAGGTGGAACCGGTACCGGTGCTCTGACTTACTCTTTATCGGGAACATCTGTTGCTACAACCGAGACATACACCGTTTCTCTGGGCGACATTATCGGATCTGCAGTTACGCCAGATGGAAACTTTCTTTATGTCTTTGATTTCAATGGTGGCCAATCGTCTCGAATTCGCAAAGTCAGTACTAGCTCAGGATCAGTGCTTGCCACCATTGACTTAGGTTTCGCACCTGGCAGGCAAATAGCGATTTCTCCAGATTCGTCGTATGTATTGATTCCAGGATCGGGCAAGGTACTAAAGCTAAATGTTGCTACCGACTCATTTACAGTTTTAACTTCAAACGTATCATTTGGTTACGGAATTGCAATTAGCCCGTTGGGAAATGGAAATTTCTATGTCGTTGACGCAGGGACGATGAAAGTTTTGTTTTTCAATTCATCCGGGGTTAATACTTCAACAGTAAATTTAGTCGGATATTCTGACATCGAACAAATAGTTGTTTCTCCCGATGGAAACTTCCTTTACGTTGCGGATAAAGGAGCAAATCATAAAATTGATAAAATCTCGATCTCATCGGCATCAGTTGTTCAGACATATACCTTGAGTGGATATTCGTCAACCAATGATGCAAAGACAATGGCTATTTCTCCCGATGGGAAAATTCTCGCATTAGGTTTATATACTTCTAGAAGGGTTTGGAAGGTTGATCTGTTGACAGGGGTCAGTTCAGTTTCTTCGGTATTGTCAGGCGCAAGTGGAGTAATTGGTTTGACGATTGATAGAGACAACAACGCTTATGTCGCATCTCAGTCAGATGGAAAGATCTACCAGGTCAATTTGAGCGACTTAAGTAGCAGCAGTATTGTTAACCTGGCTTCGACTAAATACCCAACAATTTCGAGTGACCTAAGCACCCTTTACTTTCTCTCATCAACTTCACTCATCAAACGACGATTGGCAACTGCACCGGGAAGTGCGAAATGTTCCATCAGTGGAACACGAATCACTGCTCAGTCTGCCGGAACCTGTTCGGTTATTGCTACCAGGGCTGCCGATGCTGATTACCTCACTGAGTCTTCTACCGCCACAACATTTACCTTCAACGCCGCGAGTGCTCTACGCATTGCAGCCGTTGCCGGAACCGTGAATTTCAGACCAACTGCACAATATTCTCCGCGTTCAACATTCACGGGATTTGTTAGCAGCGATACAGGAACAGTTAGCTCACTTACTTATTCATATGCAGGGATCAGCGGAACAACGTATGGACCAAGTGCCACAATTCCAACCGCTGTTGGTACGTATTCGGTAACGCCAGCGGGTGGAACCATTTCAATGACCTCTGGCTTTGTAGCCGGATATGCATCACCAAACTCTTATATTTCCGATACTTTGACGGTTCAAGCAACTGTGCCTGACTCAGTTACCGCTGTATCCGTGACGACTACAACTTCAACATCTGCAACCCTTTCATTCGCTGCTCCGGTAAACGATGGCGGTGCAACGATTACGTCATATGTAGTCTCTAGCGGAACAGATACAGTCACCGCCAGCGCCTCATCGTCTCCAGTGACAATTACTGGATTGAGTCCAGGCACTGCCTACACATTTAGAGTCAACGCAATCAACTCAGCTGGCAGATCTGATACAGCAACCGCAACCCAGGTCTACACAAGACTAGGGGTCACTCTAAACACGTCTTCCGTAACGGGTTATTTCGGAACTCCGATTGAGACGATTACTCCAACTGTGCGCGGTGGTTCGGGAATTACCTACTCAGTCTCACCAACTCTGCCTGCTGGATTATCGCTTAGCGCTGCAGGTGTGATTAGTGGAACACCAACTGAAACTAGGACGCTGACCACCTTTACAGAAACAGCGACCTTCAGCACCTTTACGACTGGCACTGCAACGTTTACGTTGACTATTCTCAAGGGTGATTCATCGATTAGTACTCCGACGATTTCACCAAGTTCTCCAATCCTTGGACAGCCTCTGACATTCACCTCCACGGTTACATCTGTGAATTCTCGTGCCACTCTGACTGGAACAGTTACATTTAGGAACGGTTCAGGTACTTCGCTATGTGAGACTACGACAATAACTTTAGGTGTTGCGAGCTGTTCCTTCACGCCTCTGACGACAGACACCTTTACAGTGCGTGCCTTCTATGGCGGAATGACCTTTATCGATACTTCGACCTCATCTGCGTTAACAGTGGTTCCAACTAAGGCGAACCCTTCAATCACGGCAGCGACAACTACACCATTCATACGTACAGTTGATACAGCCACAATCACGGCAACAATCGTCACGGGTACTGCCACCAATGCGACCGGAAACGTCAGCTTTACCATTGGAGATAGCGCTATCTCAGGTTGTAGCTCGAGATCTGTTTCATCGAATATCGCAACATGTGTTTTCACACCACCATCAACGGGCGTATTTTCAATCGTGGCGACATATGCCGGCGACTTGAACTACAACGGAGCGGCTGCATCGAGTACATCAGTGACGGTTTCACTCTGTACGCAAAGCGTTGCTGGCACGATTACAGTAAATACAGGAGCGCCGGCTGCTGGATATTGCGCGGTTAGTATCACTGCTGCAACATCTGGTTCTCTTGGATTGCCTGTGGGTGTCACTAGCATGAAGTCACGAGTGCTCATTATCGGTGGTGGAGGTTCAGGTGGATCACGCCATGGTGGTGGTGGAGGTGCGGGATCGGTTTTGTACTCAACATCGTTTGAGGTATCGGAGACGAGCACTGTAACCATTGGTACTGGTGGAAGCCCAGTGACCAACACACGCGGACAAAGCGGTAATCCAACAACCTTTGGTTCTGTTGTTGCGGCAGGTGGCGGCGCAGGTGGCGGCGCTGACAACGGAGTTGGACTTTCAGGTGGATCAGGCGGTGGAGGAGCTGCAACTAACTCAGGTGCAAGTGGAGCACAAACAACTGTCACAGGATTCGCGGCTTACGTAGGAAGTGGTGTGGCGGGCAGGGGTGGTGGATCGGCAAATAGTTACACAGGCGGCGGAGGTGGTGGCGCTGGAGGAAATGGAAGTAGTGGCGAGAACGGTTCACCAGCTATACCCGGAAGCGGCGGAGCTGGAATTGATTTGAACATGACACTTGATGGCACAACTGCATGCTTTGCAGGTGGCGGCGGTGGCGGCCAGTATTCAGCAGAAGGAAAAACGACACCCGGACAAGGTGGCGGATGTGGCAGCCCTGTCACGACAAAAGTGGGCGGTGATGGAAACGTTGCCTCAGGAACTTCAACTGTGCCCACGGTTACTTCCGCGCAATCTGGTAGAGCAAACACTGGATCTGGTGGAGGCGGTGGCGGTTTTGCCTCCGTCAATTACGCATCAGGCGCTGGTGGATCTGGCCTTGTTGCACTTCGCTACATTTCTGCACCAACAATTACAGTTCCCGTGGATGCAACCGTGGCATCGTTGGCAAATGTCAGCTTGGCTGCAACAGTGCCGCTATTTGGTAATTTGTTTACGCGGACATATCAATGGCAGAAGTTTGTTGGAAGCAGTTGGAGAAACGAAACATCTACAAGTGCAACCACGTTGACCCTCGCATTTGTTGCACGCTTTGGTGATGGGGCTACTCAACGTTTTCGCTTGCTTGTCACAGATAGTGACGGAACGCTGTCTACAACAACAGCATCTAGAACAATCACATTAACAGTTACACCACTGACACAGCCACCTCTATATCTTGGATCAACTTACGGTGTTGCAGGCACACCATTGCCACTTTTTGCATTTGGAGGCGCCGGCACTGGCACGACTTCATTTGCCTTTGTTTCACAAGGAAGCGCTGCCACTTGCTCATTGAGCGGATCGACTCTCTCACTTGCAACAGCAGGAATTTGTAGAATTGTCGCTACTAAGTCAGCTGACTTTGATTACCTGATTGCCCGCACCGAAACTGTCACCGTTTCATTTGTGACTTTCCAGGTTGCGGTGCAGCCAGCCCCGACAAATACATCTACCGGCATTCAAACATCCGGAGGAACAACGCCAACTAAGGGTTCAGGCGCGTGCGTCACAGGGTGTGTACCAAGAATTATTTCAATAAGTGTTCTATCAGCTAGGGAAAGTGACACCGTTGTGATTACAGGTTTAAGTCTGTCATCAGTAGACAAGGTCTATTTCCGCCTCGACACCACAACGGCAACTAGCGATGTTGAAGGTACAAACGTGACGATTGTTTCGGATACTCAGATGTCAGCGCGGGTTCCTTCAGGGCTAATACCCGGTGAGTTCTACACAATTCGCGCTGCGACCCAGGCGACGACATCTGCTCGTTTCTACGACATTGAAATTTTGCCTTAATTTCAGCAGTTTTCAGACCCTGAGTGATTTTTAGGGCAGTTTTAGGTAGGGGTGAGATTCGGTAGACTCGCGCCCTAGTTGCCAGGATTTGTAAGGAGTGCTCGTGGAGTTAGGCGTGCCGCACCAACCAAAGAGAAATGGGCGTTTTCGCACTCGCTCCTTTCGCTGGACAATGGCTGCCGTCCTCATCTCACTCGTTGGTTCGACCTTTGCTGTAAATGTAGTGATCAATGGAAACAACCGAGTGGAGTTCGGCCAAGGGCTTTACCGAATTACCTCGTGCGATCAATTCATCGGAATCCACCTGGAACCATCGAATGCGTTCTCTGATGGACTTTCACGAGTTTCCTACATACGCCTTTCGGGTCTTGATGTCGCCCGATGCGCTGGTTCCTCCCTTCGAATTCGTCTATATGACGAGACTTCAACAGCGCCATTAGAACTCTTTACAAACCCGGCCTACACAAGTCGCCGAGTCAATTACCCGTGCTGTACTGAGACAGGAACAGCTGTCGTCATGGTGATTGCATCAGGAGCGCAGCAATCGACTGCTGCTCAGAATGTGACGCTGATTAGCGCCACAGGAAAAAGCATCGGCGCCGGAGACCCAAGCCAGACCTTGGTCTACGAAGCATCAAATGGAACATTCACAATTACATTCTCCAGTCCGCTAGCCTTAATGAGCGCAGTCTCACGTCACACCTTTGAGTCCGCATCAAATGTCTAAATTCGATTTAAGATTACCTTTTTATATAAAGATTTCACGGTGGTTAGTTTTATTTTTAGCGGCTTCAGTATTTTCATTTGCACCTGTATCTGTGCCTCCACTGTTATCTGGCGCTCAGGCGGCTCCAAATACTGGCATCCCAACAACAGGCGGAGCATTTTTCGATAGCTCAAAAATGTCTTACCTAACTGCTTCCGCAAATTCGAATTTTCAAATCTCGAGTTCAGAAAGTTTCACGATCGCCTGGTGGCAATACTCAACTGACACGATTGACTGGCCGCGAATCTTCTCCTTTGGCTCTGGAGCAACACTTATGGCAGTGAGTCAGGAGGGTGGAACCTTCTATCTCTGGCGTGCCGGTTCTTGGTCCCCTACCTCCTTTACTCAAAAATCAGATTTTGCGAATAACTGGGTTCACTATGCGATCGTCCGAAACAGTTCAACCTTGCGAGTTTATGAGGATGGGGTTCAAAAGTTAAGTGTGTCCAACAGCGCAGTATTTGGAAATAGTTCATCTCCATTTTATATTGGCACGAACTTAGAAAACCTCAGCGATCAATCTAGAGTTAACTTTGGTGGATACATAACGGGATTTGAGTTCATTAAGGGAAACGCCAAGTACTCTGGAACAAGTACGACTGAACAGAATTTTCAACCTGCTACAACTCTTGCAGGATACACAACGAGTATTACAAGCGGCACTCGTCTTCTTTTATTTCCCACAAGTTCTGGGACATTATCGACAGATTTATCTGGCAATTCAACGACTATTACCAATGTTTCTGGAACGGGTTTCAACCCAGTTACTTATGCAAGTCCGGCGGCAGTTTCGCGAACTATAACTTTTGACGTTAATGGCGGTACAGGAGCACCTTCCGCAAGTTCATTGAGTGGCGCTACAATCACATTACCCACTAGAAATACTCTAGTTAGATCTGGCTTTGAATTTGGTGGCTGGAATACAAAAGCGGATGGAACAGGTTTTAATTTTAGTGCGGGAGCTTCTTATTCTCCAGGCGTCAATACAACTCTCTTCGCGCGATGGCTGTCACTTATTGTTTACGACAGGAATGGCAATACGACTAGTTCGGCGCTTGTGCCAACCTCACAAGGTTTACAGCCTTCCCCCGTGCAAAACACGCTTACCACTGCGGTTGGCCTTGGAAGAGATGGTTACACATTTGGAGGTTGGAATACTTCTGCAGATGGAAGAGGAGTTTCTTATCCGTCGACAAATACCTCACTCGCTGGTTTACCAACGCCATTTCTTCGTCTCGAAGCTGAGAATTTCAACACATCAACAAATCAATGGGTGGCAACTAACGGTACGACAAGATCTGGTGCCAGTCTAAGGGGGACAATTTCCAAAGTAACGAGTACTTCTGCAGCGGGGACATCAGCTACTTTTCCGGTGGTGAAAGGTGGGACCACTGCTGGAATTACTCTCACTGATGTACGCCTTCCAGATTACACATTTTGTTCTGTGGCAAGAATTCCAACACCAACCACTGTTGGTTCTACTACTGCGGGTGGAAGACTCTTCGATGCCGCCATCGGTGCTGGAAATTGGTTAAGTGGGTATTGGGCCGGCTATATGAATCGATTCTGGAAAGAGGGCTGGTTCAGTTCACCAAACACAGCAAATGATGGAAACTTCCATTTGATCTGTGATCGAAAGAATTCGGTGCGATGGGATGGTTCACTTTCAGGTACGTCAGGCGGAAGCACGACAGATTTACCTCAGCTAACCATCAACAATGGAAATTTCACATCACCTGGTGGCCTATCAGCATCCGAAGCCTCTGATTGGGAAGTTGCTGAAGTTTTGATCTACAACACGACACTGTCGGACTCTCAAGTTCTACAAATTGAGGGATACCTCAAACACCGCTACGGCTTGACCGGTGCAGCCAGTGCTGTTCCCGCACCGGTGGCATTTACAACTTTTGAAACTTCGACAGGAACCACGCTCTTCGCACAGTGGAACTCAACAATTACTTATCAAAGCACGGGACAAACAAGCGGAACAGTTCCAGCAAATTCAGTAATCCCTCCAAGGGGCGGAAATCTTGCACTAAACACCGGGAACTTAGTACTTTCTGGAAGCAATCTAATTGGTTGGAATACCCAAAGCAACGGACTAGGGATTAGGTATCCATTGGGTAGCGCGTACACGCCCACTGGAAACACCACTTTGCATGCCCAGTATGCAACGGTCATAACGTTCCCAACAGTTGCCTATAACCCAACAACGCTAGCAATTGGTGCGGGAGTTGGCGGACGAAGTGAGACATTCACGGCTACCGGAGGATTTGGAGCACGAACTTTTTCTGTCTCACCAGTACGATCCGGATTTTCAATTGATACTTCAACTGCAAATGGCGTAGCGCTCGTTGTTTCACCGTTGGTTACCAACGGAACCTACCTAGAGACCCTTACAGTTACCGATGCTGCAGGATTTTCTGTGAACCACGTTGTTACTGTTACTGTGGCGTCGTCTGTTCGATTCGATACCACAACCGCAACAACGATCGTGACTACGCACCGAAAGGGTGCGGCCCTTCGGTTGAACACAGTAAATGGTGTTGGTACCAAAGTATTCACAATGACGCCAGCAACCACAGGAATCACTCTGGATACGAGTACAGCAGGAAGCGGGTTTGCAACACTCCGAGTTGATACATTCACAGCACCAGGAACCTATACGCAACTTATTACTGTTACAGATAACACGAGAATTAGATCAACATATACGGTAACGATCACCATAAATGCTCCGCCGACACTCTCGTCTGTCTCCGCAATCGTTACTTCTCCCGTGTTAAGTAACATTCGACTCAATCTTGATGCAGGCGATCCAGCGAGTTACGGCGGATCAGGAACTTTATGGACAGATCTAAGTGGATCTGGGAACAATGCAATATGGCAGGTATCCCCGACTTTTGATACCGCAACTGGTGGAACCTTCAACCTAAATGGTTTAACTCAATACGCAAAAGCGAACACGGTAAAGACAGATGTTTTCACAGTCGAGGCGTGGGCAAGATTTGCTAGCCTTCCAAATTCACATGCGTGTTTGGTTACGGATGAATACCAGTCCGGTACCACCCCGATCAACTACGCAATCTGTTTCTGGAATAATGGGAAAATTCGCGGTGGATACTGGACGCTAGCTACTGACTGGATCACAACTGGAGAATTTACACCTGTAGTAAACACTTGGTATCACTTCACTTACACCGTTAGTAAAGTCGGCTTAGATTGGGTTGGGTCACTTTACGTAAATGGTTCGCTCGTAACAGGTGTAAGTACAAGTCGAACAGCGCCTACGACCACAGAACGTGGCACGCGAATAGGCCTTCGATGGGACGGAACGACTCAGCTTATTTCTGGCTCAATCCCAGTGGTGAGAATCTATGACCGAGCACTGAGCACATCTGAAATTACCCAAAATTACAATACACTGCGGCCACGATTTACGAACAATCCTTCAAACGTAATTACGATCACGACAACTGAGAGTGTCACTGCTTCCTCAAGCATCTACTACGCGGGACTCGGAACCGGCAATAAGACCTTCGCATTGTCGAATACCACGGCAGGAATTTCAATTGACACGGCGACAGTGAATACGGTTCGAGTAAATCTGGCGAATACTCTTGCTGCAACTAGTACAACTGTTGCACGTTCGATCAATCAGGTAATTACTGCAACCGATGCCAACGGGATCTCTGCTGCAACACCGGTCTACGTGAGATCAGTGATTAATCCACGGATTATCATCACGGATGCAACCCCAGGGACACTATCAACGACGTTTGGTCGAATCGCATACGACACCTTTACTGCAACCCAGGGCACTGAGACAAAAACGTTTACGGTATCGAGCGCTTCCTTCAGTTCAGCATTTGTAATGACTAACCCAAGTGCCAACGTTGGCGTTTTGACAGTTGCAAGTAATCTTCCAGCAGACACTTACACAGTGACGGTTACGGCAACCGATACGGTCGGTGCCACAACCAACTTCGTTCTTACCGTTGTGGTCAACCCTGTAATTGCTGTTGCAGGACTCGGCAGCAATCAAGTGGCAACCACATTTGGCAGGTTGACATCACGAATTATCAATGTGACAGGTGGTACAGGTTCAAGAACTTTAGCTACATCGACCTTGCCAACTGGAATCACCCTTGACTCTTCAACAATTAGCTCAAGATTTGCTACGCTCAATATTGGATCATCGGTAGCAGTCAACACCTACAACATAGTTATCACAGCTACAGATTCTGTAGGCGCGACCGCAAGAGAAACCATTACTGTTACCGTCAATTCTTTACCTACGATTTCAACTCCTGCCACGACTCTTACAACAACTCAAGGTATTGCCGCAGCACTTTCAGGTTCAACTGCCTCAGGAGGCACAGGAAATAAGATCTTTACAATCACGGGTCTGAATACAGGAGTATCGATAGATACATCTACAGCAAATGCCTTTACCCTTAACCTTGCAAGCTCCATCAATGCAACCAATTTAACAACATCCCGCACCTTTACAGAGACGGTAACAGCTACAGATTCTGCAAATGCCGTTGTCCGCCAGGCTTATACGATCACAATCAATGCACCTGTTCGCGTTGAAAGCACGACGGGCACAATCACAACAACATCTGGAATTGTCGCTTGGGATACATTTACCGCCACACAGGGCACAGGAAGTTATAGCTTTGCACTCGCAGGAAGCCCCAATACCAATGGATTTACGCTTACCCAAACGAGTAATCGTGCTGTTTTGCGGGTTGGATCGACGGTAAATCCAGGCACTTACAACTTAACGATCAGTGTCACGGATTCTGTGAGTGCGGTTACAACCGTTGCAAAAACTGTGGTGGTGAATGCACGGCCAACGATTTCTGGAAACGCAAATTTGGCAGGAACAACTGGCTATGCATTCTCTTCTCAAAACTATAGCGCAGCAAATGGAACTGGCACTTTGACCTACAGCATCGCTGCAGTACCGACGATAATTGGTAGGAGCACGTCAGGAATCACATTAAGTTCAACAACAGGGTCTCCAACAATAAATGTGTCTTCTGCGGTTTTGCCAGATACCTACACTGTCACATTGAGCGCAACAGATTCTCTGACGGCCGTTGGAACGTTTCTTATCACCTTAAGAATAAATGAAACGGCGACGATTACGGGTACGCGTACCTTGACGAAGGTTTACGGAGAAGATCTTTCACAAGTTTTTGCAACCGGAGGTGGAACGGCCCCATGGAACTTGTTCTCTTCCAATATTTGTACTTCAGTGAAATCTAGCTATACAGATGCAGGCGTAACTTACACAGTAGAGAGATTCAATGGAATTGGTACCTGTAAGTGGGTAGTTCCACCTAGTGTTACAAGCGCATCCGTTTTAGTTGTTGGCGGTGGTGGTGGCGGCGGCGGTGTTAACGGCGGCGGTGGTGGTGCAGGTGGTGTTCTCTATGGAGTGAACGTGGTTACTAGTCCGAGTTCGCTCATCGATGTTGCTGTTGGTGGTGGCGGCAGTGGTGGATCAACTACTCATGCAACCTCTATTGGTTCAAATGGAGGAGACTCTGCCTTCGGCACCGCAATTGCAAAAGGTGGTGGTGGCGGCGGCGGATATGGGTGGACTACGCGAAGTTATGGCTACGCAGCATCAGGTGGCTCTGGTGGTGGCCATGGAGAAATCAGCGAAACAAGAGTGGGTGCTTCTTCGAATCAAAGTGATTTCACTGGCTACGTCTCATATAAAAACATTGGTGGCGCACTTAATTTCTCTGGTGGATCGCGAGCAGGTGCAGGCGGTGGTGGTGCTGGTGCGGCAGGCGGCTCTGTCGGAAGTCAATATGCCCCGGGCGCTGGTGGTGTTGGAATTTCAAGCTCGATCACAGGAACGGCAACCTTCTTTGCTGGCGGCGGCGGCGGCAGTGTTTGGGACGGCTATGGCACCCCTGGTGCTGGTGGTAACGGAGGAGGCGCTGCCGGAAGCGTTTCTAACGGAAATGCGGCAACACCAAATACCGGTGGTGGTGGTGGAGGCTCCATGGGAACTGGAGGTTCTGGTGGTTCAGGAACAGTCATTGTTCGATACGTAACCCCTGCTGTTGAAACACAATCAGCGCGAATTACTATGGACACCTTGGCTCAAACGCCAGCAGGATTGATACGCCTTAATGCACCGCGTTTACTTCCAGTTGGAACATATACTCAAACGATCTCTGCTCGCGACTCTGCGTCTGCTACACCATCTGTCGTTGTGACACTGATTGTAAGTAAAGCAACACCAACTCTTACGCTCTCACTGCCTGGATCTGTGACAACAGCAAAGTACGGAAATCCTGTCTCTATTTCGGCAGTGACAACCGTTCCAGGAAATGTAGCTTTTGTTAACGGCACCGAGACCATTACAGCATGTTCGGCAGTGGCAACTACTGCGGGTCTTGCAACATGTTCATGGACTCCAACTGTTGTCGGCTCAACAACACTTCGTGCGATTTTGTCACCAACAGATTCCACAAACTACAACTCAAGTTCGCTCGTTAGCCTTGCAATTACAGTAGCCAAGGCAGATACCCTTACCGTGACCGTTGCATCACTGACCCGCCAATACACCGGCAGCGCGGTTGCAGTCACGGGAGCCTTTACAACGACCGGCCTTGTCGCCATTGATACTCTTACAGCAATCTCGATGCTCTATAGCGGCACAGCAAATACTGGTACTCCTCGCAGCGATACAACAGCGCCAACAGATGCCGGCATCTACACGATTACTCCTAACTTCCCTGCAAATGCCAGCGCTTACACATTTGGCATAGGCTCGCTTGGAACAACTTCATCGCTTTCAAATTATGAAAGCGTCACTGTTGTTGCAGGAACGCTGACGATTAATCGCCAAGCGCAATTAATGACATTTACCTATGCGAATTCGAACACGGTCGCATATTCACCGACGGCGACAATTGGTTCTACCGCTACTTCCCGTAGAGGATCAGGTGCAAAGAGCTATACATCTTCGACACCTGCCAAGTGTTCAATAGCTGCCAACGCTGTGGTGAGCGTGCTTGAAGCTGGAACATGTACCGTAAACATGATCGTTGCAGAGACTGCAAATTTCGCAGGCGATACTGCTACTGCGACAATCACAATCAATAAGGCCTCACGAACATTCTCATTGACACCAGCTGTCAGCACCTTGAAATATGCCGACACAACGACAGTGACTGCAACACTTTCAGGCGGAGCCAATGACGGCACCATCTCCTACACACTAGGCTCGCCTGCAGGCTGCGCCTTTGATCCGCTCTCTGGCGAATTGACTGCGATCTCAGGAACTATTCAATGTCCACTGACTGCCACTATCTCTGAAGGCATCAACTATCTGGCTGAAACGTCGACGGCGATGTCTCTGACAATTGCACCGGCAAATGCGCCTGTGATCACGATTGATACTATTACCGCACTCAGTCACACCCCTGGGGTTCGAGCACTTGTGACACCAAATTACACCGTCGCTGGGCTGAAGAATCTTGATACTGCCAGCTCGCTGACGCTGACCTACTCATTTGTCTCAAATCCATTTGCACCATTTAGCTATAGCGATACCCGCACGCCGATTGATGCTGGAACATATCGGATTACCCCATCTGCGCTGACTTTAAGTGTTGGTCTGATGAGCAACTATGAGACTCCGACCTATTCGGCTAGCGCTATAGATTTCGTCATTAATCGAATCAACCAAGAGACAGTCACCGTTGAAAATACCAACAGCGAGGTTGATGTTCCATTTGCCCTCTATGCAAGCGGGGGAAGCACCCTTGAGGCATTTACCTTCAACCTCGTATCCGGCACCAGCTGCAGCATCTCTGGCAATCAGCTAAGCGCAACGGCTGCAGGAACATGCGTGGTGACCGTGACAAGAGGCGGCAATAGAAATTACCTTCCAAGGACATCTGCTGAAGTCACAGTTCGCGTTCGCAACTTCGTTGTTGTGGTGGCTGTGGCACCAAGCAACCCAGTGACAGGAATAACGATCGCACCTAGCACCCCACCATTGACTAAGGCTCCAGATTCAAATGCTTGCACGACAGGATGTGTTCCAAAGATTAACTCGATCGATGTCTTAGAGGCAGCCGAAGGCGACCTTGTAGTCATTACCGGCTTGAGTTTTAACCAAGTCAATAAGGTTTATTTCCGCCTGGATACATTTAGCCCAACCGATGATGTTGAAGCGCCTAACTTTGCAGTCGATTCAGATACTCAGATATCAGTGCGAGTGCCGGCAGGGCTAGTGGCTGAGGAGTTCTACACAATCCGCGTTGCTACGCCAGAGAAGAGCTCTGCGCGCTTCTATGACATTGAGATACTGCCTTAGGCAGATTACTTACCCACCTTTGGTGCAAAGGTAATTCGTACTGCAACAGACTTGCTTGGGATGGTGTCGCTGACATCGATCTTAAAGGCAGCTTGACCAAAAATTTCAGGCAGCTGAGCCTTCATATCAACGCTGAAATCAATCGCGGTCACTGTGGCACTATTAATCTTTTCGGCGGAACCATCATATCCACCAATAATCTGCACGTAGATAGCTTCTGAATCTGCTGACATTCCTTCTGTTTTCTTAAACTTATCGATATCAGCCTTCATCTGAACAGGATCAAACTTTGTGTATAGATCTGCCATTCCAGATGTCATATTGATTGAGTTAAGTGAAACTTGAGGTGTCTGAGCTGAGTTTCCTGATGGGGGTGCGGTGCGAGTATTTGGAACGAACGAGATGGTTGCTAAGAAGATCACCATCAGCGCCAAGAAAAGGTCGGCATACATCCAGCCGGCTTTCTCTGTGACATCTTCGCCTAGACCTGAGGCAGGCGCGCTTGATCTTCTCATTGGAAAATAACCGATTACTTACCGAGCGAAGATTTCTTAAAATCCTTGGCAAGTTCTTTTGAAGCTTTTGCCATCTCTTTAGATGTGGCAAGAAGGTTACGAACAGATCCGGCGATTCCTGCATTGACAACGGCAGGTGTTGCAGATTTGTGAGCGTGAAGGTATTTGAAGATCTTCAGCGCCAGAGTAAGTCTTTCCTTATCAAGTACTGCAACGGTTGTGCGCATAGATTTCTTATGGCGCAATTCAAGGACAGAGACTGTCAACGAGAGCGCAATAACAACGGCAATAATCGCTCCTGCAAGAAATGCGACGTGGCCAATAATCCAATCCTTTGAAAGCAGGCCATATCCGTTCTGCCAGAATTCCAGGAAGTTAACGACGGCCGTCGGGTTGGCTGCGGTGTACTGCTCGAATGCGGCAGTTGCCTTGCTAACGGCAATCCAGGTAAGTGCGACCGGAACGAAGACGAGAATATTTCGTGCAATCGCAATTAGGTTGGTGATACGAAGTAATTTATCGCCGGCCTTATATTCAACGGCCGGGAGAATTTCGAGTGAATCAAGGGATGCCCACGCATCAAGGTCTTGACCGCTTTCTAGGTCTGCAAGGAGGGCAACAACCAACGCGTCATCTTCGCAATGGTTGCTTTGGGCCCATGCCTTGATCTCGGCGATCAACTCAGCAGGGGCGGTGGTCTTCTTCTTACGCGTAGCCATGAGGAGCAAAGTACCCGAAATCGAGACGA
>JACCDH010028355.1_pt1 | contig 23136 bp, 18 predicted proteins | sample 7442481 | NCBI WGS metagenome assembly JACCDH01 (sample SAMN15323433, study PRJNA562643) | freshwater metagenome | isolation source: river surface water | place: USA:Blue River Watershed | collected 2017-08-15
AAAACGCCCCTCGGTCTGGAACGTCGGTTAATACCAGTAAGTGGTGACTGTTGCTGCCGCCTTTTGTTCTTGTTGTTTTGCTGAAATAGCGGTGTGAATTCGGACACTGGGATCGAACGGGTTACTCCCCATTGCGCTACGCGCGGCGGCATCGGGTTCGATGGCGAGCACATTGGAGCCAGCATCCTGAAGCGCCCTTACTTGCTCGGGCAGCGACAGTCCTTGAGGTGCCGCGGTAACGCCGCCAAGCGGTGACAAGATCAGTATGCGCTCGGCACCAACAGCAAGATGCGCATTGTCAGCCGAATAGACGCCGCCGTCCATATAAGCGCGCCCGTGTATTTCGACGACCGGCCAGACGCCCGGCACTGCACAGCTTGCGGCAACTGCTTCGACAAGACTGATGCCTGAATATCCATCTAAGGACACAAGCGCCGACGTTTCGAGGTCGACTGCAGATATTGTCAGGGCAGCGTTAGGCCAATCATGCTCGGATAACCGGCGTTCGATCATCGACAGGCGGGCGCCTGGGGCAAGCGTTTTGGCGTTTCTAGCAAATGAACCGATGGCCTGCATACGTTCGCGGCTGTCGGCAATCGCCATGAATTTAGGATAGGCAACCATCAGCGCCGCAAATTGCTCCGCGGTTGGCGTCGGTTCGTCGGCCATCAATGCAGGGTCAGTTTGCCGCGCGTACAGCATCTCGATGCCTTCGGAACTTCGCAACTGGGCTGCCGTTACAGAACCAGCGGAAGTGCCGATCATCTGGTCGGCGCGGCTTAGATCTACGCCATGCTCGAATAGCCCCCACAGCAACCCTGCAAACCAAGCTAATCCCGCAATCCCGCCGCCGCCCAGAACGAGCGCCTTGGTTCCGGTCATGCGGGCTGATACACTGGCGCGGTCTGAACTAGCGGCTCGATCCGGAACAACCGCGCGCCGTTGAGGCCAAGGATTTCGCCGCGAACATGGTCAGAAACGTTGAGGCCCTCGAACAACTGCTCCTGAATCGGGCGGCTGATGGGGAAGGTGCCTTCTGCGTGCGGATAGTCCGAACCCCACATCACGTTCTTCGCGCCGGGCAGTCCAGCGGCTGCAGCAGTAATACAGGCGCGGTCATGTTGGAAGCTCGCCCAAACCTGATCGTCGATGATCTGGCTCGGCATTCGGCTGAGTTTGGGATGGACAAAATTGGCGTGCGCGACACAAACCTCGTCCATCCTCTCCGCAAGCGCCGAAAGCCAGCTCGCGCCGCTCTCGATGAACGCAACTTTGGACTTGGGATTGCGGTCTAGTACCCCGCCTGCGACGAGATACATGACGCTGGTGCACGCATCCATCATCTGGTTCGAATAATTGATAATCCCGCCGCCGGGTCCACGTTCAATAACAACTGTTTCAAGTCCGGTGCCGGTGTGCATAACGAAGACGATGCCGAGTTCGCCTGCAAGGCTAAACACGGGGTCCCATTTATCGTCATTATATTTCGGCAAATTGGACGGCGTCACTGCAGGCAGCATTGCAGCAGTGAAACCCTTGCTCGCCAGATATTTGAGCTCCGCCAGCGTGTTCGAAAAATCTAGGACGGGCAGCATACCGCAGCGGACAAAACGTGTAGGGTTGCTACCCAGAAATTCGTTGTTCCAGTCATTGTAAAGCCGGGCTGACGCTGCTTCTGCATCAGGATTGTCGAGCGCGTAGAGCCAAAGACCAAGCGACGGGAAACAGATTTCCGCGTCGATGCCTTCGAGTTCCATATCCTCGAGCCGGCCCGGAATTTCGCGGATCCCCTTGCGCTCGTTGTCGCCAAGCGCTTTCTCACGGTGCTGGCCAACGCGCAGCCGGTAGATGATTTTGTCCTTGGTGCCGGTGATCAGATACTCGCCTTCTTTGCGCGCATGGATTGCATGGTCTTTGAGCGAGGCAGGCAGGCCTTCGAGGAAAATGTCCGCAGGCTCCATGACGTGGCTGTCGGCACTGAACACAAATGGTTTGGCTGGGGCATTCATGACAAAATCCTCTCTTCTTGCTGAGTCGCATTAAAGATACCTAGTTATACAGCTAACGGCAACATAATTGCAAAATATGCTTGACTGATCTGGAATAGAAATATCTATTTAGGCGATGGAGGCATTTTACCAATCATGACCGAACCGCGGACATTAGTGGCAAAAACAGCTCGAACGCTGGCAGAATTGAGCTTGTCTAGCGCCGCCGGAGCCTATCTGGGCGCTGAAGATGAATTGCTCGGTCGCTTCGGTGTTAGTCGTCCGACATTGCGTCAGGCTGCCAAGATTGTCGAAAGCGACCGTTTGATCAGCGTCCGGCGCGGGGTGAAGGGTGGCTTTTACGCCGAGCGCCCCAATACCGGGGACGCGATCAAGGCGCTCGCCCGTTTCTTGCGAATGAACGGAGCAACGATAGCGCATGTCCATGCGGCCACACGCCTGATTGCCGAGGAAATGGGCGTTGCCGCCGCACAGTGCACCGATATTGATATTGTGTTGCGGGAGAGGCTGGTCGCCTTTCGCGACCGGATCGACGCCAACGACAGCGTCGCCGAAATCGTCCGCGCCGAAACCGAACTGGCGCGGCTGCTTGCGGAGATGAGCGGTAATCCAGCTTCGCAATTGTTTATCGAGATCGGTTATACTTTCGGACGAGACGACCATCAGGTCGCATTCTATCACGATCCAGCCGACCGCGCACGCGCACGCGCCCTACAACGTGGATTGTGCGATGCAGTCCTGGCTGGGGATGGCGAAATTGCACGGCTTATGATGCAGCGGCGTTCGGCAACGATCACCGAATGGCTGGCGCGCGACGAGGAAAAGGCTGCATGAGCGTTGTCCGTGTGTTCAAGGGATTTGCAGGAATCCGGCTTGAGGCTGACGATATCGGCACAGCGGACGATCCGGCCATCCTGTTGCTGCACGGCGCAGGCCAGACGCGCAAGGTGTGGAAGGATGTGGCAGTTGAGTTGGAGGCCGCAGGGCGCCATGTCATCAATCTCGATCTACGGGGTCATGGCGGCAGCGAATGGCCTGTTGATGGCCGCTATGACTTTGACGCCTATGTTGAAGATCTGCGTGCAGTGCTCGGGCAAATGCGCACACGCCCTGTTATAGTAGCCGCGACCCTTGGTGGTTGGATTGCTACAGTGGCACTGGCCGAAAATGCCGCCACTTTGGCAGCAGGGTTGGTCCTCGTCGATTTCCCGACCAACGACAACCCCGAAGTTAGTCGCGCTGCTGCCGACCGGCTCCGCTCGCATGTCAACCACAACGTGGGTGATCCCGAATTTGATGTGGAGCTGCTCTCCAGGTTCGATACCAGTGGCATGGCAGGGCGGTTGGCCGAAGCTGCGCCGAAGATCAACATTCCCGTGCTGTTTGTGCGCGGCGCGCTGAGCAATTTTGCCACTGGAGAGCAGGCGGCAGAGTTTGTCGGTGCCTTGGCCGATGCCGAGGCGGTTGAGGTCGAAGATACCGGCTTGCTCGTCGTTTCCGACCGGACCGAGGCGTTTAATGGCCTGCTGATCGACTTTCTCGAACGCAAGCAACCACGTTCCATTCCTGAGTACCGTTCAGGATCAGACGCCCGGACATTGCGCGACGCGATGGGATGCTTCGCCACCGGCGTGACGATTATTACTGCGCATAATGCGGACGGCATACCGATTGGCCTCACCGCGAACAGTTTTACCAGCGTGTCACTTGATCCGCCCCTTTTATTGGTTTGCATCGCCAACAATGCGGGCAGTGCCGAGGCGCTGCGCACCGTCAAAAACTTCGCCATAAATGTCTTGCAGATCGGTCAGCAGCCGACGTCGAACCGCTTCGCCGGCAAGGGCGAAGACCGGTTCGCCAATACGCGGTGGCAAGTCGGCGAATGCGGCGCGCCGGTTTTGCTCGGATCACTCGGCGTGTTCGAATGCGAGCGCGATTCGCTGCACGAAGCGGGAGACCATTTCATCCTGATAGGGCGCGTTGAAAAAGCCAGCTTCGAACCGCGCCGAGATCCACTTTTATATTTTCGTGGCAAATACCGGCGTCTGCATTTTGCATGAGGGGCTGGACAAGACCAAGACGCCATCATATTACACTTGGTTATATAAGTAGGGAATCGTGAGAGGATTGCCGTGGGCTGGATCAATCAGGACAAATGCGCCATCGTCGGTATCGGCGCGACTGAATATTATATGCGCGGCAAAAGCTGGCCGCGCACGATCAACGACATGGCGGGCGAGGCTATCCTCAACGCCTGTGCTGACGCGGGCATTTCCATCAAGCAGATTGACGGGATCGCCTATTATTCAACCGCTGGCGCCGGCTACCTCGACAAATTCGATACAGCGTCGCTGATGGAAACATTGGGGATGGATAATATAAGCTTTTCGGCAACGCTGACGAGCGGCGGGGGTGGTTGTCCGGGCGCGATTGGGCTCGCGACTGCAGGGCTGATGAATGAGGATTGCACCTACACAATTACGCTGATGGCGTTGCAGCAATTGCCACAGCACAGGCTAGGCGTCGTCTTCGGGGCGAGCGTGCCCAATGCCGAAAACAGCTTTCTCCAGCCATCGGGTCTCGTCGGGCCCGGGCATCTGATGTCGGTTCTCGCGCGCCGCCATATGCATCTTTACGGCACCGATCCGAAGGCATTTCAGGAGATAGTGCAGGCAACACGCGCCAACACGCATAACCGCCCTAAAGCCATCCGCAAGAATCCATTGTCAGATGAAGAATATGAAAATTCGCCAATGCTCGCCGACCCATTGCGCAGGCTCGATTTCTGTCTTGAAACCGATGGCGCGGTGGCGGTTATTACGACTACCATGGATCGCGCCAAAGATTGTCGACACAAGCCAGCGGTAGTCCACGGCGTCGCGCATGGCGGCACGCGTAACTGGGGAAGGGCCTTTGCCTGGATGGGGATGCCCGACCCGGATTTCGCCAGCAGCGGTCATAAATTTGTAGCCGACCGCATCTGGGCACAAACCGGGCTGAAGGCGTCTGACATGGATGTTGCGCTCATCTACGATCATTTTTCGTGCATGGTCCTCATGCAATTGGAAGATTATGGTTTTTGCGAAAAAGGCGGAGGCAGTGAATATGTCCTATCGGGCAAGCTGCGCTACGACTCCGCCACCCAGGGCGGCGTAAGCGGCGGAATTCCGGTCAACACCCACGGCGGCAATTTGAATGAAGCCTATATCATCGGCATGACCCACATTTTGGAGGGTGTCGAGCAGGTGCGCGGTACCGCAATCAACCAGGTCAAGGACGCCGAATTCGCACTCGTTACCGGCGGCCCGGCGTCACTCCCCGTTTCCGGTCTTGTCTTGAGGAAAGCATAATGGTGTACGGCCTCGCACGCGCGCTTCCGGGCGATCAAATCGCGATTACAATGAACCCCGATACCGAGCCATTTTGGCAGGCCGCCAAGGAGCACCGTCTAACCGCGTGCCAGTGCGCCGATTGCGGGCATTTCCGCATGCCGCCGACGGCCTATTGCCCTCTTTGCCAGAGCAACAAAAAGGCGTGGCCAACGCTCCCGGGAACGGCGACCGTGTTCAGCTTTGCTATTTGCAACAAGAACCCGAAAAGCGGTGATGATTATGTCTATGTCCCAATAGTCGTGGATTTGGACGGCGCCCCTGGTGCACGGCTCAATGCTAATGTCTCGGGATGCGATGCCGAGGATGTCCATATCGGCATGAAAGTGACCGTCGATTGGACGCCGATCCAAGAAGGTTGGGTTCTACCCAATTTCAGGAAAGTTTGAGGTAATGGCTGACGTGTTTCCCGACGTTCTCGACCCGATTGAAACTGCGAGCCGCGAATATCTCGATCGCTATCAGGAAGGCGCGTTGACCGCGATTTGCGACCATGCCTATCGCAGCGCGCCGTTAATAAAGCAGGCATGGGATGCAAAAGGGGTAAAGCCTTCGGATATAAAATCGATAAAGGACTTTATCGCCAAGGCCCCGATCATCGACAAAGATGATGTCCGGATATTCCGCGACACGCACGGCGATCCGGCAGGTGGCATGGGCAGTCATATTCCCGGCGAGACCGTTTCCATCGGCACGACTTCCGGCACGACCGGTGACCCGACACCGGTCCCCAACTGGGTCGCTGGCGGCAGCGAGCTAGCCTATGCACGCGACATTTATCACATGGGCGCAAGGCCCGGCGACTATATGACGCATATGCTGTTCACCTTCCGTGGCGGCCACCGACGGCGCGGTAATGCGCAAAACGGCATCACCGAAATCTGCTACGCTATCGCGCCCGACGAGATCGCGCGTGCGGTCGAAGGTTCGCTGCGGTTCCGTCCGACGGTGTGGTCGATGTGTTCGACGCCAGTGCTGCTGATGCTTGAGCAATATTTCGAGAACCATCCTGAAACCGATCCGGTCGATGTATTCTCAAGCTATAAGGGCGCGATCTTTGGCGGTGAGCCACTGTCGGGGCGTTTGCAGAAGCTGACCGAAAGCTGGGGCTTTCCGATGTTTGAAACGACATCGCTCGGAGAAGTGGCAGGAACGACCGAATGCCGGATGCATGACGGTTTTCACGCCTATGAAGACATCGCCTTTATCGAAACCGTCGATCCGGTGACGCGCGAGCCAATAGCCGATGGCGAGATTGGCGAGCTGGTCACAACGACTCTAATCGACCGCCTGACCCCGCTCGTTCGCTACGGCACAGGTGATCTCGTCGTCATCGACCGCAGTCCGTGCGGTTGCGGAAAGAACCATGCACGTTTCAAGGTGCTTGGAAGGACAACCGACCAGATACTGGTGGAGGGCCGCTCAATCCTGCCGCGCGAAATTATGGGGCTGATCGATGGGCACAGTGAGACGCGCGCATCGCTGTTTCAGATCATACGGACCGACCGCGAGATGGAGGCGCTTCGCTTGCGCATCGGTTATGATGCAGCGCGGCTCGTCGATAGCCTGGAAGCATTGCAGCAACGGCTCCACACGGTGATTTCGGAGGCAATCGGTGTCCCGCTGCACGTGGAACTCATCGACGAGCAGGAGCTCCTTAAACTCGGACCCCCGCATAAGATTCCAAGGGTGACCAAAGCATGAGCAAGAATATGATCAGCGGTTCACGCCCCGATGTCGTCGGCTGTTACCATTCAGGTGGAATGACGCATTTCCACCCCGCACGGTTCGACGAACTCGAACGGCAATCCATTGGCATATCGCGCATTTTGCGGACGTTCAATTTCAAGCCGGAATCAACCATATTGGTCGTCTCAATCGTACCCGAAATCCTCCAGTTCGCACCGTTTGAAAAGGCGGTGCAGCAACTCGGCATGTACGGCATCAATGCTGAATCGACCAACTATGATGCTGGCCGCATCGAATCGATTGCGCGCCAGTTCGACACGCCCGCAATTTGCGGGATTGGCGCGGCTTCGCTCGAAGGCCTCAAAATGTTCGGACATGATCCGGAGAAGGTCTTTGCCGGGCGCACGGTCTGGGCGAGGCCAGATGCTTATGATGCGGTCAAAGCGATGGACGGTGTCGATGCCCGCAGGATCGTCATCCTAGGTCCAGCCGTTGCTTATGAATGCGCGCATGGCGGTATACATTATGATAGCCGCGACTGGAGCTTATCAGGCCAGCGCGGCACGCTGCATCTGTCATCGCGGATGCCCCGAATAACGCCGGTTGCAGACGTCGATACTGGTGTGGTGGGCGCATTGCTCGATACGGCCTGCACCTGCGGTACGCGCGAAAATCTGATTTCGGTTGGCTGAGGAAATCTGCCCATGAACCTGCATCCAGCACTCGCCCCTTATGCTGCCGTCCACCGTTACGGGCTTGGCGATGTGCTGCACGAGAATGCACGTAGCCGGCCAAATATGATCGCGGTCATCGACGGTGAGCACAGCTACACCTGGCCGCAATTCGACGAACGCGTGAACCGGCTGGCTGGCGTGTTGCGCGGCAAGGGCGTGGTAAAGGGTGACCGGATTTTGTGGCTCGGTCAGAACAGTTTTCGCGTGATCGAAGCCTTGCTTGCGTCGGCACGGGTGGGTGCAATATTCTGTCCTGCGAATTGGCGTTGGTCCGTCGACGAAATCGCCTTTGCCCTCGACGATTTCGATCCCAAAATTGTGTTCTGGCAAGATGCCGAAGTGGGTACCGCTAACCGTGATGCACGCACCAAATGGAAACCCGACTCGAACTGGATTTGCCACGATGGGTGCGAAGGTGAGGACAGTTACGAAGCGCTTATGGAGCTCGCCGATCCGGAGGCGGATTTTGCTCCGGTGGAGACCTCCACGCCGCTGCTCGGCATCTATACCGCAGGATTTTCAGGACGCCCCGGCGCTGCGCTGCTGAGCCACGAATCGCTGATCATCATCGCATGGCTCGCGATGACCAGCCAGTCGATTGACGAAGAATCAGGCTATCTCGTGTCCGGCCCAATGTTCCATCTGGGTGTGCTGATGGGTACGCTTGGCACCTTCCTTGCCGGTGGCCGCAATGCCTTTGTTGCGCGGGTGGACGCGGTCGAACTGCTGGAGAATATCCAGAATTACAAACTTACCCACGCCTTCATCCCGCAGCCGACGATATTGCAGATGCGCGAAGCGAACAGCGACGGGCAATATGACGTGTCTTCTATCTGGCCCGACCCTCAGATGTCCGACTATTTCATACCGATGGTCATGCCAAAGACCGCGCCTGCGATCCGCAAAATGGGCGGCTATGGCCAGACCGAAATTGGCGGCCTGACATCGGTGCTTTGGATGGGCGGCACCGGGGCAGGGCGCGCGGTTCCCTTTGTCCAGTTCAAGATCGCGGACGACGACGGCAATGAAGTACCAAATGGTGAGGCGGGCGAAATATTGGCACGCGGTCCTATCGTCATGTGCGGATATTGGAACCGTGCGGAAGAAAACGAACGCCGCGTAATTGACGGCTGGCACCGCACGCATGACCTCGGTCGCCGCCTGCCAGACGGAAGTTTGCAGTTTGTCGGTCCGAAAACGACCATGATCAAAACTGGGGTGGAAAATGTCTATCCAGCTGAAGTCGAAGCCTGTCTGAAACAGCATGAGGGTGTCGCCGAGGCATGCATTATCGGCGTTCCCGATCCGACATGGGACCAGAACATCAAGGCGATCATTGTGCGCAAACCGGGCAGTGAACATCCGGATCAGGCATTTATCGATCACTGCAAAGAGCGATTGGCGTCATACAAAAAGCCCAAAATTATCGTGTTTGCCGACGCGCTGATCAAAGATGCGACAGGCTCGATCGACCGCAAGGCAATGGATGATGCTTATGGCGGCGGCGGTTATCCAAAGGTCGGTTAGGTTTTTAAGCGCGAAAAGGAATGGTAGTGCAGTCAGTAATCACAGAGCGTCATGATGACGTGCTCGTCATTATCGTTAATAATCCACCGGTTAACGCGCTATCATGGCATGTGCGTCAGGGACTTTCGGATGGGATTGATCAAGCACTTGGCGACGACGATATCAAGGCGATTGTGCTGCGTTGCGATGGTTCAACCTTCATCGCGGGGGCCGACATCACTGAATTTGGGCAGCCACCGCAAGGCCCCGATTTCCTAGCGGTTCTCAACACATTTGAACGTGCCGCAAAGCCAATTGTTGCCGCGATCCATGGCACAGCGCTGGGTGGCGGACTCGAAACAGCACTCGTCTGTCATTACCGAATTGCGGTTCCCACGGCAAAACTGGGCTTACCGGAGGTCAAGCTTGGTCTCCTGCCCGGTGGAGGCGGAACGCAGCGGTTACCGCGTGTCGTGGGCGTCGAACAGGCTGCCATTATGGTTGCCCTCGGTGAACCGATTTCAGCGCAAAAAGCATTGGATTTTGGTTTGGTCGATGCGCTTGCAAACGAAGTTAGTCTTGCCGCCGATGCCATTCTTTTCGCTCGCGCGTGTATCGCCAAGGGCCCACGTCCGACCCGCGAACGTGCAGTTGCGGGCGACATCGCGATCATTGAGCGTTTGAAAACTGAAAATGCGCGTAAATGGAAGGGTTTCGAAGCGCCTTATGCCAATCTGCGTTGCATTGCAGCAGCGGCTGCACATCCAGTCATCGAAGACGGCCTGAAGGTTGAAAGTCATGAGTTTCGGTCGCTGATGGCAGGAAGCCAAGCCAAAGCGCAGCAGTATATGTTCTTTGCTGAACGCCAAGCCGCCAAGATCGAAGGCTTGGCCAAGGATTCGCCACAGCGCGAGATTAAGAAGGTCGGCGTCATTGGAGCGGGTACGATGGGCGGCGGGATATCTATGAACTTTCTGAATGCGGGTTTTCCAGTGACTATCGTTGAAATGGTCCAGGAGAATCTGGACCGCGGCGTCGGGGTCATCCGCAAAAATTATGAGGCGTCTGCCGTCAAAGGGCGTTTCACATCTGAAAAGGTCGAGGCAATGATGGGCGCGCTGACGCCGTCTTTGGCGTTGGAAGATCTGGCTGACTGCGATCTCGTCATCGAGGCCGTGTATGAAAGCATGGACGTCAAGAAGGACGTGTTCGGAAAACTGGATGCTATTTGCAAGCCCGGCGCCATATTGGCTTCCAATACCTCTTATCTCGATATCAATGAAATTGCCGCATCGACGTCACGCCCGGAAGATGTCGTTGGCATGCATTTTTTCTCGCCTGCCAATGTCATGAAATTGCTCGAGGTCGTGCGCGGGGAAAGCACTGCAGACGATGTTCTTGCGACCGCGATGGCTATCGGAAAGAAAATCGGCAAAGTCGCGGTCGTTGCAGGTGTTTGTCACGGCTTTATCGGCAATCGCATGCTAGCGACCCGTCAAGAGCCTGCGATGCAATTACTGCTCGAAGGAGCAACTCCAGCACAAATAGATGACGTTCATACCGATTTCGGCATGCCGATGGGGCCATTTCAAATGAGGGATCTCGCGGGTATGGATATAGGCTGGCACCGTGATCCGTCGAAAGTTGAAACTATCCGCGACGCATTTTGTGCAGCCGGCCGTTTCGGACAAAAAAATGGCAAAGGCTTTTACGACTACGATGAAAAGCGTGTCGGGACACCGAGCGCTGAGGCTTTGGCAATAATCGAGGAATTCCGGGCGACCTCGAATCTGCCCAAACGCGAAATAAGCGATCAGGAAATTGTCGAACGCACGATCTACCCGATGGTCAATGAGGGCTACAAAATCCTCGAAGAAGGTAAGGCCCAGAGAGCGTCCGATATCGATGTGGTCTGGATATATGGTTACGGCTGGCCAATCTATCGTGGCGGCCCAATGTTCTGGTCAGATATTGAGGGTGCCGGGAAGATAGTAGAGGCGTTGGAGCGGAATGGAACGCCTGTTGCTGCAGCCTTGAGGGCAAAATTGTCTCCGCCGCATTGATCATCGATTTTCAATTCTCAAAACCGTCTGATACTTAATTAAATACAATTACGCAGATAGTTAGGTCAGTTTCTGTACGCCATGTGAAACTGCCCGGAAAGTTTAAGGGAAGCTTATGTCCGGAAATATAGCAGAACTCGAGAAACGGCGCATTGCGGCGCGTTTGGGTGGCGGGCAGAAGCGGATTGATGCGCAGCATGCCAAGGGCCGCCTGACCGCGCGCGAACGGCTCGACATATTGCTCGACGAAGGCAGCTTCGAAGAACTCGACGCCTATGTGACGCATAACTGCACCGATTTCGGCATGGCCGACCAGAAAATTCCCGGCGACGGCGTTGTCACCGGCAGCGGCACGATCAATGGCCGTCTGGTTTATGTGTATAGTCAGGACTTCACCGTATTCGGCGGCTCGCTGTCCGAGGCCCATGCGATGAAAATCTGCAAGGTCATGGACAATGCGATGAAGGTCGGCGCGCCGGTCATCGGCCTGAACGATAGCGGCGGCGCGCGCATTCAGGAAGGCGTGGCGAGTCTTGGCGGTTATGCCGAGGTGTTCCAGCGCAACGTGCTGGCGTCGGGTGTGGTGCCGCAGATTAGCCTCATCATGGGGCCGTGTGCGGGCGGCGCGGTCTATTCACCCGCGATGACCGACTTCATCTTCATGGTGAAAGACAGCAGTTATATGTTCGTTACCGGCCCCGATGTGGTCAAGACTGTAACCAACGAGGTGGTAACGCAGGAAGAGCTTGGCGGCGCGATTTCGCACACCACCAAATCGGGCGTGGCCGACAATGCGTTCGAAAATGATATCGAGGCGCTGCTCGCGACCCGCGATTTCTTCGACTATCTACCTGAAAACAATCGTATGGGCGTCCCTGAACGCCCAACCGAAGACGCTTGGGACCGCATGGAGCCAAGCCTCGACACGCTGATCCCGCCGAGCGCCAACCAGCCTTATGATATGCACGAGCTGATCCGCAAGACGGTCGATGAAGCCGATTTCTTCGAAGTTCAGCCGACGCATGCGGCGAACATCATCATCGGCTTCGGCCGAATCGAGGGCCGCACCGTTGGCATTGTCGCCAATCAGCCGATGGTGCTGGCGGGTGTTCTCGACATCAACAGCAGCCGCAAGGCCGCGCGCTTCGTGCGTTTCTGCGACGCGTTCGAAATCCCGATCATCACTTTCGTCGACGTCCCCGGCTTCCTGCCCGGGACCGCTCAGGAATTTGGCGGCATCATCAAGCATGGCGCGAAACTGCTGTTTGCTTATGCCGAGGCGACCGTGCCCAAGATCACCGTCATCACGCGCAAGGCCTATGGCGGCGCCTATGACGTGATGGCGTCAAAGCATCTGCGCGGCGACCTCAACTACGCCTGGCCCACCGCCGAAATCGCGGTGATGGGCGCGAAGGGCGCGGTGGAAATCATCTTCCGCGGGCTTGGACCGGATGAAATTGCCGAGAAAACCAAGGAATATGAAGACCGCTTCGCCAACCCCTTCGTCGCGGCGAGCAAGGGCTTTATCGACGAGGTAATCTACCCGCACTCGACGCGGAAGCGGATTGCCTTGGGCCTCAGGAAATTGCGGAACAAGGCGTTGGAAAACCCTTGGAAGAAGCATGATAACATTCCGCTGTGATACTTGTGGCGCGATCTTGTTATCGCAGGCGCTGCATTGCTGGATCGGTTGGCATCTATAGCGGATGCGTAGCCCACGACCGAAATCAAGAACATGCCTATGGAGGGCCAATTGGAAAATGACATATGAAAATATCAAGTTTGAATCCGCCAATCAGATCGCGGTAATCACACTCAACATTCCTGAAAAACTAAACGCGTGTTCGCTCGATATGGCGGATGAAATCAATGATGCACTTGACCATCTTGGCAACGCGCGGGCTCTGATAATAACCGGTGAGGGTAAGGGCTTCTGCTCAGGTGCCGATCTATCAGGTGGCCGAGATGGCGGTATTTCGGGCGGGCTTGCTAGCTACCGCGCTCTCACGCGGCATTATAATCCAATGTTATTGAAGCTGCATAGGCTGGCAATACCAACTATCAGCGCAGTCAATGGTGCGGCCGCGGGCATCGGTTGTTCGATCAGCCTTGCTCCCGATTTCGTCATATGCAGCAGCAGGGCCTATTTCCTCCAAGCCTTCGTCAACATCGGCCTCGTTCCCGATGGCGGCGCAAGTTGGATGTTGCCACGGCTGATAGGCAGCGCGCGGGCGACTCAGATGATGATGCTCGGTGAGAAGATCAGCGGCGAGCAAGCGGCGGAATGGGGCTTGATCTACAAATGCGTCGAGGATGCCGAGTTGATGACCGAGGCGCGTGCTTTGGCAACAAGACTCGCGAACGGCCCGACGCTGGCGTTGGGGATGATGCGCCAGAATATCGCGACGGCGCTTGAAATGGATTATGCCAACGCACTGAATCGTGAGGCAGAGGCGCAGAAAATTGCAGGAGAGAGCACCGATGCGCGCGAAGGCGAGCTTGCATTTTTGCAGAAGCGCAAGCCTCAATTCAAGGGCCAATAATCATGGCGAATATCGACGACTGGAAAAAAGCGGCAGACAAAGAGGTCAAGGGCAAGGACCTGACCTGGCACACGCCAGAGGGCATATCCGTCAAGCCGCTCTACACGTTGGAGGACGCTGGCGACCCCGGCCTTCCCGGTTTCGCGCCTTTTACGCGGGGTGTTCGCGCGTCGATGTATGCGGGACGCCCGTGGACTATTCGCCAATATGCTGGCTTTTCGACTGCCGAAGAATCCAACGCTTTTTACCGCCGCAACCTCGCTGCTGGACAAAAGGGGCTGAGCGTCGCTTTCGATCTCGCCACCCACCGCGGCTATGACAGCGATCACCCCCGCGTCGTCGGAGATGTCGGCAAGGCGGGCGTTGCCATCGATTCCGTCGAGGATATGAAAATCCTCTTCGACGGCATCCCGCTCAATGAGATGTCCGTAAGCATGACGATGAACGGCGCGGTCATTCCGATCCTGGCTTTCTTCATCGTCGCTGGCGAGGAGCAGGGGGTCGCCCAAGCCCAACTCGATGGCACCATCCAGAATGACATCCTCAAGGAGTTCATGGTCCGCAACACCTATATCTATCCGCCGGAACCATCGATGCGGATCGTGTCGGACATCATCGCCTATACTAGCGCGAACATGCCCAAATTCAACAGCATCTCGATCTCCGGCTATCATATGCACGAGGCAGGCGCGACGGCTGTGCAGGAGCTTGCCTTCACCATCGCTGACGGAAAGGAATATGTGCAGCGCGCGATGGAAAGCGGGCTGGATATCGATGCGTTTGCGGGGCGGCTCTCGTTCTTCTTCGGCATCGGCATGAACTTCTTCATGGAAGTGTCGAAACTGCGCGCCGCGCGGACTTTGTGGCACCGCGTGATGGATGGCCTCGGCGCGAAGGACGAACGGTCGAAGATGCTGCGCACGCATTGCCAGACCTCGGGCGTTTCGTTGCAAGAGCAAGACCCTTACAATAACGTCATCCGCACCACGATCGAGGCAATGGCCGCGACTTTGGGCGGCACGCAGTCGCTGCACACCAACGCGCTCGATGAGGCGATTGCGCTGCCGACCGAATTCTCGGCGCGGATTGCGCGTAACACGCAGATTATCCTGACCGAAGAAACCGGCATTACCAAGGTCGTCGATCCACTTGGCGGTAGTTATTATGTCGAGGCGCTGACCGCAGAACTGGTCGATCAGGCTTGGAAAATCATCGGGGAAGTCGATGAGCTTGGCGGCATGACCAAAGCGGTTGCCTCCGGAATGCCCAAACGCTTGATCGAAGAAGCCGCTGCCGCGCGTCAGGCGCGCGTGGACAAGGGTGAGGACGTCATCGTCGGCGTCAACAAGTACAAGCTGGCGACCGAAGACCATCTGGAAACGCTTGAAGTCGACAATGACATGGTCCGGCAGGGCCAGATTGCACGCCTCGCCAAAATGCGCGCTTCACGCGACGAGGTGGCATGTCAGGCGGCATTGGCGGCGTTGACCGAAGGAGCAAAGTCGGGCGCAAACGTACTCGCCCTAGCCGTAGTCGCCGCCCGCGCCCGCGCATCACTCGGCGAAATATCCGACGCAATGGAGGCTGTATTCGGACGCTACGGCACCACGCCCACCCCTGTCACCGGCATCTACGGCAGCGCCTATGAATTTGACAAACGCTGGGCACAAGTCGTCGAAGGCGTTCAGGCCGTCGAACGCCGATTAGGTCGCAAACCCAAATTGCTCGTCGCCAAAATGGGGCAGGACGGACATGATCGCGGAGCGAATGTAATCTCGTCTGCCTTTGGCGATATGGGCTTTGACATCGTGTCTGGGCCATTGTTTCAGACGCCTGAAGAAACTGTCGTGTTGGCGCTGGAAAGCGAAGTCGATGTTGTTGGTGCATCAAGCCTCGCGGCGGGGCATAAAACCCTGATCCCCGAACTCATCAAAGGCCTGCGCGCAGCCGGGCGAAGCGATATCAAAGTCATCGCCGGCGGTGTCATCCCGCCGCAAGACTATGACTACCTGCGCGAAGCAGGCGTGCAGGGCATTTATGGCCCCGGCAGCAATGTCGTCGAATGCGCGGCGGATGTGCTGCGGATGCTCGGGCACAATATGCCACCCCCGGATTTGGAAATAGCAGCGTGATTCAATCTGCAGGTCAGTTCAGTTCTAATGTTAGATTAGGTGAGGATAAATTAGATGAATATCCACGAGTATCAGGCCAAGGAATTGCTGGCAAAATTCGGCGTTGCCGTGCCCAAAGGCATCGCGGCGCTTAGCGTCGAAGAAGCCGTTGACGCCGCCAAGCAACTGCCCGGCCCGCTTTATGTGGTGAAATCGCAAATTCATGCTGGCGGTCGCGGCAAGGGCAAGTTCAAGGAATTGGGACCCGATGCCAAGGGCGGCGTCCGTCTGGCGTTCAATCTGGATGAAGTCGAAGCGCACGCAAAGGAAATGCTCGGCAACACGCTGGTTACCATCCAGACCGGCGAAGCGGGCAAGCAGGTCAACCGCCTGTACATCACCGACGGCGCGGACATTAAGCAGGAATTCTACCTCGCATTGCTCGTCGACCGTGCGACCAGCCGCATCGCGGTTGTCGCTTCGACCGAAGGCGGAATGAATATCGAAGATGTGGCGCATGACACGCCCGAAAAAATCCACACCATCACCATTGACCCGGCAACCGGCATCATGCCGCATCACGGACGTTCGGTGGCAGCAACCTTGGGCCTGACCGGTGATCTGGCGAAGCAAGCACAGACTGTTTTGGCAGGACTTTACGCCGCATTCATCGGCACCGATGCCGAGCAGATCGAAATCAACCCGCTTGCCGTCTGCAAAGGCGCGAACGGCGATGAGCTACTCGTCCTCGACGCCAAGGTCGCATTCGATGGCAATGCGATGTTCCGTCACAAGGACCTGGCAGAACTCCGCGACCTGACCGAAGAAGATCCAGCCGAAGTCGAGGCATCCGAATATGACCTCGCTTACATCAAGCTCGACGGCAATATCGGCTGCATGGTGAATGGTGCTGGTCTCGCGATGGCGACGATGGACATCATCAAGCTCAACGGCGAATTCCCCGCCAACTTCCTCGACGTCGGCGGCGGCGCATCGAAGGAAAAGGTAACAGCGGCGTTCAAGATCATCCTGAAAGACCCCGCCGTAAAGGGCATTCTCGTCAATATCTTCGGCGGCATTATGAAATGCGACATCATTGCCGACGGTATTGTCGCAGCGGCGAAGGAAGTGAACCTGTCGGTGCCTTTGGTCGTCCGCCTCGAAGGCACCAATGTGCAGCAGGGCAAGGACATCCTCGCCAATTCGGGTCTGCCGATTGTTTCGGCCAATGACCTTGGCGATGCAGCTGAGAAAATCGTCAAAGAAGTTAGAAAGGCGGCATAATGTCTATCCTCTTCAACAAACACACCAAGGTCATTACGCAAGGCATGACCGGTGCAACCGGCACTTTCCACACCGAGCAGGCACTTGCTTATGGCACACAGATGGTCGGCGGGGTTACGCCGGGCAAGGGCGGGACTACGCATATCGGCCTGCCAATGTTCAACACTGTGGCAGAAGCGGTGCAGATGACCGGAGCGGATGCGTCGGTTGTGTATGTTCCGCCACCCTTCGCGGCTGACTCGATCCTTGAAGCAATTGATGCCGAAGTGCCTTTGATCGTTTGCATCACCGAGGGTATTCCGGTGCTCGACATGGTCAAGGTCAAGCGCGCATTGTCGGGTTCGAAATCGCGGCTGATCGGGCCGAACTGCCCCGGCGTGCTGACCCCAAATGAATGCAAGATCGGTATCATGCCGGGCAGCATTTTTTCGGCCGGTTCGGTCGGCGTCGTGTCGCGTTCGGGTACCTTGACCTATGAAGCCGTATTCCAGACCACCGCCGAAGGCCTTGGCCAGACCACGGCGGTCGGCATTGGCGGTGACCCGGTCAACGGCACCAACTTCATTGACTGCTTGGAACTATTCCTGGCAGACGACGCCACCCAGTCGATCATCATGATCGGCGAAATCGGCGGCAGTGCAGAAGAAGAGGCTGCGCAGTTCCTGATCGACGAAGCCAAGAAGGGTCGCAAGAAACCGATGGCCGGTTTCATCGCCGGACGATCGGCCCCTCCCGGACGGCGCATGGGTCACGCCGGCGCAATCGTGTCGGGTGGCAAGGGCGACGCAGAAAGCAAGATCGCGGCGATGGAAGCGGCGGGTATCCGCATGTCGGCTTCGCCATCGTTGCTCGGCAAGACGTTGGTCGACGTTTTGAAGAACGCATAGAAATGTTCAAAAAAATCCTGATCGCAAACCGTGGCGAGATCGCCTGCCGCATCATCAAGACCGCTCGGCGCATGGGGATTGCCACTGTCGCGGTCTATTCCGATGCCGATGCGCGTGCGCCCTTTGTGCAGATGGCAGATGAGGCGGTGCATCTCGGGCCTTCGCCTGCCGCGCAGTCCTATTTGCTGGCCGACAAGATCATCGCTGCGTGCAAACAAACCGGCGCGGAGGCGGTTCATCCGGGTTATGGCTTCCTGTCCGAACGCACCAGCTTTGCCGAGGCGCTGGCCGCCGAGGGCATCGCTTTTATCGGTCCGCCGGTGAACGCGATCGCCGCGATGGGGGACAAGATCGAATCGAAGAAACTGGCGATGGCGGCAGGGGTCAACGTCGTCCCCGGCTTTGTCGGCGAGATTGACGACACCGAGCATGCCGTGCGGATTTCGGCGGAGATCGGCTATCCGGTGATGATGAAGGCCAGCGCCGGCGGCGGCGGCAAAGGGATGCGGCTTGCCTATAATGAGCAGGACGTGCGCGAGGGGTTCGAAGCCACGAAACGGGAAGGCCTGAATTCGTTCGGCGACGACCGCGTGTTTATCGAGAAATTCATCCTCAATCCGCGCCATATCGAAATCCAGATATTGGGCGACCAGCACGGCAATATCCTTTATCTGAACGAACGCGAATGTTCGATTCAGCGGCGGCACCAGAAAGTTGTCGAGGAAGCGCCGTCGCCGTTCGTCACGCCCAAAATGCGCAAGGCAATGGGCGAGCAATGCGTCGCTTTGTCACGCGCGGTTGGCTATTATTCGGCAGGCACGGTCGAGCTGATCGTGTCGGGTGCGGACCCGAGCGGCGAGAGCTTCTATTTCCTCGAAATGAACACGCGGTTGCAGGTCGAGCATCCCGTGACCGAGTGCATCACCGGCATCGATCTGGTCGAACAAATGATCCGCGTTGCCGCAGGTGAAAAGCTCAGCATGACGCAGGACGACATTAAGATTGACGGCTGGGCCATCGAAAACCGCGTCTATGCCGAAGATCCCTATCGCGGGTTCTTGCCCTCCACGGGCCGTCTCACGCGTTACAGACCGCCAGTTGAAGGTTGGACCGATGACGGCGCAGAAAATGGCCGCCGCGGCATCGAAGGCGTCCGCGTAGACGACGGCGTCTATGATGGCGGCGAAGTTTCGATGTTCTACGACCCGATGATAGCCAAGCTGATAACCTGGGGTGCAACCCGTGACGAAGCCGCCGACCTGCAAATCGCTGCGCTCGACCGTTTCGAAATCGAAGGCCTTGGTCATAATATTGATTTTGTCAGTGCTATCATGCAACATCCGCGCTTCCGTTCGGGCGAACTGACTACGGGTTTCATCGCCGAGGAATATCCCGACGGTTTTCACGGCGCGGCATCTACACCTGAACTCATCAAATCACTCGCAGCCATCGCCGGTTTCTTCGCCACCGCCGAAGCCGACCGCGCGCGCCATGTTGATGGGCAGTTGGGCGACACACTCGACCCGCCATCGCGCTGGCAGGTCAAGATTGGCGATGCCTCCCATAACATCGAGATGATCGACGGCGACATGCACGTCGATGGCGAACCGTTCGACCTGTCGATGGAATATGACCCCGGCGACCGCCTGATCGAAGCCGAAATCAGGGAGGAAGAGCTCGCCGTCAAAATCGCCAAAACCCGGATGGGTTTCAAACTCAACACACGCGGCGCGTCGCACACTGCCCGCGTCCTGCCTGGCCATATCGCGCATTTGGCAGGACACATGATCGAGAAAATCCCCCCCGATCTCTCCAAATTTCTGATCTGCCCGATGCCCGGCCTGCTCACCACGCTGCATGTGGGCGTCGGCGACGCCGTCGAGGCGGGCCAACCTCTCGCCGTGGTTGAGGCCATGAAGATGGAAAATATCCTACGCGCCGAAAAATCGGGCATAGTGAAAACTGTCAACGCCGCGCAGGGCGAAAGCCTGGCTGTCGATGCAATCATCCTCGAGATGGAATGATGCCAATTCAAGCTAATTTTCCGACCGTTTTATGCATAAAAAGGACCCAACCATGAAGATCATCGTCCCTGTAAAGCGGGTCATCGATTATAACGTGAAGCCACGGGTCAAATCCGATGGCACCGGCGTCGATCTGGCCAATGTCAAAATGAGCATGAACCCGTTCGACGAGATCGCGGTCGAAGAAGCGCTTCGTCTGCGCGAAAAGGGCGTTGCGACCGAAGTCATTGCGGTGTCCGTCGGCCCTGAAAAGGCGCAAGAAACTTTGCGCACCGCACTCGCCATGGGTGCCGACCGCGCCATCTTGGTGGTCGCCGAAGATGTCGAGCCTTTGGGCGTTGCCAAAATCCTCGCCAAGATCATGGACGAAGAACAGCCCGGCCTTGTTATCTTGGGCAAGCAGGCGATTGACGACGATTCGAACCAGACCGGCCAGATGCTGGCTGCGTTGACCGGCCGTCCGCAAGGCACTTTTGCCAACACCGTCATCGTCTCGGGCGATGAAGTGCATGTCGCACGCGAAGTTGATGGCGGATTGCAGACTTTGGCGCTGAAAATGCCAGCGATTGTCACCACCGACCTGCGCCTCAATGAGCCGCGCTATGCTTCGCTACCGAATATCATGAAGGCCAAAAGCAAGCCTATGGCGACCAAGACGCCAGCCTATTACGGCGTCGATGTCACGCCGCGCCTCAACACGCTGAAAGTCGTCGAGCCGCCTGTACGCAGTGAGGGTATCAAGGTTGCCGACGTCGATGCGCTGGTCGCAAAACTCAAGGAAATGGGAGTGGCCGCATGAAGACCCTCGTTTATGTAGAGCATGACAATGTGTCGATGAAGGACGCAACTTTGGCTGTCGTCACCGCTGCATCGCAGCTTGGCGAAGTCCATTTGCTCGTCGCTGGTTCAGGCTGCGGCGCGGTTGCCGAGCAGGCCTCAAAGATCGCTGGTGTTGCCACCGTCCATGTTGCCGATGATGCAGCTTATGCGCAGCAACTCGCTGAAAATGTCGCGCCGCTTGTTGCCGGATTGATGAGCACACATGACGCGTTCCTGGCGCCCGCCACATCGAACGGCAAGAATATCGCACCGCGCGTTGCAGCTTTGCTCGACGTGATGCAGATCTCAGACATTCTCAGCGTCGAAAGCGCCGATACGTTCACACGGCCAATCTACGCAGGCAACGCAATCGCAACGGTGCAGTCCAGCGATGCCAAGAAGGTCATCACCGTTCGCGGCACTGCCTTTGCCAAGGCCGCCGATACGGGTGGTTCGGCGAGCATAGAAGCCGTCTCGGGCAGCGGCGATGCAGGTATCTCCAGCTTCGTCTCGGCAGAGATCGCCAAGCAGGAGCGCCCTGAACTGACATCAGCGAAGATCATCGTCTCCGGCGGTCGCGCCTTGAAAGACGCCGAGACATTCTCGGCAACCATATTGCCGCTCGCCGACAAGCTCGGCGCAGGCGTCGGTGCAAGCCGCGCCGCAGTCGACGCAGGCTATGTCCCCAACGACTATCAGGTGGGCCAAACCGGCAAAATCGTCGCCCCAGAAGTCTATATCGCCGTCGGCATCTCCGGCGCGATCCAGCATCTGGCCGGCATGAAGGACAGCAAAGTCATCATCGCCATCAACAAGGACGAGGACGCGCCGATTTTCCAAGTCGCTGACATCGGGCTGGTGGGTGATTTGTTTAGTGTGGTGCCGGAGTTAGTCAGCAAGCTCTGATAAATTCGAAGATTCGCGCTGAAAAGTTCGAAATGTGTGTAATGTAATCATGGTCCTTCTATGTGCAGAAGTCGCAAACTGAAGCGAGAAAAGACAAAGTCAGAATCTAGCTTTGTGATGAACTCGGGATAAACGCGGACGATCTTCGTCGAAAGGATAGAGCATAAGAGTTGCGGAGAACACGATCCTTAGTCTGTGCGCAGGCAGCCAGGCGGATGCCGATGCCTTGTCGTTGTAGGACACATATAAGGCGCCAACGGCAAAGGACTTCTTCATTCATCTGCTCGATTTAGGCGTAGCCGATTTTGCTTTGTCGGAAATGGATGGCGCGAACACCTCCGTGAAGTGCAAGCGAAGCAACACGACGTTAAATTCTTGATTTTCTCTGGCCTAATCGACAGCCATGCATTGGCCCCGGTGAGTGATATTATGGAAGGCGTTACGGCCTGATTGCAAACAGACATCTTTCAATCTGTGCTTTGACAAGTTCAGCGCAAATGCCCATGAAAATCAGTATGAAAATGCGCTCTATCCTCTTTGTCCCCGGCGATCGACCGGAACGCTTTGCCAAAGCTTCGTCCAGCGGTGCCGATGCCATTATCATTGACTTGGAAGATTCTGTAGCGCCCGACCGCAAAGCTGACGCGCGCCAGGCAGCGTCTGACTATTTGTCCGGTGACCGCCCTGTACCGGTTTTCATCCGTGTTAATCCGGAGGGCAGCCATCTGACGTACGACGACCTCGCGTCGGTTTTACCTTTTATGCCTGATGGCATCGTCCTCCCCAAAGCGGAAGGAGCGAGGTCAATCAACTGGCTGCGCGCACAAGCCGCCGCCGTGGCTGACAACCCCAACGGCGATTTGCCGCCGATCCTGCCGATTGCAACCGAAACACCCGGGTCTATTTTTGATCTTGGCACCTTGCGTGACGTTGCGCACTTCCTTTTTGCCGTGACTTGGGGCGCAGAGGATTTGCCTGCTGCGGTTGGCGCGGCGACTTCGCATGAATCTGATGGGCGTTATACTGCGCCATATGAGCTGGCCCGTTCACTTACACTTTTCGCCGCGCATGCAGCGGGGGTTGCGGCAATTGATACGGTCTTCCCGAATATCAGCGATGAAATGGGTCTAGCAGCCTTTGTATCTAGGGCGGCAAGGGACGGCTTCACCGGT